>Ga0209096_1003587_pt1 | contig 13403 bp, 16 predicted proteins | sample AD_UKC034_MetaG_FD_184407 | JGI IMG/M metagenome (GOLD analysis project Ga0209096, IMG submission 184407) | Active sludge microbial communities of municipal wastewater-treating anaerobic digesters from USA - AD_UKC034_MetaG (SPAdes) (version 2) | ecosystem: Engineered > Bioreactor > Anaerobic >... | reverse complement strand
CCAACCTCGGACATCCTGGCAATATTGCAGGATCCCACTCGGGGTGCCTTGAGAGGGACCTCGCGCGGCAATGCGATGGGACTGGCAAGCGTGATGACCAAGCTGGGACATGAGAAGAAAAAGCGGATAAACAATATTGGGCAAAAGGTTTGGGGCTACACCGGCATCCGGCTGTTTTCGCAGTTTAATCCGTAAAACAATTAGGAAAAAGAGGAAAAGAGATGATCAAGTTGATTAGAACGCTGATTAGGAAAATGATTAGAAAGTTATTTAAAAAGGGAAGAACACCCAAACAGATCAAAGAGGAACAGATCAAAGAGGCGTATCGGAGGCATTTCTATGGGCTTTAGTCTTATGGGCTTTAGTTTACTGAAAGAAAACTGGGTTTGGATGAGCATCATTGTTATTGCTATTGTGCTATGGGCAATCATAGCAGAGAGTGAGGAATAGTGGACAAAAACGGATATCCAACGGAGCAGGAGCTTGAATACATCAGATTATTCGATGTGAGCAAAAACAATTGGGAAGATTTAATGGGATACATTCAAGCCCATTGTTGGCATTGGGGTAACAACTATTTTTACAAAGGCGTTACACAATGGAACGCGTGTACGGGTGGTTGGTCTGGCAATGAAGAAGTAATAGCTGCATTGAAACAAAACACGATGTTCTGGATGCTTTACTGGAAGCAGTCTAATCGTGGTGGGAAATATATATTCGAGAAAATGAGAAAAGCAGAGAGTGAGGAGTGATGAAAAAACGAAAAAATGAGGTTGGTACTGGTTGGTACTCAGGTTGGTACTCAGGTTGGTACGTTTTTTCAATATTTTATAAATGAAATGGTCTGATCAATGAAAAATGCGTTCAAAATTTCAATAAAAAACAAGAGTACCAACTACTCCAACCTAAAACCCCACATATCTCTACTTTTTTATAAAAAATAAATAATTAAAGGGAAAGGTTGGAGAGGTTGGTACTCTATGCATAGGTTGGTACTCTAATTCAATAAAATAAAAATAATTTGAAAGAAAACTAAAATGACAGATCAAAGCCAAAATCTCATTCAAAACCTTATAACACAAACCGCGCAGAGCTGGATACTGAGTGGTCAATCGGTAATCCCGATCCGATATCGGGACAAGCGACCGGCGATCTCAGCATGGGAGCCATATAAGAGCCAGCTGCCAAGTCCTGATGAAATTATAGCATGGTTCCCGGATCAATATCACAATCTGGCGATTATAACCGGCGTGAAGGGATTGGCAGTAATTGACTTTGATACCCTGTCCCGCTATCGGTATTGGGAGTTGTGGGCGATCAAAACGGGCTATCCAGCAGATAAGGTTGCCCAGGTAACCTATAAAGTACGAACCGCACGGGGCGTGCATGTTTATATTCGACTGCCACATGACGAGCGCAACCGCAGTCTGGAGGGGATCGACATCAAGGCGAAGGGCGGTTATGTGCTGGCCCCGCCATCGATCCACCCGAGCGGGGTGCCGTATCGAGCGATCAATCCAGGAGCGCCAATTGAGAAGGTGAATGCGTTATCGGAGATTTTGCCGGCGGCACTTCTGACAAGGGATACTGAGTTATCTGATCATGTACGGGTCCCGACAAGGTTTGTGAATCCTGTGAAGTACGTCAGTGATCCATGGGAGGTTGCTGAAAATCAGGACGAGCCCGGACATGATCTGGTCAGTAAAATCCGAAGTTATTTCAGGATTGAGGATTTCTTTCCGGGGGCGGTTTCATCGTCGAGTGACCGGCGCTGGATGCTGGCATTGTGCCCGTTTCATGAGGATAAGACGCCTTCGTTTTGGCTGGACACGCAAAGGCAGATTTGCGGATGTTATGCGGGTTGTACGATGAAGCCGCTGGATGTGATTAATTTGTTTGGGAGACTTCACGGGCTCTCAAATAGAGATGCGATTTTGATGATGGCAAGGGGGATGTAAATTTATATGAATGAAACAAGGAAAGAGCGAGGAATGAGAAACGATCCTGTTGATATGGGTAAGTTGATAAAAGCCCTGGAGGTTTCCATGATACACGATTTGCCGATCACGCTGCGGACGCTATAACGCTCATTGATAAAAAATAGATCAATAACATTTGACTGCATTCTTGGTTGCATACTTGGCTACAAACCCGCAGCACCCTAAGCGTTACTCAGCCAGGGTAGATGGACAAATGACTCTGGATGATTTTATCGGGAAGATCCCGCTCTGGCAGCGACCGCAACTGGAAGATGATTTGCACGATCTGTTAGCATCCGGATATGGACAACTGACGTTTACTCTGGTTGCTGGAAAATTGACAACATGGGAAGTGACAATTTCTCGAAAAGTTGCCCGTCGATCGGATGATTAATAGACTGTAATAGACTGATTGAACCCGTCTTGAACCGGCATTAAACCAGCATAAAACCGACATAGAACTGGCAGATTGACTTGAAAACATGGTATAATTTTTAGTACAACACGATAACAAGTTGTTGACCTCAGACTCTGAGGACTGGTCAACCAGCCCGGAGTGTGTCTTGAAAAAGATGCGCTTCGGGCTTTTTTTGTTAATTCACGACGGAGGTTTTGCAATGGAAGGTTTGTTGGGTTTATTTGAACAGTTGATGGTTTTGGGCGGTTTCGCAGCCCTGATTTCCGTGATCATCAACGTGCTGAAGACGATCGGCGTGGTAAAAGATGGCCAGGCGGGAATGTGGTCCGCAGGCTTGAATTTAGCGGGCTTGATCGCGCTGTTTGCGACTGGCATTGTTGCTCCAGAGTTTGATATATCTGGCCTGGATGAAAACATTGCGCAGATAGCAGAAATACTGAGTTTGATATTCGCCTTTATTACACAGAATTGGATTTCGAAAGGCACACATACAGTATTTTCAAGCGGACAGGTACCAATTATCGGGCGATCTTTTAGCAACAAGTAACCATGGATACTACAGCCATCATCCTCACTGTTGTTGGCGCTATTCTTGGTTCAAGTGTGATCAGTGCTGTGGTGACCGGCCTATTTATGCGCGTCAAAACGCGTGCTGAAGCGGAGAAGACAAATGCAGATGCTGCAAAGACAGCTACAGATTCACAGTTGTCTTTGCAGGAATTTTGGCATGTGGAATTCAAACGATTGGATGAGCGTATTGCTGATCTTGAGGAAATCGTAAAAGGACGGGATGTGACCATCGCAGAACTTAAAAAAGAGAATACTGAACTGAAACGGAAGATTGCCGAATCTGAAGCTGAAATTGTACAGCTGACATCACGGATCCGTGAACTTGAACGCTTGATTGAGCAATATAACATCCAAGTAGATTGTGGAGACGATCATGAGCAATGATTGGGTTTTGGGTGTAGATACCTCTCACTGGTCAGGGAAGATTAATTTCCCGAAGATGCACCAGGCGGGAGCGCGCTTTTGGATCACCAAGGCGACGGACGCTAATAAAACGACAGGCCTGCAATTTGAGGATACTGAGTTCAATAACTATTGCCGGGCCGCTTTTGATTTTGGCGAGCTGCTGACCGGTTGTTATCACTGGTTGCAATACTCAGTGGATCCGAAGGTTGCAGCGCAGTTTTACCTGGAACGTTATACACGTTACAAATTTGACTTCCCGCCCATTCTGGATTTCGAAGAGCCATCGGTGCGCGATACGGGGCGTTTTAGCGACTATGCCTGGCGTGCCAGCGAGTGGTGCAAGGAAGTTGAACGAGTAACAGGACGAAAGCCGATCATCTACACGGCTCAGTGGTTCACAAACTATTTTCAGACGAGCCATTTGTCCTGGATGCAAGCCTATCCGTTATGGATTGCCAACTATTCCTGGTGGGCAAATGATATTGCCAAAGTGCCTGTCAATTATCCAAAACTGAAGTTTGAGGACAGGGTATGGGATGACTGGGCGATATGGCAATACTCAGCCGATACAAACGGACGCGGCGCAGAGTTCGGTGTGCAGGCAAAGAGCATTGATTTGAATTGGTTTCAGGGAAGTTACGCAGATCTATTGCACTGGTTGAAGGTTGATGAGCCGGTGCCAGAGCCATTGACACTCGAAGAGCGCGTTGAACGCCTGGAGTTGGCGGTGTTTGGATAAAAAGCAAATCATAGGGAAATTGTAGGAAAAATAGACATTAATTGAGTAAAAACACAAGAAAAATATAGTGAAACCGAAGAATTTACGTGCAGAAATAGAAAGCTTGGATAGTGATCTGAAAATTCAGTATGTATTTTCGCGCTGTAAAACAACCAGTAATGGCAAAGCAATTAATGATGCCGGTTTTTCAACTGCCACCTTTTATGGTTGGCCCCAAGAAGAGCGAGATTACCTAAATTCACTGGCAATGCGTTTGAAAACAGAGACGGGCTTACGAGCCACTTTGTTATTGCAGGAAGCGGCTGAGAGTGCAGCGAAAGTGAAGATCGATGGGTTGAAATCTCGCAATGAACGCATAAAGCAGGCTTCAGCAACAGAAGTGCTTGATCGGATCATTGGCAAACCGTTTCAATCACTGATCACCCAGGTAAACATGGCGGCCGACGAAGAGGACAGCCAGGAGATGACGCTGTTCAATTTGCCCGCTAATGCGATTGCCAGCTCGTTTTTTGATGTGTATCGGGATATTCAAGCAGCCGCACATACTGAGTATGTATTCAAAGGGGGACGAGGGTCCACCAAATCTTCATTCGCATCAGAGGTACTGATTGAACTGCTGATCAATAATCCGGAGTGGCACGCGCTGGTGGCCAGGAAGGTTGGCAACACGCTGCGGGATTCGGTGTACAGCCAGATTGTGTGGGCGATCGATTATCTGGGCTTGACGGAAAAGTTCAAGTGCATCACATCGCCGCTTGAAATCACGTATATTCCGACGGGGCAAAAGATTTACTTCCGGGGTGGCGACGATCCGCTAAAGATCAAATCGATCAAACCCCGTTTTGGGTATATCAACATTCTGTGGTTTGAGGAGCTGGACCAGTTCAAGGGTGGCTCGGAAGTGCGCTCTATCGTGCAATCCGCGCTGCGTGGTGGTGACAAAGCGTACGTTTTCATGAGCTTCAACCCGCCCAGGAGCAAGACCAACTGGGTTAATAAAATGCTGGAGATACCCAAGCCCAACCGGTATGTGCATGAGAGCGATTACCGGACGGTGCCGGTGGATTGGCTCGGCCAGGCGTTCATTGATGAAGCGGAGTATTTGAAAGAGATCAACCCGGCGGCTTATGAACATGAGTACCTGGGCTTGCCGACCACAGCAGGCGGGTTGGTGTTTGAGAACGTGGAGATCAGAGCGATCACTGATGAAGAGATCGGGCAATTTGACCGGATTCATGACGGGCTTGACTTCGGTTACTACCCGGATCCAGCGCAGTGGGTGCGCTGCCACTATGATGCGGCCAGAATGACGCTGTATATCTTTGATGAGTATCGTGGTTGGAAACACAGCAATTCGGAACTCTATGAAGCCCTGGTTGAAATGGGGGTTGGTCCAGAGGACACGGTGATCGCAGACAGCGCCGAACCTAAAAGCATTGCTGATTTGCGGGCTTACGGCCTTTCGTGTATTGGTGCTGAAAAGGGTCCAGAGAGCGTGCGCTATTCGATGAAATGGCTGCAATCGCTGGTCAAGATCGTGATCGACAATAAGCGTTGCCCATATGCAGCGGAAGAGTTTTTGAACTATGAGCACGAGCTAAACAAAGACGGGGAGTATATCAGTGCCTTCCCGGATGCTGATAACCATGCGATCGACGCTGTGCGCTATGCGACCAACCGGATTTGGAAGCGGCGGGGTAAGAAATAATGTTCAGAAAAATACTGAGTTGGGTCAGGGAGTGGATCAAAAAGATGATAGGAAAACAAACGGTTGATAAGGCGCTAAATATCGAGGTTGCTTTTTCTTCGAAAATGGCAGAGGAGATCGAGCTGTGGGCGCGGATGTATGAAAACAAAGCGCCCTGGTTGAACGCAGATGTGAAAAGTATGGGCTTGCCGGCGGCGATTGCTTCGGAACTGGCACGGCTGACGACGATCGAGATGGAAGCCGAGTTCACCGGCGGGGCGCGGGCCACCTGGCTTGAGGAACAATTCGGGCGGGTGATGGACAAATTGCGTCACCAGGTGGAGTTTGGCTGCGCAAAAGGTGGGCTGGTGTTCAAGCCGTATATCGTCGGTGAGCAACTGGCGATCGACTTTGTACAGGCAGATCAGTTTTATCCGGTGGCATTTGATGCGGATGGGATGATCACTGCAATCGTATTTGTGGACCAGCGACGCAAGGGCGATTACTGGTATACGCGGCTGGAGTATCACAACATGACAGATGCGGGCTGTCAGATCATCAACAAGGCATACCGATCGACCAACCAGGACACGCTGGGGCAATCGGTGAGCCTGGACAGTATCGACGCCTGGGCGCAGATTGAGGATGAAGCGCTGATTACGGGGATTGAGCAGCCGCTATATGCGTATTTCCGTTATCCACTGGCAAATACGATTGATGCTGATTCACCGCTGGGCGTGTCATGTTACAGCCGGGCGACGGGACTGATCAAAGAAGCAGATACTCAGTGGTCGAATTTGTTGTGGGAATTTGAAGCAGGGCAGGCGGCAATCTTTGTAGATGAACTGGCTTTTGGGAAAGATGCTCAAGGGCGCGCAAAGCTACCGCACAAACGGCTTTATCGGGCGTTGGAGACCGGCGCGGTGGATAACAGCCTGTTTCAGGGCTGGTCACCGACCCTGCGTGAGCAAAGCATACTGAGTGGTTTGGATGCGATCCTCAAGCGGGTGGAATATTCCACGGGGTTGGCTTACGGCACGCTATCTGATCCCAACACTGTGGACAAGACGGCTACGGAGATCAAGATCAGCAGGCAGCGCACCTATGCGACTGTGGTGGATGCGCAGAAGGCACTGGAAAACGCCCTGGTCGATCTACTGTATGCGATGGATGTGTGGGCAACGATCGGCAATCTGGCACCTGCGGGTGGCTATGACGTCGCGTTTCAGTTTGACGACAGCGTGATTGTGGATAAGGACACCAGTTTTCAACAGGATTTGCGCCTGGTGGGGCAGGGGTTGATGAGCAAATTGGAGTTTCGAATGCGCAACTTTGGGGAGAGTGAAGAAGCCGCGAGGATGGCGCTGGAACAGATTGAAGAAGAACGACAGCCGATGTTTATACCGGAGGTGGAATAACAAAATATAGTTTTATTTGGAGGTATAAATGGCATTACAACTATTTCAGATTGGCGATACACAGTTTTGGGTATTAGCAGACAACACACGCAGGATTGAGGATTTGGAGGCGAGATTGTGAGCGGCGTATTTCACACAACAACCGACACGGTGGATGCTCAAAACATCCCTGCTATGTGGGTTGTTCGATAATAATCTATGTACTTAGGAGGTACAAAAAATGGCAACATACAATAAATTTCAATGTTTTGTGGAAGACCTTGCAGAGAAAAAGCACAATCTCGCAAGCGACACCCTCAAGGTGGCGTTTTCCAACGCTTCCAACGCTCCGTCTGCTTCGGCTCATGTCAAGTTGGCGGACATTACAACTATCGCCACGACCAATCTGGACAGTGTAACTTTGACCGTATCGAGCTCAAGTCAGACTTCCGGCACGTACAAATTGGTGGTTGCAGACAAGACCCTGACTGCGACAGGCGATGTACCAGCGTTTCGCTATGCGATTATTTACAACGACACCGCCGCGAACAAAGAGCTCATCTGCTTCTTCGACTACGGCTCGGAAGTCACGCTCGCAAATGGCGACACGTTCAAACTCGACTTCGGCACAGAACTGTTTAGTTTGGCGTAATCGGAGGTAACTAATGGCAATCGTATACTGCTCATGGGCGACTGGCGATGATACAACTGGCACAGGTACGGCTGCCGCTCCATATAAAACAATCACGAAAGCGTCCACGTCAAGAACTGCTGGCGATGAGGTCAGGGTTGCTAAAAGCCCTGACCCAACCGCTCTGACTGGCACGACTGCATGGACGTTGAATAGCACAACCGTCACAGGCACTGACACGCTCTTTACGACCGAGTTGGCAATCGGCGACTTCATCTCTGCACCGGACGGTAACTGGTATGAGGTTATAGAGCTTGCCTCTGACACCAGCGCGACGCTTTATAAGCAATACCCATCTGCAACTGCATCGGGGCATGCAAGCCAAAAGTTAGGCGTGACAGATACAGGTGCAGCATTGTCGAGTTCAACGCAAGTTCAGGTTGTGAATTCAAGCGGCGACTCATCGGCGTTTTTGTATATTTCTGGCGGATGGGATTTGTCCACCGAAACGCAAACAGGGCAGACGTGGTTCAGGCAGATGCACGGAACGTTCGATAACCGTAATGGCTATGGGCTGTATATAGCGAGCAAGAGTTACACGAATTTGGATAAACTAAACTTCCTGCGCTACAGCTACGGCATCTACTACAGCGGCAGCAGCAACAACACCATCACGAGCGCAACCTGCAACTCGAACAACAACAACGGCATATACTACTACAGCGGCAGCAACAACACCATCACAAGTGCAACCTGCAACTCGAATGGATACTCTGGCATCTACTACTACTACAGCAGCAGCAACACCATCACGAGCGCAACCTGCAACTCGAATGGCTACTACGGCATCTACTACGCCAGCAGCAGCAACAACACCATCACCAGCGCAACCTGTAACTCGAATAGCCAACGCGGCATCTACTACTACGCCAACAGCAGCAACAACACCATCACGAGCGCAACCTGCAACTCGAACAACTACGGCATCTCCTACGTTAGCAGCAGCAACAACAACACTATCACGAGCGCAACCTGCAACTCGAATAACAACTACGGCATTTACTACTACAGCGGCAGTAACAACAACACCATCTACGCGCTTTCAACGACTGGCAATACAACGGCGGGTATTTATGCAGACAGCGCCAATAACATTTGCCACTCCGCTACCATTGCGGAAAGCACGAAAGTGGCGACGGGAACGACTTATTATGCCAACACGCGCCAATACATTAATAACTTAGGCGGCTACTCCTACGTCTACTCGAATTACGCCACCGCCAACTCGCAAAACGCATCGGCTGGCGGAACTGGCAAAGAGTGGAAGCTCGCTATCACGGATGCTGCGAGAGGCACTATCTACCCATTCTACATCCCTATTGCGAGAGTAGCGGTTGCTTCAAGCGGCAAGGTGACAGTCAAGGTCTATTTCAAGAAGTCAGGAACTGGCATTGCGGGGGCACTGCGTTGCAGATACGGGCAGATTGCTTGGAGCGATGGCACAAGTGACATTACCGTAACGTGCCCGAACGATACCAGCCGCAATCAGGTAACACTGGAATTCACGCCAACCGAAGCGGGGGTGGTTGAGATTGAAGCGGGGGCGTGGCACGTAAGTTCAACCAGTCAAACCGTCATTATTGACGACATTGAAATTAGTCAAGCGTGAGTAACCATGACGCTACCAACTAAGACTGACTTGCAAACAATGGACTACTCCTACGGCGGCGTGCCATTCGTCTCAGTTGCGGCAAAGGCGGGCATCGATTTAGACACGCTGGATTACTCCTACGGGGGCGTACCATTTTGGGGGCTTGAAGTAAGCGGGGGCGGTGCGCAAAACTACACTCTCACCTGCGCTGCTGGTTCGTACTCGCTTACCGGCACGAACGTCACGCTCACTCACACTCCGGCATCGCAAAACCTGACGCTTGCTTGTAATGCGGGTACATACTCGCTAACTGGCACGAACGCCGACCTCACGGTCAAGCGGAATTATGTGCTCACGTGTGGTGCTGGCTCGTATGCGGTCACAGGCGCAGCGGCTACCTTTGCTATAACACGGGCTTACTCGCTTTCGTGCGAGGCAGGTAGTTACACGCTTGCGGGCGTGGATTGTACATTCCAGTTACTTCGCAATTACATATTATCCGCAAGCGCCGGAAGCTACGCACTGACTGGGTCAAGCGTTGATCTGACCGTTCAGCGCAACTACTCGCTCGCTTGTGAAGCAGGTTCATACTTACTCACAGGGACAGATGCCGATCTGGTTCTATTGCGGAATTATATTCTCGCTTGCGGTGCTGGAACTTACACGCTAACCGGAACAAACGCAGGCTTGACTTCTGCTCGCACGATGGCGTGCAACGCAGGTTCGTACACTTTGACTGGCACGAACGCCGACTTCTACCGCGCGTTGGTTATGGCTTGTGAGGCTGGCTCTTATGCTCTCACTGGCGCAGATATAGAAATGCTCGTTACTTATATTTTGCTTGGCTCAGTCGCAATATTACCCAACTTATTTGCTTTAGGTGCTAAAGGCAAAAGAGTTTCGATCAGACCCACTAACGGGAGGATTAAACTATGACAGTAAAAACAGGACATGCTTGGGCAGGAACATTCGTCACGCTTGACGCGACAGGTGCGTTGGCGGCAGGAACACCTTCGGGCGTATTGTACGTTGACGGCACGGCTAACGGCGCAACGGTCACCATCACCGGAAGCAATCCCTACAAGTGGGCGGTCACCTTGCCAACGCTCACAGCAGGGCAAAGAGTGGATATGTATATTACGGCGACCATTGACACAATTGCTACGGCTGGCATCGTAGCAAGCGAACAGGCGGACACGATACTGGTAAGCGACGTTGTGGGGGCTGATTCGGACACGCTGGAGACGTTGAGTGACGAGATTGCAGCGGTGAATGACAAGGTGAGTGCGTTTATTGACCCTGATGCTTATGTGTTGCGTGGGACGGGGCAAGAAGAGTTGGACGGGATTTTTAGACGTGTTGATGATTATGTTTACTACAATCAAGCTGGCTACTTTCTGGAACGCGATTCTGGCGCATGGAGAATATATAGCCCAGGTCCTGCGGGCTTTCCTGACACTGTCTTTTACACAGCCACGAGTGACGCTGAAACACCCGACTTGGTAGATAATTGGGAGCTGGGGCAGCATGGCGAGCTGCCATTACCAGAAATCGGGTTTGTGAGTGCCGTGCGCCTTGCCAGTGAGCAGGGCAGAACGATTTGGAAGCAAGTCAAGATTGTTGACGATGTTGAAGGACAAGGCGCATTGGTTATTGAAAACAATGGCGAGAATGGAGCCGGCATAGGCACCTTTGGTAAACTTGCTGGCATGGTGAATTATGGCGATGAATACGGGCAGCTAAACATATCCGAAGAAGGCGACACGCCAGTATCAGGCTACGACCCCGCAATTATTACAGCGATAATGAGCTTCATGATTGACGGGTTCACCTTTGAACAGATAGTGCAGATTATGGCTTCAGTTTTGGCAGGTAAACTCACCCGTTCTGGTGATACCTTGACCTTCAGGGACTTAGCAGACACAGTGAATAGAGTGGTCGCTGAAACTGACGAAAATAAACAGAGAACAGGGATAACCTACACGGTGTAACATGGACTTTTGGGCTGACACTTATTGGGCTGACACTTACTGGACAGATACCTACTGGTCAAAATATTACTTGTTGATATTTACAACACCGGCTTGCAGAACCGCGACAATCGAATATGAAAACAGAACATTCGCAATTCCGCATGAGAATAGAACCGCGACAATCGAATATGAGAACAGAACATTGGAGGTCAAATGTCACTGACATTGCAAAACCCATTGAAAGACCCGTCGGCAGTATTGGATTATGCGTTCGACTGGACGGGATGGCTGGCAACCGGCGAAACAATCTCAAGTTACACCGTAACGGCACAGTCTGGTATCACCCTGGATAGCGACAGCGCAACGGATGACACTGTTACCGTTTGGCTGTCAGGGGGAACATCCGGCAGCCGTTACAGGGTATCTTGCAAAATCACAACAAATGCCGGGCGTATTGATGAGCGATCTATGATCATCGATTGCCAGAATAGATAAACTGAGTATTTATAAAAAACTATTATGCTAACCTCCGACCAGCTGGACGTGCTTCCGGGTCCGATCCTGGATTTATATGAACGATTTCACATCTCGATTTTAGAAGACATTGCCCGGCGGGTGGCGAGCCAACTGTATACCAGCGCCGCTTGGCAGGTACAGCGGATGATTGAAGCCGGACTGCTTTATGATGATCTACTGCATCGGATTGCGGAGCTGACGGGGGAGAGTGAGCGCACCCTGCGGAGAATATTTGAAAAAGCGGGCGTGACCGCCATGCGCTTTGATGATGCGATTTATAAAGCGGCGGGGTTGAAGCCATTGCCGTTGAATTTGTCCCCACAGATGACACGAATACTGAGTATTGGGCTCCGAAAAACCGCCGGCTTGCTGCGCAACCTGACTCTGACCACGGCACGTTCAGGGCAGGAGCTGTTTATTGCTGCGACCGACCTGGCATATATGCAGATTTCCACGGGCGCATTGGATTATGCAACGGCCGTACGTGAAGCGGTGAAAGAGATGGCGGGCCAGGGACTGGAGGTGATCTACTTCGAGAGCGGGCATCGAGACAAGATCGATGTGGCCACCAGGAGAGCGGTTCTCACTGGTGTGAACCAGACGGCCGGCCAGCTGACGGAAGCCCGTGCTGACGAATTGGGCACCGATCTTGTGCAAACGTCTGCTCATATTGGGGCCAGAGACAAGGGGGATCCACCTGAAAACCACGAGGCCTGGCAGGGCCAGGTATTCACTAGAGGCAAAGACCCAAATAATACTCAGTATCCTAATTTCTATGAAGTAACCGGTTACATGACCGTGACGGGGCTGTATGGCGTGAATTGCCGACATTCTCATTACCCGTTCTTTAAAGATATCAGTGAGAATGCTTACAGCCAGGCGGTGTTGGATGACTATGCCAGTAAAACGGTGACTTACAACGGCAAGGAAATGAGCTATTACGATGCCACACAGCAGCAGCGTAAGATTGAGCGGGAGATCCGGAAGGCGAAACGGGAAGCAGCGGCGGTAGAGGCGGCGGGACTGGATGCGAGCGAAGAGAAGCAGCGGGTCAGGAATTTACAGGCACAGATGCGGGATTTTGTGGAGCAGACGGGGCTGCAAAGGCAGTATCCGAGAGAGTCGATGGCACCGTTTGTACAACCCGAAAGTGTTGACCGTGATTTGCGGCTGGCGCAGCAGGGGAAACTTTTTGACCTTCAATCAGTAGAAACAGAAACAGTTTATAGTAAGCCGCTTGATTATTCAAGTCAATATGATGACAGTCAAATTATGTCTGACAAGATATTTCTTGAACAAAGAGAGAAGGTACACATTTGGAAAACGCATGAAGAAGATCGGGAATGGTTAGCAAAAAATCAAGACTTAGTGTTAAAGGCAATTTCCGATCCCATGTTTGTGGAAAACGTTCCGCGCAGTGCCCGTCGTGGTAGTGTA
>Ga0209096_1003568_pt1 | contig 13442 bp, 27 predicted proteins | sample AD_UKC034_MetaG_FD_184407 | JGI IMG/M metagenome (GOLD analysis project Ga0209096, IMG submission 184407) | Active sludge microbial communities of municipal wastewater-treating anaerobic digesters from USA - AD_UKC034_MetaG (SPAdes) (version 2) | ecosystem: Engineered > Bioreactor > Anaerobic >... | reverse complement strand
GTCGGCTTTTCGTATCGACAGAATGTAAAGCTACATGATTTCAAAAGCATCGATTTTACCCTTTGCAAACATGTAATGAGCCATAGCAACAACGTTTTCATAGCATGTATGATCTGCTATATCGCTCGTCACGTTTGCCCACCCGATACCGTCTGTAAAGTGAACGCGTAGGTGATAGTATCTTGTCTTTTCCATTGTCTTTTTCCTTTCCAGAATACAGAAAAGCCAGCAAAGTTTCCCTTGCTGGCTTTCCATATCGGTGATCGGTTTAACTACTCGGCTTTGGACTTGGCCAATTCCTTGGCCTTTTTAACTTCTTCCAGAATCGCCAAAAAAGTGTCCGCTGTTCCATCTTCAACCATCTTCTTGGCAAGGGCTTGAAAGCCGGTTTTGGTCAATTTAAGTTGGCGAAGAGTGCCAAGGTCACTCAGGAACTTGTCACGATCAAGCCCGTTTTCACTTGCTACTTGCGCGGCATCGGCATCACTTGCCACAATTCCCTTGGCCTTGGCCAAGCCAAAACGATTCCTGATAGCCTTCAAATCGCTTCCAGCAACAAAGAGGCGAATCGCCTCTTTTTGCGCTTGCTTGTCTTCCAGCTTTCCGAGAATACCCTTGATTGCTTGCGCGTTTCTGAAGGTGCCAAGGTCAAAGAATTCACGGCCGATTGTATCAGCGATAGTGGCCATGCCAGCGTATTGCTGAAGCGTGTTAGCCTTCAGCAATCCCTGCTTTGCTTCCATCTTCTTGGCAATCTTGCGGATCGAAGGTTCATCATCTCTCGTCGCGTGCAAGTGATTCATGACTCGTCCAATATCGATGATGTTCCGAAGGTGCGACTTGCCAGCTTTGACCGTGATTGCGGCTAGCTGGCCATAGGACAAGGCCTTCGGTGTCCCATCGATGTTGAACAGCTCTTCGTGAATGACACTCTCGTCGGTGTTTAGCACGCTAAACACGTTGCCAGCGGTCTCAGGGTCGCTGACAGGTATCTGAGCGGTCTCAGGGGCACTCTCGATGGTCTGATCGGTCTCAGGGTCAGTTCGATGCTTCTTCATGTGCTTGTCCTTTCCGTGTCAAATTGTTGTGAGAATAGGGCATACAGCATGCCCTTCACTTGTAGGGCACAAGGACAAGGACAAGGGGAAGGGGGAGATACGGTTCCCAAGCTATTCTGCGGACGGTGAGCGTATACCCCTCTATATGATATTGTATTTTTTGAAATCTCTTATAAAATACATAAGAATTCCAGCATGTTATGTACTACCCACACGATTTCATATTTTTTGGAATTGCTCAATAGATTTTATACAACCTATCACAACAGAGAAAAATAGGATTTCATTCCTTGGATTTACTCTTGGAATTGAAATCCTGCTGAAGTTGATTTTGTTTTTTTGGAAAGGGTTAAAAGGTTTTCGTGCTTTGGGTAATTACACCGACTTTTTACCAGGACTTGAATTATTTCTCATATGGAAGTTTACTTGTTTTCATTTCAGCTCTTACTTGATTTATTGCATTGAACAGGAGGTTATTTAATTCCCATGTGGAATCTTCTTCATAATTCAGGATTGCTTCTATTGATTTGAATTTTTCTGTTCCCCGAATTGATTCCAATTTCCTGATGAGTTCTCGTTCCAGTGATGTTTGTGATTGTTATTTTCATGAAAACTCCTTTAAATCGGCTGAAATTGGCTGAAATTGGGTGTGTGTAATTTCAGGTACTTACGTGTGTTTTTTGGGAAAATCGCCCATAGGGTTTTTCCAAAAAAATTCGCCTATAGAATGGCTCTGTATAACAATTCTTTAGAAAATAAGAGAAATTGAAAGCTTTTGCTGAAACTGTCATCTAAGCTTTCTGTTGAATTCTTCAATTGCTTGGCTGATTGATTTGAATTCCTCTTCCGGGATTCTTACCTGAATTATTTTCATGTTGTGTTTCCTTGTTTGTTTATTTTTGGTATTGTTCTGTAATGCGTTTTGGTGCATTTCGCATTACAGAACAATACAAGTTTCAATTTCACTTGGATTTATATAGTAAAAATTCAATAACGTCTGGAATGGTAAATGAAACGCTATGTCCTCCTATTTTCATGTAGTTTCCTCTGATCAGAGGGGTTTGATTATTTTCCTCGTCCTGCAGGAGTTCATAGCACAATGGATTATTTATTGGAACTGTTATTAGGATTTCATTTTGTTTGATTTCCATTTTTCACTCTCGATCTGTAGGAATTTCAGTGAGATAGTATTTTTGTTTGTTGTTTGTGATCTTTGGGTTTTCTGAATTGACCTGGAAATTGAAGCTGCCAATTTGAATTCGCTTGTTGTGGAATGCAAGCTCGTTAAGGACACTTGCGAAGGTACTGTTGACATGGGCTATGATTTCTATTTCATTTGTTTTCATTTTGAGGCTCCCTTTTCATAACTCAGGATCTCTCTAATTTCGGTATTGGTTGGTTTGATTTTGACATTGTATATCGGGGAAAGTTTTATCCACAAAATTGGAGGACTCCCTGCTTTAGCTTCAAATTTGATTTCATGGATATCCTTGATTTCTTGACCATCTATTTCTATCTTCGCTTTTGCTCCTACTCTACCAATCTCAATTACTACTTCATGATTGTCCATTTTACAACTCCAGTTTCTTGAAGTAGAACCAGATATTCCCACCTTTCTGTTTTTGCTCTGTTATGATGTAGTCTGTTTCTCCAAATCTCATTGGTGCTTTTGAATTCAATAGGTCAGTGAAGAATTGAAAGTTTTCATCCTCGATTGATGCTGCAATACGGAACTTAAGTATTTCTGATTTATCAAGGTTCATTCTTGTACTCCTTCCAGTCTTTGTGATTCCATAATGAACTATACATTTTTGAATGTGGATATTGATATACGATCCATATGTTCCCTTTCTTATCTTGTTTAATATCCATAATCTTCATTACATGTAGTTGCTTAAATGGATTTAGGTCTCCATCTTGAAGTACATACTCCTTGCCTATTTCTGGCTTTAGTTTCTCTTTAAATGACCATATATTCATCCTTTTTTTTATTTTATCTACAATGACAAATATAATCCAAAATAAAAGTATTATTATAGACATACCTGCGCAAATGAGAATAGTGAACATTCCAAGAAAAGTAATAAAATGATGAAAATCCATTGATAAATTTCCTATTGTCTCATTCATTCATAAATTGAAATTGAGGTTTTGGTTCTGATTTCATCAAAATCATTGTGGATGCCATCATAATGGCCATTGCGATAATCAAGAAATATTTCATCTATTATCTCCTTTGAGAGAATTGTTATTCTGTCTGAATTTAAGTTTCTCGATGTTGATTTTTGCCACTGAATTCAGATCGATTCCAAGCTCGGTTGCCAGAGCTGCGACATACCAGAGGACATCTCCGAGTTCATTAATAAGTTTAGCTTCTCTTGGAGATGTCATGTTTCCATTGTCGTCTCTCATTATTTTTTTAATCTGGTTGCAAACCTCTCCTGCTTCACCGGCGAGGCCGAGAGCAGGATAGTATACGTTGTTTCCCCTGTCTGGATAGACTGCAGTTTCGTTTGCTTGTTCCTGATACTCATTCAGCGTCATTGGAATTCCTTTTATAATGGGTTAGTAAAACATACATTGCTTCTTCTATCAACATGTCGTTTATAATCATTACAAAACAATGTGTTCCCACTGCTAATTTGTGTAGATAATATGTTTCATATTCTGTCTTTGGTGGGTCAAAAAAATATTCTTCTTCCGTCAGCCATTTACTTACTGGATCATAGATTGGAAATCTCATTTCTTGTTTAAGATCGATCATAGCTATTAGCTGACCATCTTTACTTCCACCGATAAATAATACAAAGTTTTTTTCACACATTAATATCTCCTCACATCTTCTTTGACTGCTTTAACGATATACTCTAATTCTTCTTCTGTTAGTTCTGGATAACTTGGCAAGATAAAACATTCTCCTGCTAATATGGATGCGTTTCTTATTGTGAAATGCATTATAGAAGATAATGTTCTTTAACTTCATTCGTCCATATCCCTTTCAATTGCGTCTGCTATCCCAAGAAAATCTGCTATTGTCATTTTGAAAACACGTATCCAACCGCCATCGTTATTTTTTCTATACAGTGTTATTATATTACTGCCTTTTAATTCATTGTTGATATAATATTTTGCCATACAACTTGACGCAATCACCTCTCTTTGTATCTTCATTTTATCTCCTTAAACAATCCTGGATATGACTTAAATATAAAATCATCTGTTGATATAAGATATCTATTTACTATATCGAAATTTATCATGATTGAATTCTCTCTCTTAAGATATGCATAATATGATAAATTATTTAGAATAATTTCAAGCTCTCCAATGGTATCGAATGTTATTATACCATTTGCATCGAAATAATTGCCAATATTTTTCATCCCATTGTATATAGGGACAGTTCCTGTTGCGAAGCAGTCTAGTATTTTTTCTGAAAAGTAGTCTGGAACATCTGAATTTTCGACGACAATGGAGAACATATAATCTCTAAGTCCATCATCTTTAAATTCCAATTCATGTTCTCTTAAGATACCAAATACATCTACTTGGTCGAAATACCTGCCTAGATGGTCTGCAATATCGCATCGAAATATTTGCTTTGGTGTCGATCTTTTGGTGGACGCGAACATTGAAGCATGTTTATTCTTTTCATATACTCCTCTATTTTTGATCCATGTGGTGCTTGGAGGAAACCATAATCCTTTGTTTCCTAACATGTCGAGTAGTTGACGATCATGAGTAAGTACATAGTGAAAATTTCTATGGTATTTTCTTATGTATTTATAAGCTTCACCAATTATTACCTCTGGCTCTATTAACATTGCGACTTTGTACTTGCATGGGATTTTTTCTACAAATATAGTACATAGGTCAGTAAAAAATATGGTGTCGTCTGGATCTGAGTCGAATTCGTGAATCCATTCTATATACTTTGACCCCAGCATTGCAATTGATGATTGATGGGAAAACGACGTATCAACTATCTTGGCTTTTGTCTTATCTACTTTCAAAGTGCCCACCTGTCTCTTCCCTCCAATTCCATTCTTCGTCAAATAGTGTTGCCCAATCATCGTCATCAAGGTTTTCAGCCGCCCATTTACAATATGAAGATGGAATATCTTCTATATCGTGTCCAGAGTATTTTCCAAATGGGACGATTGTAGCATTCATATCAACCTCCAATTAATTTTATTGCGATATCCATTATGCAATATATCAACATTGTTCCACCTCCAACTATCGAGACCAATACACACAATCCTGGAGCAGTTGTTAAGTGGCTTATCTTATCTAGACACATACCAAGTCCCATCCAAAATACAACCCAAAGCGACATAAATATCCAAGGTTTCATTTTTTTATTCCTTCTTCTCTTGAGCCATAGCTTCAATTTCTTCGGTTAACAATTCATTCTCTCTTCTATTCCTAACAGAAATAGATTCGTATTTTACTGGTTTTCTTTTTTTTGACCCTAAACAAATGGGACATATTGCGTTTTTCTTGCTTTTTAATTGCCATCCATCTTCGATTGCCTGTTTTTTCAATAGTTTTATTTGGCCTATAGCATCAGACATCAAGTGAAAAATATCGGTTTGAAATATTTCCTCATCTCCACATTTCAAACAGACTATACGCATTGATATTTTATACGATATCACTGTTCTTGTTCCTCATCTCCCTCTTCGATGTGTCTTTTTGGTTCTCTATCCATTCTTACAAATTTCACATTCTCCAATACTATTGTGTTATCATCAATCCCTCTACTAGCAGAGTCTATGCATGTTTGTTCCATATCGATTCTTTGTTCTTCTGATATCTCACAAATTCCGTAATAACTCATATTATCTACTTGTAGTATTATCGATATAAACATTCTTTATCTCCTATTATGATGTCCCATCTATCTAGATAGTCTTCTCTTTTTAATCTAAATGATTTTTTAATATTAGTTTTATCAGGAGGTGGGATAATTATTGTTTTAATATTCATATGGTCGGATAGCTTAATGACCCCCCATTTGTCATGATGTCTCATATATATTGCCAGTATTTCAATATTATGATCAATATTTTTTTGTACTTGTTTTATACTAACAATATAATTCATATTGTGATGACGGTTTTGCTCTCTACTGGTGACACAAATACAATTTCCATTTACATTAGTTATATTTTCATTGATTTTATCCCATCTAATATTAATGTTATTGTCTTTCATGATATTGGTAAATATCATTCTTGCAATGGCATTGTGCTTCGTTGCATTCCTTGAACTGTCACCTGATAATATTTTCGATTCTGGATTACATGGGCATCCCATATTAGATATTTCAGCTTTTAAGTCGTCTTTTTTCTTTCTTCTAAATGAAGAATATGTTTCTCCATTAATATATCTAAACATTTGAGATATAAATTCTCTACTTCGATTGTACTTTCTAGCTATGGAAGCTAGACTCATAAATGGATTGGCTTTGACTCTTTCTAGATCATCTAAAAACTCCTTTCCATATAGTTCGTTCCAATCCTCCTCTACCTGCCTTCTTGTCCTTTTTTTTCTGCCTCTTTTCCCCATTTAGTCTCACTTTCTGTTTGATTATCGATCAAATTTTATCACAGTTTTCTTTTTTTTATGTTTTTTTAATTTTCGTGTATAATGTAGTGGTTTTCAATGAAAAAATCTTAAAATGGAGGTAAAAATGACCAAAAAGTGTGATTTTTGTTTAAAAAACGATGTAAAACTATTTAATATCCAAATGTTTTATGAGTTTTCAAACCGGATTTCTCATACGGTGATGTGTGAAAATTGTTTATCTTCCAGAGAATTTGTATATATTGACGAATCAAATATCATGAAATATTACAGGCCAACTGGAATTCGTCCTAGTTTGTTATTTGCAGAGGTTAAATATGAATAGTGACATCTCCATTGGCAATTTGTATAGATGTGTAGTTTGTGGACACGAATTTGTTAAATTATATGATGAAGAACAAAATTATGTTCATTGTCCAAATTGCGATCCTAAACATATTCGATTCAGCTGTTGTTTTCTAATGCAAAATGATGCCACTATTAGTGAAAAATTAGTATTAGATATGTTTGATAATGGTTTTTCAAAGATTATTTATTTTTAGTCGGAGTGAATTGTGATTGAGAATATATGGTATGAGTATGGAGTCTCTGATAAAACAGTGTCATTACTGTGTAAATGGATAGAAAAAAGAACACATATTGTCAATGGTCCATTCCTTCCAATGCATTCCCAAAGATTCATTATCAATAAAAAATACAACAAAAATGGTGTTGCCATATATTCAATGAATATACTTGAAGGCGTTGAACATGGAAGGTCAACGAGTCCAAAGGCGTTTACAAACATAGATGAATTTGGCTATGCATTTTATTGCCTAGACGATGAAGATATATTGATAATTTTATCGTTTATTGATCCAATGAATGAATTAGAAAGTCGAAAGGAATGGATTAACTATTTAAAAGGGTTCAATATTAAGAAGTGTGATGAAAGGTTGGTATGTGCTATGGTTAAATTGCAAAAAGAAGCGGAGAAACGTGAACTTGTTCCATCAATTGAAGGAGAGATCAGGGGATGGGCGAATATCGCTGCATTCCTACGATGTAGTATTCCAACTGCAATGAAATTGGCTATAGAAAAGAAACTTCCTATTTCGAGGCTTGGCACGGAAGTTTATAGTACGGAAACCGTGCTAAGGAATTTTTTGATGGAGAGGCTTGAGACTGCCCCTATTTGGAAAACAACTAAAAAGAAGAAAAAACGAGATGGAAGAAACAAAGATGGAACAGTATAGAGCCGGGAAAATGGTTAAATTTATCTGTTCGAATTGCGATTATCCATTAAACGATATATTTTATGTTCCAGATCTGATTTGCCTCATATGTGGGGAGATTGAAATGACTCCTGTTTCAGTCCCTCATACTCATCGAGTTGACGATGTTGAAGCGGAAAATATCGGGATCAGTTCTGTCTTGGTTATCAAGGAATCACATATTGCAATTCACACATGGCCATATTATCAGGCAGCAAGAATCGTCATTGATAGCTGTAAAGATTTTTCTTGCGACTCTATTTTGGGTTTTCTTATGAAAAAATTACAGACACAAAATATCAATGTAATACAAGAAGAATCTCATTCATGATAGACATGACTTTTAATACTTTTTATTTTTTTTGAATTGACACCCTACACCTTACGTGCTAGATGATGTATAATTTGGAATAATAGTCTTTTACATTAAAGACTTATCAGCCAAGCTTCTTGCTTGGCTTTTTTTGTTATCTGCAATTGGAGTGGAATCATGAGGCGTATTCAAGTTAAAGACATCAAAATCAATCGTCCAACCAATTATCGTGAGCTTATGCAGGCTCATCGTGGGTATGGTTCGTCTAAGGATGAAGATGGTCTCAATCTTCGCCAGAGAAAGTTTGTCGAATACTACATGGAGACTGGTAATCCTGGCGAGGCTTACAAAATGGCTGGAGGGATCGATTATCAGGATCAACAAGTTACGAATCTTCGTGCCGCAAACATGTTGAAAAATCCCTATGTGAAAGAAGCCGTCAAGAAAAGACAGCAGCATTTTCAGAATAAGATGGAGATCTCTCAAGAACGAGTTCTGCAGGAATACGCCTGTATCGCATTTTCAAAACTCACCGATTATTATGATGTTACCGAGAATGATGTTATCATAAAGAAACCAACCGAACTTACTCCAGAGCAGCAAGCGGCTATTGCCGATATCTCCATTTTTGAAAATGTTGTTTCAGGTACTCGTCGCGTTGCAAAAGTCAAGCTTCATGACAAGACTGAAGCATTGAAGTCTCTGAGCAAGTTCTTGGGCCTGTTCGAGAAAGACAATAAGCAGCGATCCAATGTCAATATCAAGATCGATGAAATTCTTTCTGGTCTTCCTCCTGAAATTGCAAATGCAGTCAGAAATAAGATTGTAAATGAAATAAAACCAATCGAATCGTATAATATGGATAACAGAACTATCAATTAGGTCATTTTATGGAACAAGCTCAGATAGATCAGATAGTTCAAAATATCCTATTAAATTATCCTCCTGATTATCTAAAGCAATGGGCAGATAGTAATCAATATCTTAAATATCAGAGTGACCCGATAGGGTTTGGAAGAGACATATTAAAGGAGACTTATACTACAGATGTAGAAAACATGATGCTCTCTGTTAGAGATCATCAAATGACTGTTGCTATATCGGGTAATTCTACTGGGAAGTGCGTAGAAGAGAATGAACGCATTATCCTCTCGGATGGGACTCTTGTTGTAGCGAAGGATTTGATAGGCCAAAAATTTTCGATTTTGTCTTTTGGAGACGACTGGAAGCAAAAATCTTGTTCTGCTTTTGCATTTGATAATGGAGTTCAGCCAGTATTTAAAGTATCTATTGACGGTGGAAGAGAGATAGTTAGGACAGGAAATCATCCGTTATGGGCCGCTAGATTAAAGAAGACTAAAAATTCGAAACATGCTTTACTTACTGTTGTTGATATGGGATGGAAAACTATTTCTGAATTGTCTAGTGAAGATATCGTTGCTGTACCAACAAAACTCAATACCATTAGACATAATGAACAGGACGAAGACGATATTAAATTAGCTGCCTACTTATTAGCTGATGGTTGTATTATTAATGATATTAGATTTACTAAAAAATGTGGTATTGTTAAGAACGAATTCGTAGAAATTATAGAAAGAATGGGATGTATTGCAAAGAAAACTGCAGATCCAAATACAATAAGAATTACAACCGATGAAAAATATCATGGATATGATTCGAATCCTATACGGAATATAGTTAAGAGTTGGGGAATATTTGGTACAAAATCAAAACACAAAAGATTTCCAGATTGGATTTGGAGACTTTCTGACGACCAATTAGGACTATTCCTTAATAGGTTGTTCTCTTGTGATGGATGGGCCTATTCTAAGATTACAAAAAAAGGAAATAGGACCGAAATAGGATATTCATCAGCATCAAAAGACATGATTGAAGATGTTTATTTTGCAGCATTAAGACTTGGTATTAGAGGTGATATCGTATACAAACTTGCCAAATGTGACGGTAAAAGTTTCGATGCATGGGTATGGACAATAAGAGATAAAGTCAATATCGACTTATTTAATAAAAATATTGGTCTTTTTGGAAAGCAAGAAGCACTTGATAGATGTGTTGATATTAACAATGATAAAACCAAGACATTAAAATGGCCATACGTTAATATTCCAAGTGGATATAAATGGGAAAAAGTAAAATCAGTAGAGTACATTGGCGATAAACCGACAGTCGGGATAAGTGTTCCGACTACCAATGTTTATTTAACAGACTTCGTTGAACATAATACGCATAGTTCTGCTAGTTTGGCTTTATGGTTTTATTTATGTCACCCAAGCTCTCTTATATTTACTGCGGCAGCACCTCCTTTAGATAATTTAAAACGTCTTTTGTGGGGAGAAATTGGAAGAAAAATATCTAGATGTAAAGACGATATATTCAATGGACACACATATAATGTAATGCATTTATGTGACAGTGAATGGCATTATATTACAGGTGTTGCGATTCCTCAATCGGGTGCTCCAGAACAAAAGACAGCGAAATTCTCTGGGAAGCACAGTCCGTACATGCTCTTTATAGTGGATGAAGCAGATGCAGTACCAGATGAAATATTTACAGGTATCGAAGGTTGCATGTCAGGTGGCCATGTTCGTTTGCTCTGTATGTTTAACCCCAGAATCATGGCTGGCTATGTCTATCGCAAAATTAGAGACAATCAATGTAATGTGGTTCATCTGTCAGCCTTCAATCACCCCAATGTGGTAACTGGCAAGGAAGTCTATCCAGGGGCAGTTTCGAGAGAAATAACAGTAAAACGAATCAATGAATGTTCCATTCCTCTTTATGCTACCGACGAGCCTGATCAGTACACATTTGAAGTCCCAAAATTCTTAGTTGGATGTACCGCAAAAAACGATAAGGGAGTTGTCTACCCTCCTCTTCAGCCTGGATATCGAAAGGTTACGGACGCTCGTTTCTTCCACCAAGTCTTAGGCAGGTTTGGTCCACAAGGAGCAAATCAGTTAGTTCCTCAAGACGCTATTGATCGAGCAAGATATCGTTGGGACGATTGGGTAAGCAGACACGGTGAAAATCCTCCTGAATTGGTTAGGCCGATTTATGGCTTAGATGTTGCCGACCTTGGAGATGACAGCAATTGTAGATGTAAGAGATATGGGGATTGGGTAGCAAGATTTACTAGTTGGAAAGGTATTCATCCTAATGAGTCTGCAGAACGTGTTGCTGACGAAGCCAAGATTGACAGTTCACTTAATGTGAATGTGGATTCGATTGGTATTGGGGTAGATGTCGCCCCGTTGCTTAGAAAAGCAGGAGTCAAAGCTTCTGGAATAAATATAGCAGAAAAACCTACCAAGGAGTATAAGAAGGACGAAAAGAACGTACTAAAGTTCTTTAAATTAAGGGATCAACTCTATTGGGATACTGCAGAGTGGATTAAGAGTGATTATTCAATGCTTCCTCCAGATGAAAGGCTTATTGAGGAAGCAATGTGTATCACTTACGAAGAAGACAAGACGACACGAAAGATCCGAGTGCTGTCAAAGGATAAAATGAAGGATGCTTTAGGAAGAAGTCCAGATCATTGGGATTCGTTGACATTGACATTTGCACCAAAACCTAGATCTCCAAAGGCTAGGATATTATGATGTGTTATCAACCACTATCAGGATCTTGTCCTATTTGCGGTTCTGAATATGACAAGATCATTCATGGTGGTTTACCAATGAAACTTTGTAAAAATGAAAATTGTAGTTGTATCTGGGGATTTTGGAGTTGGTGGTTAAATGTCATTCCATTTACCGGATGGCTTATTAAATACGAATCTTCGTATTGGTCGGCATTGTGGTTTTATCTTTTCGGAGACGTAGAAGGGGAATAAAGATGAAGAAAATCGTTTGTATTATTCTTTCTATTTTTATGTTTGGTTGTGTTGGTTCTCAAGTTATTAGTCAAACTCAAGTTAAAACATTGGCAATGGATGTCGCATACATTGCATATCAGGTTTCTCCAGAATCTAAGATGTATATTGACACTATTTGTGCATTGAATGATAAGCTTGGAGATAATACTTCCATTAGAGATGAAATTAAAGTCCTTGTTGAACATGTTTGGGTTGAGTCTTGGAGGCTTAACCAGATTGGATTGGTGTTGGCAGTCAACAATCTCGTAGCACTTACTGGATTGGCTGATAGTGCGAATGTTGCGGTTAATAAATTGGAAGATTTGGTTTCAGGTATGTGTCTTGGAGCTAAATTAGCTGCAGAGCTTGAATGATATGAGTTCCATTTTTGACGATGTAGTAAGAATTAATGGTAAACTTGCCCCGTATGAGTGTTATTGGGATTTGCCAAATGAAGAGGTAGACAAACTATCCAATGGATGTGGGCCTGGAGATTGGAAAATAGATTTAGTTCCAGACTCACTCTTAGGATGTGATTTTACAGAATCTTGCAATATACACGATGTGATGTACTACTTTGGTAAAGACAATATAGACAAACAACTTGCTGACCGTATTTTCTTATACAACATACTTTACGATGTCGATTGTCATTGTTCTAATAGTGGAATTTTAAATCGAATAGAAAGAGTCGCACTACGAGAATCGGCTTTCCATTATTATCGTGCCGTAAGCGATCTAGGCAATAATTCATTTTGGAAAGACAAAAGTGAAAAATAGTAATCTTAAAATGAATCAATCTGGTATCGATATTATTAAAGATCGAGAAAAATTATATTTAAAAGCTTACTTGTGTCCATCTGGAATTCCCACTATTGGTTGGGGTCATACGCTTAAAGTCAAACTTGGAATGACATGTACAATAGAACAGGCCGAAGAATGGCTTAAAATCGATATCGAAGATTTTGAGAAGGCGATATACAATACTGTCAATGTAGATCTTAATGAAAACCAATTCTCAGCTTTGGTTTCGTTCGTATTTAATATTGGATATGGTGCATTTGTAAATAGCACTTTGTTAAGACTTCTCAACCTTGGAAATTACGAATCTGTTCCAGAACAATTGAGAAGATGGAAATATGGGTCTGTCAGAGGAGTAAAAACTGAACTTCCTGGTTTAGTTATCAGAAGAAACATGGAAGCCGAACTCTGGTCTAAACCTATAGGATAATCAAAATATGAGACTGCCATTTGGAATTGAAATCAGACGACAAAAACAAAGTCCAAAAACCGAAAAAAATCCCCTTCTTCGGAGATTGTTGTCTCCATTCCAATATGGTAAG
>Ga0209096_1003561_pt1 | contig 13451 bp, 7 predicted proteins | sample AD_UKC034_MetaG_FD_184407 | JGI IMG/M metagenome (GOLD analysis project Ga0209096, IMG submission 184407) | Active sludge microbial communities of municipal wastewater-treating anaerobic digesters from USA - AD_UKC034_MetaG (SPAdes) (version 2) | ecosystem: Engineered > Bioreactor > Anaerobic >... | reverse complement strand
TTCCTACAACCTCACCCGTCGCGCCATGAGCTGCGGTCAGGTTCCCGTGAGTTGTTAACTCGCTATCACGACAGATGGCTGCGTCGATTCTTGCCTCTGCAACAGTTCCGCTTTTAATGGCTTCGCCGTCTACGCTGTTGGTTGTGCCAAGCGTCTTATTTGTCAGTGTCTGAGTGTCACTGGTGCCGACGATTGCGCCAGAGACACCGTGAGTCGCAGTTGTGCCGGCGTGCGTTGTCAGTTCTGAGTCTCGACAGATGGCTGCGTCGATTCTTGCCTCTGCAACAGTTCCAGAGTTGATTTGTTCGCCAGAGATACTTTTGTTTGTAAGCGTCTGGGTGTCAGTGGTGCCAACTATGTTCCCTGAGACTCCATGTGAAGCTGTCAGACCGGCGTGTGCAGAGACTGCCGAAGTTACTTCTGAGTCTCTTGCAATAGCAGCGTCAATCATTGCGTCTGCAACGGTGCCCGAGGTAATATCAGCCCCGCTGTGCGCATGCGTGACAGGTGTTCTTGCATCTGAGAGCCGAGCGTCGTTACCCTGGCAAACCGTGCCCGTTGTGGTGCCATAGGCGACACCCAAATTCGTTCTCGCTGCTGCCGCGTCGGTTGCGCCGGTGCCACCGTTGGCTACGCTCAAGGGTGTTCCGAGGCTAAGTCCGGCTGATGATAATGATGCTACATCAGCCCCACCAACGCCGAACCCAAGCACATCAGCGCCCGGCGAATAAATCCCGGTATCAGGGTCAGAGCTGAACGTATAAGCTGGCGCGGCTGCGGTGCCTGCACCAACTTTCACGGTGCCACTGGCATAAATATCGCCGAGGATATCAGCCCAGGCTGCTCTGACTTTGCCCGACAAGGTTATGGATGTCATAGATGGCGTTGCAGAGGCATCGACATTGCTGAGATTCTTGCGGGCGGCACCTTGGTCGCGTGAGCCGTCAGATATTTTTTGCTGACTGTAGCCGTAGCTGCAAACCAGCGACAAACACAGTATTAACGCGATGATTCGTTTCATTACCGGCCTCCCTCAACGATTGATAAATCCATTGCGGTCGATGCGATGATCGAAACATCAACCCCAGCAGGTATTTCAGCGTAAAAATATTCGGTGCATGGGCGGCAATCCCCAACGACAGCACTGTTAGAGGCTGATACCCAGAAAACTTGGTTAGGTAGGTGGCTTTTGATCTCGATAAACGCACGGTCTCCAGTTATGCCGCTGGTAACTGTCGTGCTGGTGTTCGCGGGCAAGGCAACTGTCTGTTGTGCCCACTCAGTGACAATGCCCTTAACGGCATCAACAAGCCCGATACTGTCAGAGCCAATATTGATTATCGCTCTGTGGTTGATGTCAACCGTTGCCGTCGCCGGGTTGCCGTTATCATCGGCGTAAACAGGGAAAACTTCTACGGTTATGCTGCCTATGCTGACTTCAGCATCAACGGCCATTTTGCCAGTCGCAGGGTCTACCGCTATAGGCCGCCACGTTCCGCTTGCAGCGTCGTAACCGTGCGTGGCTCCGCTAGGGTTCTCGACCTGCTTATAATTCGGCCATGAAGCCATACAAAGGGAACAAACCAAGACAAAGAAAAGAACCATCAGCTTTTTCATAAAGCCCCTCCTATGTTTTCGTCTTGCAATAATCTTAACCTATCTGCCCTCGAACCTGCTAGTAAATTCGTCAGGATAGGGTTAACTAAACCTTTGGCTGAACGCTTTAGAAGTGTTGGTATAGCATCCATCCGGCGTTTAAATATTTCAGTCTGCACTGCGTCGGTCGGAGCCAAGGTTCGGATAGCTTCAAGTGCTGCATCGACCTCGGCTTTGTTTTCGTTGAGGGCTGCACCAGCTAATCTTTTGGTTTCAATAGAGAGCTGTGCCGCGTATGACCGATCAGCTTCAGTCAGATTTTTCATGTAATCATGGACACCCTGGTCACTGATATTCACAAAGCCCGCCCGGATAAGCTCCTGTGCAAACGGGATTTCAAGCCCCCGCTCTAGGTAATCCCCGACCGCCTGCAATTCAGAATCGGGGCCACCGGCTGCACGAACCTTAGCTTCACGAAGCGGGTCGGTGTAACCGAAGCGATATATCGGCGTAGTTGGGGCAAGTTGATTGTAGAACATCTTTGCCACTTCGCCGACCAAGGCTGAACCACCAGCTTCCCATGCAGTTTCATCAATGGACGGTTTACCCCGATAGTCCGGGGGGTTAACATCCCTCATAATGAGGGAAAAATCCCACAAGGCTTTGAGAAATGGATTCAGGGACACGTCGGTCATTTCTGAAACAGCGGCCATACCGCCCTTGCCCAGCGAAGTAAGCATATCACCCCAGGTGTTGTGACGGCTATTCATAACCTTACGGAGAACCTTCTTGAACATTGCTGTATTCTCGTCTAATGGGAAGCGCAGATAAACTGCCTTACCCGTGGTGGTTAAGCCGAGAGGTATACAGATGTTATTGTCCAGATCGCGCCAAGGTATTCGGTTATAAACTTCCTTCCATTCGTCACCGGCGGCACCAGCAAAACTGATGAACCAATCCACCATAGCGGTCTGCATTGCAAGAGTAATACCCGCGCTGAGTGCAGTTTTCTGAGCAACAGATTTTGATTCCCGCATACGGGCAACGTCTTCGTACAAGCCTTGCATAGCGGGGTTGAAGAACATAACCAGGTTCCCTGTCAGTGGGTGCCAGGAACCTTTGTTCGGAAAATAGGGGGAACCGGCTTTACGGACAAGCTGATTAAATCTGTTCTGGTCGATGATACCTTTGTCGAGGAAAGGTTTGTAGTATCGGAACGCGGCACGTTTCGGCCAACGTTCCGTAACACGGCCAGCGGTTTCGAGGGCATCTGTTACCCGACCAACGGTTCCGCGTAGCAGTTGCGAAAACATCCCTGCCTTGGGCAGGTTCTTATTTGCGTTGCGGAAAGCCTGGTCATATTGGTTTAACAAGGTCTTTAGGATAGAATCATAAGAAGCGTCACGCAGTGAATAATCGTAGTCTGACATAACCAAGGCCTGCTCACGCAGGTCGTATACTTCCTTATCTAAGGCTGCTTTGTCGCCCCAGAAGCTATCACCGACCACCCGGAACCAATCGCTTACAATGCCGGAACCCCAACCGCCTGTTTCCGGGTTCTCGGCATTCTTGAACATTCGCAAAGCGTCCTTGATTATGTTACGACCAAGGAATGACGGTCGGTATGTGGTAAGCAGTTTGCGGAAGTATGGCGAAGTCTTACCAAGCCAGATAAGGGCTTCCCGGTATTTGTCACCAACGCCGCCGAACTCGATACCTTCGACTATGGCGGTGGGAACATGGTAGCCGAAGTCCTTGCCGTCCTTTTTATAGGTGACAAGCGACCAGTTCCGTCTATCACGAGGTTCAGGGAACAGCCGCCCAGAGGGTTCGACCTGCCGCTTGAGATCGTCCGGCAAATTCTCCACGATCGACTGCTTGGCCTGATTCAGATGCGAGACAAACTGCAAGGCTATGCCATGCTCTATGGTGGCATACAGGGGGTTCCGGTTCGGGTTGAGTGAACCATACATTTGTTTGATAGCCGGTGCAACCGCTTTGAACAGGGGGTGATCTTCATGAGACTTCACAATGGCATACATGGCGTAATTCTTGTTTTGCTGCAGGCGTTCGTATGCCTCCGGGCTTATCATACCAGAGTCTCGATACCCTTTGAGTATACGTTCCTGCCAGATATTCTGGAAATCTTCAAAAGCCTTGTCGATTATCTCTTTGTTCTGCTGGTAGTATGGTAAATTATCGAGCCACTTTTGAGCACCCTTGGCGTTCTCCGGCCAGTTACCACTGAGCAACGGAATTGATTCACTGACCTTTACCCATTCGCCGTTTGCATCTTTGAATATGGTGTCGAGGTCTTTACTTCGTTCGCCTGAAGCAATGCGCTTTAGTATCATAACATTGCCGAAGTGTTCTTCGGGGTTCATGTCCGGGGAGTTCTCCGAGAGTTGATCGAACGCCGGTTGCAGAACTTTCTGAATATCGAGCAGGAAGTTTTGGTTAAGGGCTGAAAGGCCATTGAGCCTTTCAAGGTTCTCTTGAACCTGGGGTCTGGCTTCAGGGTTTACTGAACGCAAGGCCATTGCATTGGCGTTGAATATCCCGTTCACAAACTTATACCAACCCCCTGTAAGCCCACCGTAACGAGAGACAAGCCAACTGTATTCCGGGTCGGCTTCCTGCCGCTGCGCTTGGTATTCAGAGTCCTTCATCAGGGTTTCCTTGGCAGCAATGGCATACATACTCTCTACATCGTTGGTGTATGCCAGAGCTCTGTCGAGCAACCTGTCCATAGCAGGGTTCATTTCTCGGTATTGGTCAAACATACGGGAAAGGTTCGGAGCCACGGTATCAACCAGGTTTACCCATTGCCCACCAATCTTAACACGGGTTCCGAGGACTTTTGCGGAAAAGAAGTCTGCATACATCTCCTCATTAAGATTGCTTATAGCACTGGCTGCCTGCTTACGGAGGACGGAATTTCGGGGCAAACCTCGGAGGTGCCCCATAACTGCTTCAAGTTCTTCACGGAGAACCGGCATATAAAGCATACCCTTCTCGGCGTAGGCTTGGGTGGTGAGTTCGAGCCGAAGCTCCTGCGCCCGGCTCTTACGGTATTCAACGCGATTATATCGGGGAACTTTGTTGGCACGCATTTCTTCGGTAATCTGCCGTTGTATTTCCGCTTCGATCTTATTCTTTTGATCGCCCGACAAGCTCTTGAAGCCCTGATCGTTCATGATCTTATTCCAGTTCTTCTGGATTTCGTCCTGAACAGACTTGTCCCATGGCTTGTCCGCTGCCGCATACTGCGCCTTGAGCTGGTCTACGAACTGCTGTTGTTCAGACTGCATAGCATCCCAGGTCGGGAGTCGGGTCACGGGCTCTTTGAGAACCCACTTTTTTGATGAGTGATACTCACGGGACAGCTTTCCGTAAAGGGAGTTAGACTGTGGCCTGGCCGTGTCCATGCCGGGTATGGCCGAGGTTCCGCCCCCCAAACTGAGCATGTGCCCTAATTCATGAGCCATAGTAACATTTACAAGGTCGGGGAAGCGTTGAATTGCCCAATCCATGTTAAACTTGATTGGCCTGCCCGTAACCGGGTCTACTGATACCCCGGCGATTTGTCCGGGCTTTGTCTTGGTGGACTGCCGAAGCACGCCCCCAGCTTCCTCTGCAAATTCCTTCGACACCTGGCGCATGGAAAGAAACGAGGGGGATTCAGGGTCGATCTGCAAGTTTACTCCGCGCTGCCCCATAGTTGCATCAGATACGAGCTGCCCCCGTTCCACGGTAACTGTCTGCCCGTCCACGGTTTCAACGGTGATAGTTCCGTCATCGTTAACTGAAGCAACAGTCGCACGCGTGACCTGGGGATTAAACGGCGTGCCACCGAGAACGGTGGATTCTTTACCCCCACCCCCAACAATTCGGCTTTTGATGAAAACAGGCTCGCCTTCCTCGTAAACCCGGCCACCTGCAGAATCGACACGAAGTTTACCGAGGTCGTCAGACAGCTCCATATTCAACGGTTCACTGCCAGGCAGAGCTGAATTGAGTGTCATTTCACTCTCATTGGGGTCAACCTTAAGCTGATCAGCTCTGGCCGAGGGTAGGTTTGTATCGGGTTCAGTCTGCTCATCGGCATACTGAATATCCCCGGAAGCCAAACCTTCCTGAACCTTGGCCTGGAAGTCTGCACGTCGTTGCTTGGTCTGTTCAATAATCCTATCGAGTTCAACACGGGCGCGTTGTTCCATAACCGGGTTAAGCGCACCTGCTACTGCAGCGGAACCGGCACCAACTATCGGTGCAGATATAGCCGTAGCCTTGGCTGTCTCACCAAGACGTGAAAGGCTTGATTGCAAGTCAGTGGGCTGGCCGGTTCCGAACGCATAGTCTAATGCAATATTCGCGCCCTCGGTCATGAGTTCGCTTGGTATTTCACGTGCGGCTGTCTTGGCACCTTCAAGTGCTGCGGTTCCAAGACCACGAACTGCACCCGGTGCAAATGCCCCACCAAGGGTATACCGTTCAAATAAACCTTCGGCAGCCCCCGCAAGGGCACCCTTGGTGAACGCACCAAGACCAGAACCACCTTGGGCGATATGCTCACCCGCAGTTTCACCCCCGGCCACGGCTCCAAGACCAATACCCGTTACCAACGGGATTGTGGCCGGGTTGATAACCCCTGTGGCTGCAAGCCCTGCGGCTCCCCCGAGCATACCAATATTCTGAGCTGCCGAAGTCAGACCGCCATAAACGGTTTCGGCTGTGCCCGGTTTCAGATACGGGCGCATACCCTCCTGAGCCTCGCCAAGGGCTTCATAGGGCGAAGTGATACCCAAAGGGGTCAGCACACCTGCGAGACCTTTAGCAGTCCCAACCAAGGCGGAAGGTATTGCAGCTTTTACGGCTTCGTCTACCCCGCCACCTACAAGGTTACTGACAATAGCCCGAACAACACCGGGGTTCTGTTCCTCGATCTGATGGAACATGTCCCCGGTGCTGTCGTAAATAAACTTCTCAAGTCGATCAGGGTTCTTCTGGAAAAACGCTTCGTAATCAGCTTTATCCTGTTCAGGCATGTCCGCCCAACCCTTACCAAGAACTTCACCAAGAAAATCTCGCAGTGCCATTGTTACCTCGCTTTATTGACGCCCAGGTATCTCAAAATTCCTTGGGCGGCTTCGTTTATCGGCTGAGTAAAGCCCCGTGTCCGCTCCTCGGTAGAGGGTGCCGGTTGCGGTGCGGAACCTCGGACTTCATCGATACCCGGCAGATTCTTCAACGCTGCATCCATAAATTTGATCTGCTCCCGCCCCTTGGTTTCAGTGTTGTAGATATTGCCGAGTCTGTTCAAACCACCCATACCGAGGTTTACATAATCCCGTATAGTTGACATAACATCGGGGGCTACGGCGGGGGCTGCGGCTAAACCGTAAGGGCTGGAAAGAGTGGTATAGATACCCGAGCCACGCGCCTGGTTCAGGAATTCTGCGAGCTGGTTTTGTCTGTTAATCAGGTTCACCTGCTGATTCACAAAGTCCGATCTTCTCCGGTTAATATCTTTACGGACACCTTCTAGATTCTTAACAGCTTCAGCGGGGTTCATACCTACGTTGTTTCCACCAATCAGGGCAAGTATCAGGGGGTCTTTAAGAGCACCCGCAAGAGCGTCCTGCGCTACTTTGGGGTCAGTAGCTTTAAGTTTTGCCACGGTGGTATCGAGCCTGCCGAGGTCTCCGTCTATCTCCCTTATAGCAGTGGTGAGTTTGTTGGCTTCGTCGTTAACAAACTTGCGCTCGTTCTCGATTGCGCCAAGTTGGTCACTCATAGCTTTAATCTGTGCAGCCTGTATCTGCGCTGAGGCTTCAGCCTGCGCTGCACCCAACTGCGCACGATCAAACTGAGTCAGCCCGAGGTCTTCGATAGTTCCATCGGGATTTATTTTCCAGCGGCCTGAAATAGAGGGTTTGTCCCGTTCCTGACGGGAGGCGGTGAGTGACTCAATGGTCTTATTTAACTCGGTGCTGTATTCGGCAGTCAGAAGCCCTTGCCCCTGCAGAATATTACGTATCATAGTTATCTGTGCAACGGGGTCGGTGATCTTCTGAAGCTCAGGGGCATACTGCGTCATGACGTTCTTGATAGCTTTCTCACGTTGCTTCTTATCCATAGCTTCGTCCATCTGAAACTCGTGTGCCTGCTTCTGCAGGCCGAACTGCTGCTCCTGCAGACCGAACTGGCGTTCAGCCATCTGGTTCTGAAACAAACGCTGTGCTTCCTCACGCTGGAGAGCTTCGGCCTGCTGTTGGCGCTGTATTCTCATTTGAGCTGCGTTCAGCAGGGCATTGGAAAACTCCGCCATTTCATCGCGGGGCTGGACAAGAGGCATCTGTGCAAACTGTAGCATCGGAACGGCCATAGGTTACCTCCTGAGTCCGTAGACGTAATCATTCTTCAACCCGAACTGGTAATCGGGTATAGGTGTCGAAGCAGTCGGGGCGGTGGTCATGACAGTCGAAGGTTTAACGCCACCACCACCAAATGCGCCCATACCATAGAGCTGCAAACCCGTGTTAATAAGTTGATTCACACCATTAGGTATCTGAGCCTTGGCGATACCCGCGTTCATGAGGTTTTGACCCTGGGCAATCTGACCCTGAGCTACGTTACCTCCAATACCCAACTGAGTTTGCCCGATATTCTGACCAAGCCCAGAGAGCATACCACCGCGAGCCAATGCTGACTGATTTATAATGCTCGCCTGATTCAAACCTTGGTTAACCTGCATGTTTGCCAGATCATTGGCTGCTTGCATAAGCATATTCGCCGTTGCCATATCGCCGGATTGGGCTGCCTGCTGTGCGGCAAGTATCATCTGCTGCTGATTCATTCCCTGAGAACCGAGCATTTGCGCCTGTTGCATCTGAGGCTGTCCGAACGTGGAAGCTACATTAAGACCCATACCTGCAGTCTGCAGGAGGTTGTTAACCTGTCGCTCGCGTTCCTCTGCCCCAAGCTGGCCGATACCCTGACTACGTATCATAGCTGCTGCAGCATCGTTATTGATTCCCATAGCTGCAAGCTGGTGGGTAAGGTTGCGGTCGAGCTGTTCCTTCTGCCACGAATAAAGTGGGCTGGCCGCCACGTCATATGACTGCCCGGAAAGACCAAGAGCTGCAGCCAGAGACGGAACAGCACCGAGTAATTGCATACCCGCCTGTTCGTAAGGCTGCCGAGCTTGGTTTGCCTGATCGAACATACCAAGCAGATCGGAACGGGTTTGTGCTCCAAGACGTTCCTGCGTTCCTACGTAATCCTGCTGCGCTCCCCCAGCCTGCCCAAGTGCTCTGTTGAGGTATTCGGTATAGGTCTGCTGCCCCTGTTGGAAGCCTGAAGATTGAGCTTCGGATGCAGCACGTTCAGCGGCAGATATGACGTCCATACCCTGATTGGTATAGTTTATAAATGAGTTAACGGCCTTATCGCCGTATTGTTTCAGTGTCTCAATAGCCTGAGCATTGGCTGCGTTAGCCTGAGCAGAGGCTTTATCAATACTCTTTTTGGCCTTGGAACCAGAAAAATCTGAGCCTATAACACTATCAACGATTCCGAGTAAGCCCATAAAAATTCTCCTTTTGTATTCAGTATATCACACCGAGCTGCGTTCATACCATGAGAAACCCCAGTCTATGTCGTTATTATCCGCCCGGCTGGTGACGCGAAATAGATAGTTGGTATTGGGATTCAGGATGATCTCATGGTTACGTTCAGCTATCCCCGCCTGACGAGCTCCGCCAGCCAGAAAGCTGAATAATTTAAGCCCTACTGCATCCACCGTCGGGGCTTGATAAACCCTCTGGTTAACCGCCGGGATACCTACACGATTACTGTTAACAGTAAGTTGCGTAGTCCCCACCGCTGAGATAGTCGCACCTTCATAAATGTCTATAATCGCCCCTTGAGAGGCGAAAATATCGAAGGTCACGTGCATATATGAATCTCCGGGACGGACGAGAAGGTCTATCACGGCACTTGACGCAACCGCCAAGTTGTAGTCCGCACATATTCTGTGATTACCAAGGTGCGTCTCCAGATGCTCCGATTCTATAACGGTGTATTGGTTCTCACCGGGGAACTCGCGTTTAAGAATGGTGCAAATATGGAAGGTGTCCTGAGCAGTGCCGCCGTTTTGATACCGGACTCGGAAATACCGAGCCATAGGGGTAATGCAGAAGTGCTTTGCGCCAGATGCGAAAGTTACCGACTTACCCCAAAGCCAGTCCGTTCCGTTATGGGAGAACTGGAAGGCAAGACCAAGTATGGTGGAACCTCTGTTTGACTGGATTGCTACGGATATTGCAGCATAACCCAGGGTGTCCACCGCCGCACCCTCGAATACCCCAGAGGCGTCCAATGGAGTTTCAGTGCTGTTACCTTCATCAAACAGGTCGGTATCCTCAAAAAATACCTTGAGTTCGCCGTCTGCGGTAACATCTGCAGCTCTGCCGGTTGCCCGATCTATCAATTTCACTTCCCCGAAATAACTCATATAAACCTCCATTCCACACCATTAAATACCAGGTCTACGCTGGAACCCATAGGGAGAACCTGATTCGATTCGCCCTGTATAAGTTTACCATCTATGGTCTGGATTTCGCAGGTTCCTAATGCAGAGTTTTCGATAGTGTAGGTTCGACCGGTAGGGGCAACGGGTAAGGTAATTATCAAATTGATTTCGAATACACGTATCAGGTCATCGTCGTCAGTGAGCATACCCCCGGCCATCATAGTTCTCACCTTGCGGTGAATAACCTTGTTTGATAGAATCTGGGGGTCTGATTCCCCCACAATGGGGGAAGCCGTCCCGTGTGCGATTGGTGGTTGATCTACCCCAAACCCATGCTTCAAACCGGATAAAGTATTGTTGGCTGCGTCGATAGTCTTATTGGTAAGGGTCTGGGAATCGGACTCCCCCACAATGGGGGAAGCCGTTCCGTGCGCAACCGGGGGTTGGTCTACCTCGATACCATGGCGAAGTCCTGCCAGGGTATTATTCAAGGCGTTAATAGTTTTATTGGTCAGGGTTTGCAGATCGGTTTCCCCGACCACCTTTGAAGTAGTCCCATGGGCAGAAGTTCCGGCCATGTGCTGACTGATAAACTGATGGGAGCTCACACCCCCGTTATCCGTCAGATCATTATGCGAACTGATGGGTGCGGGAACATCACCGATAGCCTGTTCAAGGTTCTTGATCGCGTCATAAACTCGCTGGAACCACTGAACAAGCTCCTGACCCTGCATATTAGGGGTTGGCGGTCGTAACATTTTCTTCTGCTCCTGTCAGTGTGATCGGAACGGCAGTGTAACTCACAATTTCATACTGCCTGCTGCGATATTGGCCTAAACCCTGTATGCGCCTGACTATTTCATAATCCCCTGTCTCACCAAGGTTAAGCTCACGGTAATTCGACCATGCGGATTTTCCATCGTTACGCCACCGTATCAGGAGCTTTCGCGGGAAGTTCGGGGTGTTGGGTATCAGTTCCCTTGCGGTGCTTCCGAGTTGCATAATTCGGCCAAGATTATTATTGGCCATTGCCACGTAGACAGTTCCCCCTACACGGGTAAACTCTTTTGGTTCGCCCACACCATATACCCTTGAGAATGTGCTGGATAGTAGATTTCCTTCGGTATCCGTAATATAGAGAGAGTTTCCTGGGTAATTCCAGCCTATAACCATAGATTCGTCATCATTCAGCGAGATACCGCCGCTGATTCTCGCATTGGAGTTATTCTCCAGGTAAAGCTCGCCAGGGGCGGGTTCCGACCAACTTTTACACATATCCCTACTGACCAGGATATACATATACCTGTAGGTGGTGCCTGCGTTAATCATGGGGAGTGCTACGCGAACCAATTTGTCTCTTTGGACTACGATAGCAACACGCGAAGTGGCAGTCCCGTTTACACGAGTCTGGAAACCGACCTCACCTCCGGAACACCTGCAGAGGACTGTATATTCTGGGTTACTCACGCCGAAGCCCGCATAATCCACGACCATCAAACCGGTGGAGCCGTCGATACTCTTACAGGTGCTTGTCTTATTCACAGGGGTTGCCGGGGTTGGTTGGATAACCGGATTATCCGCCACCATCGTCATTGTATCGAGGTTATAAACCCGTATGTAGTAGTTCTTCCCTGCATTATAGGTTCTCAAGGAATAGACAAAAGGTTCTCCGGGATTGGCAAATGCAGCATAAGCCACACCCCACGCGTTGGCCGGATTTTCCAGAGTGGTGCGTGTGAAGGTCAGACCGTCTGTGCTCACCCATATAGCCCGGTAATCGTTGGTAACGATACGCTTTCCAGATGCTTCGGACAGGGTGCCGAAGCCTCCGAGAATGGTGCCGACAAGTGTGCATTCCTCAAAGTTCACCATATCAAGGGTTCGCCATATTTTTGTAGTTCCCGTGACATAGGTATACCCATTGCTGGCATGGAATATCCCAAAGATAGCCTGACCGAGGTCTTTGGTAATTGTCCAGGTTTCCTCGAAATTTCGCTTGGGATTTTCTTCATAAATGGTCGTAGCTGTTTCCCCCCGGCGCAATCGCACGCTTAGATCGGTGCTGAATTTACGCCCAGAAGTGCCGTGGTCAAGATAAGCCGAACGAACACGCATACGAATCGGCTGGAGATTGTCGTGTGTTACTTCGTATGACATTTCGTAAAGGTTGCCCTCGAAGTCACCTATAAACTGCTGTCCCCAAGCCTTAGCGTGGGCTGCGCTACAACCACGGAACCGTTCATACGTGGTATAAGTTTCATTCCAGTTGTTCCATTGATACCAGAGGCCGGTTTCAATGTCATAAACCAGAGTCTTATTGTCCGAGTAGAAGTTCAAAACATAGAACCTGTTGAACAGTGTAAAGCTGTGAACCTTGTCGAAGTAGGTCAGTTTACGGAGAAGTTTTTCTACAGGTTTAGAAATGATCGTGGGTGTGCGCCCCTGAACCTGAACAACCTGCTTGTGGGGTGTATAGAACAGCCACGAATTACCGAGCTTCTGTAAAACCTCGGAGTTCATTACACCTGTCTCTACGACAGAACCGTTAAGCGGTGGAAATGGAACGGTAGAATCCCCAGAGGCATAGTGGGATTGTGCCGACTCCCGACCGAGAACAAAGAGTTCTTCCCAACCTGCAGACAGACAGAGAATATCATCGGGGCTGGCAGAGGCAGACTGATAAAGGGGGTTCCAAGGTGGTGGGGAAGTTCGCGGGTCAGTTGGGCCATATACCGCGTAGGCAAAAAGCTGTGTATTCAAGATCGAGGCAATGGTATAACCTTTGAGATAAGTCAGGGAAGTGATCGCAAACGGTGCAGAATTGTCGGTTATCCTCTGGGCTTTCTTGGTAAGATTGCCGCCCCACCAGAGCATGAACAAACCTACAGACATTGTAACCCCGTATTCGTCAGCAGAAAAGAATACCCTAACACCTGCAGAGAACCTATCATCGGCATTGTCCGGGGTAATGTCTACCAAAGCCCCCTTCTTAGAGGGTTTGGCATAGATACGGTCGCCTGTAGCAATGATTAACATTCTCTTGGCTTCCCACCAGTAAAGACTCGTCCGGGTTCCGCTGCGGGTCGCATGGACTTCGCGCAAACCTGGGCGGGTCTTTATCGTGGGCTGGCCTGAAACCATATCCACGAAGCCATTGGTTATTTCGATAGAACCCTGATCTGCTTCGGCTTTATCCGCCGCAGCAGTAACCGGGGCAAAAAGGTTTATCTTCATATTACAGCACCCTTATAATGAATCTGATCGCTGCAGAAGCAGGCTTAGTCATGTGGCTCTGTCTGGCAGTGCCATGCAGACCAGC
>Ga0209096_1003547_pt1 | contig 13479 bp, 7 predicted proteins | sample AD_UKC034_MetaG_FD_184407 | JGI IMG/M metagenome (GOLD analysis project Ga0209096, IMG submission 184407) | Active sludge microbial communities of municipal wastewater-treating anaerobic digesters from USA - AD_UKC034_MetaG (SPAdes) (version 2) | ecosystem: Engineered > Bioreactor > Anaerobic >... | reverse complement strand
GGTCGGCGGGCCACTCGGGCCAAGGCACATCGCCCCCCCCAGCGCGGGAGCGGGCTCGCGAGTTCGCCTCTGCTCACCCCGCGGCGCGATCCAGCGAGGCCGGATCGTGGGTCCCCTTTCTCAGCAGCACGTAGCGGAGCCGGGAGCCTGGCCCCCAGAAAGGAATGTCCAAGCCGACCGAGGCCCCGTATCGTTGTGCCAGGGCTCGCAGATCGTCGCGGCGGAGCGTTTTGCCGGGAGACTTGCCGCGAAGGCGTCGCCCAAGACTCCGGACGGAACCGTGGTCACAGTAGGAAAGGATGACAAACCCGGTCGACACCCGCAGGAGTTCGCCGACCAGCCGCTCCACCTCGACGGCCGACGGCAGGTGATGCGTCAGCCGATTGCAGACGGCCCCATCGACGGCGCCGTCTTTCAGCGGGATCATGAACGCGGAGGCGGTGAACCACGCGGCGTGTCCCTGGGGGCCCATGGTCTCGCGGGCCGTCAGCACCTGGCCCAGACTGAGGTCCGCCTGGAGAAGCAGATCGGTCGCCGCCGCGATGGGATCACTGACCCGCCCCCCGCCGCAGGGAAGGTCGAGCAGCCGGCGGCATCGGGGCTGGGATGCCAGCAGATGCCTGATCCGCCCGATCTCACGACCCGTCACCCAACGCTTGGACCACCGACGCTCGTATCTTCGCTGGTACAGTTCGCCGATATTCGATTGCAGGAACTGCTTCTGGTAATCGACGCTGGTCGGACCCTCGGGGGGGACGCCCCACTGCTCGCTCGATCCGCACCGGGCCAGCAGAGGGATGCCGTCGCGCACTTCATATGTGCGCGAGCAGCTTCGGCAGATCAGGCCGGCCCCCTCTCGGCCCAGGTCTCCCCGACAATCGGGACAGGCCAGCAGTCCAAGGAGCGAATCGAGAACATCATTGCTGCGATCTGGCACAAGAGCCTTTCTGCTCAGAGATTCAACGACTGAGGGACAGCCAACCACCTACGGCGGGACTCAAACGTCATGATTCGCGTCATGAGTGCCCTGTCCTCCGGGCTCAGGCGAGTTCGACCCAGGTACCGCCGGAAGAAACGGAGGCGTATCGTTCGCGAGAGCACCATTCTCGCCGATTTGTCCAGCATCGCAAGGTCTCGGATGATAGAATGTCGGAGCGACGGGCCCGACGTGTGTCTTCCGCTGGGACAATCCAGGAAGAAGACCCGCGGCGGGTCCCCGGTCGTCACGAGGATGTTCCGCCACTTCAGATCCCTGTGCGCGAAGCCATCCTCGTGGAGTCGGTGCACGTAGTCTGCCACCAAGCCCAGGATATGAGAGAGCCATCGTCGATCGTGGAACAGATCGGGGCGGGTACAAGCCAGGGTCTGCAGATCGGTCGACAGGGGAATCCCTTCGGTGACGAGGGCCCCCCGCCGCAGCAAGCCCAGCGTTCGCTGGCTTCCCCGAGCGACGACCTTCGGAACGGGGATCCCCAACCGGGCAAAATAGGCGAGGTTCCTGCACTCGGTTTCCGCATGGTCTCGTCCGAGCGCCTTGCGAACGTGTTTTCCCTGGGGGCAATACCGTTTGACGTAGTAGTCCCGATCTCCGACCCGCACCCGAATGACATGACAGAATGCCCCCTTCGACGCCAGGGGTCCCGTCAACTCAAAGACCCGATCGAGACTCGAAAACGACTCCGCTGGGCCCTGATCCTCCAGCCCGGCACACACAGTCCATCGCGTATCGCTGACTGCAAATCGCACGCACGATCCTTCACATCCAGTCGCTTCGTGGGCCCACTTCGCCGGACCCAACCATGCCGACCAAAACTAGCAACCCAACCTGAACGGAACCTGAAGGCAGCGGACATATCTTCAGGGGCAGCAAAGATCGCAGGGTAGCACGGTGCCGCGAAGCCTGCACGGACGCCAGGGGTACCCGGAAAGTATCCCGGTTGCACGGCCCGCCCGGGCCGGTACAATGCGGACGGCCGGCCTGATCCATCGGGCCCCATGCCTGAGTTCTTGACAATGCTCCCTGGGGTGCAGGGAATGGATGGCCCAGAATGAGAGTGCTGATCGTCGAAGATGAAGCCCGACTCGCCCGGAACGTCGCCAAGGCGCTCAAGGAAACCACGTCCTACGCGGTCGATATTTCCCTCGACGGCGAAGACGGGCGACACCAAGCCCTTTCGAATCCCTACGATCTGATCGTGCTGGATCTGATGCTGCCGAAGGTGGACGGGCTGGAGATCCTCCGCGACCTCCGCCGGCATGGGAGCCGGGTCCCGGTCCTCATCCTCACCGCCAAGGACACCACGCAGGACATCGTCCAGGGCCTGAACTCCGGCAGCGACGATTACCTGACCAAGCCCTTCGATATGGGGGAGTTCCTGGCTCGGTGCAAGGCGCTCGTGCGCCGCACTTATGACCGTCCCGATCCGGTGGTATCCGTCGGCGAGTTGTCCGTGGACACAGCCAGCCGCAGAGTGACCTTCCGGGGTCAGCCCGTCTCGCTGCGAGCCATGGAGTATCGACTCCTGGAGTATCTCGTGCTCCGAACCGGCCAGGTCGTCAGCAAGGAGGAGATCCTGGAACACCTCTACGACTTCAACGCGGAGACCTTCTCCAATGTGATCGAGGTCTACGTCTCCGCCCTCCGCCGAAAGCTGGACGCGGGTTCCCCCTGCCCCTTGATTCGCACCGTCCGAAACCAGGGATATGTGATCGGGGATGTGCCGACGTGAAACCCCTGTCGATCAGACTGCAGTTGTCGCTGATGATGTCCCTTCTGACGCTGGTCATCATCACGGTCCTTTCCGTCGCGGCGTACATCGAATTCGAGGAGTCGCTGCTAGGCAACATCGATGCGACGTTGCGAGCCATCGGCGAAGGACTCCGAGCCGAACTGGAGGACGAGGAGCCCCAGGAGAATCGGCTGGCGGAACTCCGGGCGTTCACCGGGTACGGCAGCCGGGAATACGCCAGTCAGTGTCGCATCTGGACGGACGCGAACGAGGTGGACCTCTTCTCCAGCGATCCCCCAGAGACTCCTGCGGACCAGAGGTTCTTTCGCCCGCCCAGCAGCGAGCCGCCCGCTGTGGGCGATTTCAGATTGTTCGATATCGCCCGCGATGCGCGACCGGGCACAAGACGCCCCCTGCGAGCCCTCTGGATACGCTATCCTCTTCGTGAGCAGATCGTGAACATTGTCGTGGCTCGCTCGAGCTACCACGTCTATCATGAATTGGGGGAGTTCCTCCGACTGCTGCTGGTGACCGGAGGCGGCATCACGCTGATCGCCCTGCTCCTCGTGCCGCGGATCGTCGCCTGGGGACTGCGCCCGATCACCCGCGCCCGCGGCCAGTTGGAGCAGATCACGCATCGCAGCCTCGGGCAGGAGAACCGAATCATGGGGGATGCCCCCGTGGAATTGCGCCCGTTCCGGACGGCGCTGGACGGGATGCTCGTGCGCCTGGACAAGGCCATGCGCCAGCAGGAGCGTCTCACGGCGGATGCTGCACACGAACTGCGGACCCCCCTGGCGATCATGAAGAGCACGCTGCAAACCATGCGGATGCAGCCTCGCAAGGTCACCGAGTACGAGGAAGGCGTGGATGAGACGCTCCAGGACATCGAACGCATGGAGCAGCTCGTCGGGCAACTCCTCACGCTGGCCCGCCTGGATGCGGGAGACGAAGTCCCCGATCCGGTCGAGGTGCGTCTGGACGCGCTGCTCGAATCGCTGGCCGATGTCTTCAACTGTCGCGCTCGCCGGCAGGGAGCGCGCGTGATCTGCGCCAACGTGGCGGCGGTCCGCGTCCTGGGGAACGAGACAGAGCTTCGACAACTGTTCAGCAATCTGCTCGACAATGCCCTGCGATATGGGCCGCCGACGGGGGTCGTTCGCATCACGCTGCAGGATGGGCCGGGTCCGTGGGTCACCGCGTGCGTGCACGACGAGGGAGGCGACATCCCGCCGGACAAGCTCCCCTACCTGTTCGACCGCTTCTATCGGGTGGACCCTTCGCGGTCTCACGCCTACGGCGGCAGCGGACTGGGTCTGGCCATCGCCCGACAGACCGTCCAGCGGCACCACGGGACGATCGCCATCACCTCCGACCCGCAAGCGGGAACGGTCGTCGCCATCCAACTGCCGCGCAGTCCCAACGCATGACACGACTCTCAGGAACATCCTGAGGACATCGCGATTCACTGGTGTCCCCAATGAAGGTCTATACCCCACCTCTGCGAAACGGGTGAGTTTCGCCGTGGGTTGGACACGCAGCAAGAGACCATACCACGCCCTATTGTTCGAGAATGGGAATCCGGAAGATCAGGTATTCGCCATGGTCATAACCGCCGAAAGGCGCGTCGGCGCCCGGGTCATTCCCGCTGTCATACCAAATCCATCGCGTGCCATCCCCAATGCCCGGGACCGTTCTGGGCCCCCCTTCCACCACAGGAAGGATCGTACCGTCGCCATTGGTGGGACCCCATGTTGGGCTAGCCCATCCGCCTGCTGGATTCTCACCCCGATCAGCCCGACCTATCTCCAAGTTGATCTCCGCGGCGGACGGCGGGGAGTATAGGTTCCCGCCACGACCGGTGGCTGTCACCACCCAGGAGTACCCACCCGAAACCTGATAGCTCTGGGACCCTCGCCTCACTTCGACCTCAATCAACAGCCCTTGGATCACAGCACTGTCGGACCAAGCGGCTGCGTACAGATAGGGATCGTCGCCCAGTTCGGTCGTGTAGGTTTCCGGATCCCAAATCCCTGCTCCATAGTCGCTGATACTCTCCCGCCACCCCAGCAACCGTGACACACCTAAGGCGTCGCCGGTGTAGAGGGCATAGCCGTTGTCAGCCGTCGCGCGGACCTCGAGTATGTTACTGTTGTCCGCCGGCGTTCGGAACCAGACGGGCTCGCCCATACCAGTGCCGGTAGTGTTCGCTGCGCAAGCCAAGTAGCCATAGTCGGTATCCGGGCTCACAGAGATCGTCTTGGAGAACGGATCCCCCGTGGTGTAGTTGCTCCCGGCGGCCTCGTACCTCCAGGCCGTGACGGATAGCGACGCACGACCATATACGAAGCCACCTTCGCACGGCGCGCCGCCATCGTCCGTTACGGTCCCTCGCAGTTTGACCGACCAGGGCTTTATATCCGCAGGAGCATCTGTTCTGACCTTCGGTATCCGTACGTAGGGCGTGTATGTGGCGCTCGCTTGGCACCCTCCCACCACGATTATTGCCGTCTGCGGCGGCGGCGTTATCCATCCTTCGACGTCTGAGAACTGCAGTCCGTACTGGCCAACGGGTATGGGCCCGATGGTGGCGCCGCTCTTCTGCAAGTTGGTCTCCGGGCCGCTCGTCAGACGCCATTTGGCGGTGTCGCGAATCTCAGACGGATCAAGACACACTGTGAGAGAGCCAGCCGCCGACGCGGTATAGCTCACGACCAGGGTGGGTCTGCGGCTCGGTTCGGATTGCTCGCGGGAATAGAACCACACGCCGTCGCCGGTTCCACGAAGATTGAATCCATAGTTGACAGCAGGACCCTTCACCCAAGTCTGCACCACATCTCTCAGTTTAGGATAGGCATCGGAGTCCCATGAATAGACCGGAATGTCGCCAAAGTCCGCCAACGCAATAGATTCGTATTCATAGCTGGGATAGTGGTGCCAGTCAACCGCATCCTCGGACCAAGCCCCCCCGGTGATTCTGCTCAAAGCGAGCAGGTTCGCGCCGCCAAAACACTTCAGGCAATGAAGCCTGAGTTCCGCCGAACGAACCTCCGCGTACTTGGGGATGGTGGTCAAATTGAACCGAAACATCGCTAGAGAACGTCCGTCCCCATTGGCCTGCACCCACATGTGATCGCTTCCATAGTTGGTTGTGGGCTCCTTGCTCCAGACCGTCGCATCCGCCACGGCATCGAACGATGCCCCGTCGGGGCATGAGAAGAATGCTACATACTCCATGTTGCTCGCCGGCTGCACTGAATGGGTGGAAAGCCCGCCATCGCTCCAGTAGTCGAACAAGTACTCCCCCTGCGGGGATGTTGCCTGCAGGGTGTGTGAGGTTCCCGATGCCCAGGAAAACACGCGGCTCTGAGAGTAGTCGAGCCCATCCACTTTGAAGGAGAGGCTGCCCGTAGGCGGATATGTCCTCACCGTAACAGAGACAATCGGAATCCGTTGATCGGAGATAATCTGTGCCAGATCATCAATGTAACTGTCCTCAGGGAGAGACATGCGCAGCGCCTTGGTCCCGGGATCGTACACATCCAGCAGAGGACTCAGCGACAACAGCATCAGCTCGGCATAACTGCTCTTCCCAACTGCTCCGCCTGTCTCATAGACCGTCAGCATTGCTTCCCATGCTGTCTTCAACTTCTGAGACAGGTTCTCCAATTTGGTCTTGCAGTCCGCCTGACTGTCCACGAGCCCGTCCGCCAGCTTCTTCGCGACGATACTGGACCGCCAGTGCACCATTAGCTTCTTTGTTGCATCAACTGCCGGCGCAAGGGAATTGGAGTACTTGAGATTCTCCCCGCAGTATCCGTGAGAATTACAGGGAAGGAAGAACTTGGCTCTGTCCATCATCTTCAGTGCGCCATCGATGATGCCGAAGTAGTATTCCATGAAAGCCCCGATGTTGCTTAGGCTCGTGAAAAGCCCAGGTTCCAAGTCGTCGGCGATATCGTGCGCAAGAGAAACCCCCTCTTGACACTCTTCGTACAGAAACACCGGAATCTCGTTCCACACCGCCTCGGCGTCCCAGATCTCGGTGTCGATGACCCCGGTCTGGTACTGCTCAAGGACATGGTATACCGCGGAAGTCCCCTGAAAGCCAGAAAGCCAGGCATCATCGACATCCTCCACTTCATAGCTCACCATGACGTAGTCAACATCATAGTTGCCATCGCTCCAGAACGCAGGCTCAGACAAGAACTCCACCGTCAGTTCCCTACACACACCATCGTCGGTAACAGGCAATGTGGTCAGATCCACTTCGAAGACATTCTCCTGCTCCGCCTCAGCCAACTCCCCGTCCACATCCGCAATGCGGATATCTCGCTCCAACCCCGTTCCCTGCCCGTGGATCGTCACCGTGAGGTTGCTCAGTTCGACGTTCGGCAAGTAGAACTTGTACTTGGCGTTGTAGGTCTCGCGGACGATGAAACCCTCGCCGTAGTCGGAGTCTGTCCAATCCTCCTCTGGCGCCACATCGTTGTCCCCTGCGACGATCTTCGTCGCCGCTGCACCGGGTTTCTTGATGCTCAACGCTCCAGCCTGCACATGAGAAACCGCTATGAGAACCGTCAAAAGACAAGCGAACTTCTTCATGGGACTATCCTCCTGCACACAGGAATGGGAAAAATCATTGTCTGCGCACCCGACTTCGTCAGGAACATCACCCATGCCTCCACCGTTGAAGCACCCAGGTTCAAGCTGCCGCATCCGTATCTGCTCGGGACTCCTTCCAATCTGGTGCTCATCGTAGCGGCATCCCGAACACCTGTCAATGGCCAATTCCGGGAAGTTCAGGGGATACGACACCAATTCCGTGATTGCGATTGATCGCACAGTCCGAGTATGGCGCGATTGGCGACAACTGCGGTTCCATGTGTCGCCCGCCACGCGGCGTAGGAATCGGCTGCAAGTACCTTGGAGATGACGCCGATGGAGTGATGCGGGAGTCCTCTGGGTGTACATAGCACCTATTGCCTGATTCCGCGCCTGCCCTCTTGCAACCCACTTTCACCTCCATGCCCACAAAAAAAGGCAGAGTCGTTTCGACCCTGCCTTTCGTGTTTGTCTGTGTGTCCGGACTTATTTTCTGATGTGCCGCCTCAAACCCGCGAGACTGAGCAGGCCGGAACCCAGGAGCCACGCGGCCGCCGGGACCGGAACGGACGGGGTGGGAGGAAGGCCTTCCGCTCCAATCGTGAATCCGTGCCAGTTCTCAGAGGTATTCGTGAACGTGAACGACGTGAAGGTGCCTTCGACCTGGAGAAGTCCATGCACTTCCCCGCTGCCGTAGAAACCCGTACCTCCTGCGGGGCAGAAGTCAAACCAAAGTGCTGCACTGCCTGATTCAGGAAACTCCGGAGGTGTCCCTGCACTGCATATCCGCGCTGCAGTGTCGTGACTTCTACTCAAAGGGCAGGGGTTCTCGGACCTCGCCGTAGAACAGGTGCAGCGTCGGGTCGCCCAGGAGCACCATGCCGTAGAACCAAGACCGCTCCCAATCCTCGAACGGCGCGCGGGCGGTGAACCAGTCGAAGAACGACTCGCCCACCGTCTTGCCGTCGCCCAGGGGACGGGTGAAGTCGTCGAAGCTCAACATGCTGCCGGTCTTCGACGACGCGACGACAGAGAGTCCCTGTGTCGTATGGAAGAGGTATGAGGCCGCGAGGAAGTTCTCGTCGGTGAACCGGCCGGCCCCGCACACGAACAGATTGTAGAACAGCGCAGACGGGTCCAATTGCTGAATGTCCTCGGGATAGACCCAGCCGCCATGATTGTAGAACTGCCCGATATCGAACGGCAGACCGTCCCACAGCGCCAGTTCCCATGCGCCCAGGGGCGCCGAGTCTCCCAGGCTGGGCCGAACGCTCGCTTCATTGCCGAGGTAGTCCCTGCTCAGGCGGGAGTTCTTGTCTTCGTTTGCATACGGCCCATTGACCGCCCAGAGGGCAATGTACGTGACCGGGTCCGGCGTCGGCGCATAGGTCAGGCCCGCCACCTCGCCGCCATTGGCCTTACAGAACCGCAGGGAGAACCCGTGGTCGCCCGTCCACTGGGTAACCTTGACGAGCAGACGGTTCTGTCCCTTTTTGAGCGAGACATTCACCTTCGTCCTGTCCGGCGTGTAGCCGCCGTACCGGTTGTCGTCGATGACCACGTTCCCGTTGAGCCAGACTTTGGCGCCGTCGTCATAGCCCATCCACATCTGGCAACTGCACGCCGTCTCCGCGGTCACGCTCGCGAACGCGTAGCAGGCGCCGTAGTCTTTCGAGTCCGTCTGGCTCTCGAAGTCGACGTAGCCCCCGGATGCGGAATAGGCGGTCCAGGTCTTTCCCCCGGTCACCTGGCCCACGGTCGGATTCATGGAGGACTCGCTGACGCCCAGGTAGTTCGTATCGATATACTTCCAGAAATTGGACGACGCATCCTGGTGGAAGCCATTGACCAGCCAGCCGCGAATGAACGGGCCGTCGGCGGGTTTCGTGTCCGGATCGGAGACCCGATATTGCAGATCGGGGAGAGGATCCTCCCCTCGGCGGCTCGTCACCCGGGCGGAGAGCTGGAAATCGCCGCCCTTCTGGCTGACCTTGCACAGCAAGCGGTTCCAACCGCGGTTGAGCTGGACATCGGCATAGTACTCGTCCACTTTCCAGTCGGCCTCCACGTTCTTGGTCAGCACGAGCCCGCCGTTCCACCAGACCTTGATCCCGTCATCGGCGCCCAGCCGCACACGCGCCTGGGTGGCCGACGGGCTGTGGATATACGTATGGGCGTACACCACGGATTCGGTCGGCTTGGTGCCGAAGGAGTGGCCCCCCGAGCTGCCATGATTGCACACCTGGACGTAGTACTGACCGAGGGACAACTGATGGAGGTAGTCCTCGCCCGTGGTGTAGTAGCCGAGATCGTGACGGGTCGTGTTCGCACCGAAGATATAGCGGGTGAACACGTCCATGTCGAACCAGTCCTCATCGATGTACTCGATGGCCCTCCAGGGCTGTGTCAGGGCGCCCAGGCGATGCCGGTGCGCCTTGGCGAAGTACTCGCTCACCATGGTCTCCTCGGAGGCGTAATCGAACAGATGGGCGTCGATGCGCGCCACGCAGACCTCCGGTCCCTCGTCGCCCGTTCCGGCGTTGTGGACGTCGAAGACGCCATCGGCATTGGCGTCGCCCCAGTAGCCATCCACGTCCATGTAGTAGAGATCGCAGGGGTAGGCGCTGGTTTCGGAGGCAGGCACCTGGGCCCACGCGGCGGTGATGTCCCCGACGAAGACGATCATCCGGCTCCCCGCCGCATACCGACTGCGGACCCAGGACCGAATATCCTGGGGCGTTCCGCCCGACACAGTTTCCGTGTAGACCGTATACCCTTCGGCGACCAGGTCTGTCCGATACTGATCGAGGGCCGCAGAGACCTTCCGGTCCTGCGACAACGCCCGATCCGCCAGGATCGACACGGATTGAAAGCCTGCGGCGGCGATTCGGAGGTCCGGCTGCGACGGCTTGGCAAGGCTCGGCGCGTCGAACCGCCCCGGCGTGAGCGGGCGAGACTCCAGATACTCGCGATACGTCCCGGGAGCCCGACCGTCCGGCGAGGTCCACGTCAGCGGGCGAACCTGCCGGCCGTTCTGCCAGCCGGGCAGACCTTGTCCGCCGGGGACCGCGGACGATGACCCTCTCAGCGGGGGAACCATCCGCTCCTCTGCGAGGCTGGTCCCCAGAGCACCCAGGATGACGGCGCCGACCACCGAGAACTGTACCGATCGCAGCATGGACTACCCCTCTCCAGAACAAATAGCTGGCTGGCGTGCTCACATCAAACAACTGCTAATGTGATTATGACATGAAAGGGCCGGGACAAACAGGAAAAAGAGCGGCACAGGGCGAAATGCGCCGCGTCTAGCCGCCGCGGGCGACGGATTCGTCCCATAATACCACCTCATGGAAACCGCTTTCGAGCGGGGCTCGGATCTTCTTTGGCCTTTACTGGCCTGTCACCAAGTGGTATAATGAAGGCCAGTGTGTGATTCACTCATTGGAGCCGGGGGACCTGTGTCACCTTTCCGCGGCGCTAGACGCCGCGATGGCCCGTACTTGAAGGAGAGAACCGATGCGTAGTGACGAGACTGCTTCCTGGCATCTGACGGTGCTGGCTGTGTGTGCAATTGCCGCCTTGGCAGCGACGAACTCTCACGCGAACATCCGCCTGCCGGCGGTCATCGGCGACAACATGGTCCTCCAGGCGGGAGACCGGGCCCACCTGTGGGGCTGGGCAGACCCGAACGAACGGATCCAAGTCGCCATCAGTTGGCGCAGCTTCACGTGGGGCATCCAGGCCGATGACCAGGGCCGATGGGAGTTCCAGGTGATCGCTCCGAACGTGGGCGGCCCCTATCAGATCACGCTCAAGGGCAAGAACACCGTCACGATCAAGAACATCCTGGCCGGACAGGTTTGGGTCGGTTCCGGGCAGTCGAATATGCAGATGTCCGTCCGGAGTTCGGCTAATGCCGAGCAGGAGATCGCGGATGCCAAGTACTCGAAGATCCGCCTGTTCACCGTCGAGCGACGGGTCGCAGAGACCCCCCAGGACGACTGCAAAGGCCAGTGGGTCGAGTGCAGTCCTCAGACCGTGGGCGACTTCTCGGCCGTCGCCTACTTTTTCGGGCGGGAGTTGCACAACCAGATCAAGCAACCCATCGGCCTGATTCACACCTCCTGGGGCGGCACCCCCGCCGAGGCCTGGACCAGCCAGGCAAGATTGGAGGAGAACCCGAATTTCGAGCCCATCCTGACCCGGTACAAGCAGGCGGTGGCCGACTACCCGCAGGCCTCGGCCAAGTACAAGGAGGCCCTCGCCCAGTGGGAGGAGGCCGCCGCGAAGGCCAAAGCCGAGGGCAAGCCGGCTCCCGGCGGCAGGCCCAATCCGCCCATGGGTCCCGGACACTACCAATCCCCGACCGGCCTGTATAACGCCATGATCGCCCCCCTGCTGGGCTATACGATCGCAGGCGCCATCTGGTATCAAGGCGAATCCAACGCCGGAAGGGCCTACCAGTACCGCGACCTGTTCCCGACCATGATCAAGTGCTGGTGGGACGACTGGGGGCAAGGCGATTTCCCCTTCCTGTTCGTGCAGTTGGCCAACTTCATGGAGACCAAGGATCAGCCCGGCGACAGCGCCTGGGCCGAACTGCGAGAAGCCCAGTTGATGACGCTCGACATGCCCAACACCGGCATGGCGGTCGCCATCGACATCGGCGACGCCAAAGACATCCATCCGAAGAACAAGCAGGACGTCGGCAAGCGCCTGGCGCTGTGGGCCTTGGCGAACACCTACGGACACGACGTCGTGTACTCCGGCCCGCTCTATGAGAGAATGGAAAAGAGCGACGGCAAGATCATCCTGCATTTCCGCCACTGCGGCGGCCAGTTGGTTGCCCAGGGAGGCGGAGAACTCAAGGGTTTTGCCATCGCCGGCGAGGACCGCAAGTTCGTCTGGGCGGACGCCAGGATCGAGGGCGATACCGTAGTCGTCAGCAGCAAGGAGATCGCCACTCCCGTCGCGGTACGGTACGCCTGGGCGGACAACCCCGTCTGCAACCTGTTCAACAAGGCCGGACTGCCCGCGTCGCCCTTCCGGACCGACACCTGGCCCGGCATAACGGTCAACAACAAGTAGCTGCGTCCTTCCGGCCCGTGGCAAGACGCTGCGCGGACTCCGTCATTCCCGCGCCAAGCAGGAATCCAGGAACCGTGGGATGAGCCATAGCCCATGAAGTGGATTCCCGCTTCCGCGGGAATGACAACGTCAACGTCGAATGATCCATTTCACAGCAAACCAGAAACTGCCTACAAACGTGAACTGCACCCCGGATCGCACACCCGCGTATTTTTTCTTGGCATCAGCGCCGATAAGTAGTAGACTATTGAGCTTGTTCTTGTTTGTCTAAGTATGCCCGTGCTCCCCAGCGTGAGCCTCCATGCCTGGACGGGTCCAGCGATTGTCGGATGTGACCGCTCGCGGAACATCTGCGGAGTCGCGGGTATGTGCAGAGTGTGTGATTACGGATGCAGTCGACATCACGATGCTGGCGGACTTGAATCCGCTTGAGCCGATCACGGCGGCGCCTTTGTTCACGATCCACTTGGGCTCCTGGGCGGTCGTTGTGAGCAACCACGCGGCCATGGTGTGCGCAGCGGCCGTGATTCTGCTGGTCGGCATTCCGCTGGCTGCCCGTTCGCGGAAGCTCGTGCCGAGGGGTTGGCAGAACCTCGTCGAGTCCGTCTGCGTATTCCTGCGGGAGCAGATGGCCCGGCCGCTGCTCGGGGAGCATACGGACCGATACATCGGCTTCCTCTGGACCGCGTTCTTCTTCATCCTGACGCTGAACCTCGTCGCCATGGTCCCGACGGAGAAGATCATCAGCCTGGTCACAGGCAGGCACAGCCATTTCGGCGGGCCTGCCACCGCCAATATCTGGATCACCGGCGCGCTGGCGGTCGTCTCCTTCTTCATGACGCACGCCTACGGCATTCGCCGGCACGGGCTGGTCGGCTACCTGGTCCACCTGGCCCCCCCGGCGCCGGGCTGGCTGATGCCGCTGATCTATCCGCTGGAACTGCTGGGCGTCTTCGTGCGTCCGTTCAGCCTGGCGATTCGATTGTTTGCCAATATCGTCGCGGGCCACATGGTCCTCGGGACAATCCTCGGCCTGGTGTTCATCTTCAAGAACCTG
>Ga0209096_1003539_pt1 | contig 13498 bp, 9 predicted proteins | sample AD_UKC034_MetaG_FD_184407 | JGI IMG/M metagenome (GOLD analysis project Ga0209096, IMG submission 184407) | Active sludge microbial communities of municipal wastewater-treating anaerobic digesters from USA - AD_UKC034_MetaG (SPAdes) (version 2) | ecosystem: Engineered > Bioreactor > Anaerobic >... | reverse complement strand
CGACGGCTGGGCGGGCAAGTCGGCCTACGCCTTCACGGATGCCGACCTGGACAATGTCCGTCCCTTTCACGGCCTCTACTCGCTGAAGGTCCCGGCCGTGGAGCCCTTCAGCCGCCCCTACTATCTCGAGCAGGCCGGTATCTACACCATTTCCCTGTATGTCCGCTCCGAGAAGCCGGCCGATTTCGGCTTCGTCCTGAAGAAGGTAATCGAGGACGGGAGCTGGCAGAAGAACGAGATCCACACCCTCAACGCGCTTAAGGTCATCGGCCCGGCGGGTCCGGAGTGGCGGCGCCTGAGCGCGACCGGTAACCTGGAGCCCGGCTGGTACTACCTGAGCCTGAGCGGGAGCGGCTGGGTGGACGGGGTGCAGCTGGAGGCGGGTGCGGCGGCGACGGAGTACGCGCCGCGGGCCGAGCTGGAGGGGGCCCTGCGCAGCGGCTGCCTGGGGAACATCATTTACGATAACGGGCCGCTGACGCTGGACCTCTGGTTCCACAACAGCGGCCGGACGAGCCGGACGGCGCGCCTGGGCTACCGGGTGGTGGACGTGCGGGAGCGGGTGGTGGCCGAGGGCGAGACCGAGCCGGTGTCGCTGGCCGGCGGCCAGACGGTGCGGCGGGCGGTGGCGATCCGGCCGCCGCTGCGGGGGATCTTCTCGGCGACTTACGGGGTCTCCGGCCGGGAGTTGCCGGAGGGCGAGACGGTTTATCTGGTGATGAGCCGGCCGCCGGAAGGTCCCGTCCGCCACAAGCTGGGTGACAACCTGACCCTGAACGAGGCCGAGATCCTCGTCCACAAGCGGTTGGGAATGAGCTGGGTGATGCCGGCCAAGGTGCGCGAACTGGGCGCCCTTACCGAGCCGCCGGACGGCGGCGTCCACCCGGCGCCGGAGGTCTGGAACTGGCAGGACGAGCGGGCCGCCCTGCCCAGGAAGCACGGCCTCGAGATGCTCTCCTGCTTCTGGATCTTCCGGCGGCCGCCGGATTTCATGCTCGACCCGGTTGATCCGGACCAGTACCGGACCACCCGCGGCATGACCAGGGAGTACCAGCCGAAACTGGACCTCTGGGCCGATTACGCCGGCCGGGTGGCCAAACACTACCGGTCCTACGTGCGGGGCTGGTTCGTGGACGACCAGGCCGAGAATCACTGGGACCCGAAGCTCTTCGAGTCGGTCGCCGGCGCGGCCGCCGACGCCATACATCGGGAGGCGCCCGGGGTCTGGGTGGGTATCAGCGCCACCCCGGAGTTCACCGAGGAACTGATGCGTTATCTGCCGCCGGAGAAGATTGACTTCTTCAGCAATGACGCCCTGAATTACAATTACCACGAGTCCCGCTACTACGCCGGTTTCAAGCGGCGCTACCAGAAACCCCTCTTCTGCGGCGGGGTGGGCGGCTACCCGCCCGAAGAAACGATGTACCACACCCTTTACACTTACCAGCCGGGCCGTTTCAAGGCGGCCTGGATGGCCCGCCAGCTGATTTACCACACCCTGGTCATGGACCTTGATGTCATCGGTTACTACGCCGGGGTGCTGGCCAATTACGGGGCCCACCTGGGCCAGAACAAGCCGCTCTGCGATTACGACGCCACCCCCTATCCCTGGGGCAGCACCTTCGGCTGCCTGGGGACGCTGATGGCCGACGCCGAGCTGGTCGAGGAGGTGCCGCTCGGTTCGACCGACCGGCTGGCCTTCATCTTCCGGAGCGGCGGCCGGCTGGCCGCGGTGACCTACGCCACCAACACCTCTTATAATGACCTGCACTGGCGGCCGGCGGCCCGGGAGCTGAAGGGGGTCACCCTGGCCTGCCCGGCCGGGAGCGTCGAGGTCCGGGACATGTATTGGAACGAGGTCCCCGGTCTGAAATGGAGCCGGGGCCGCCTGCGGCTCGACCTGGACGAGGAGCCGCTTTTCATCTTCAATAAAAGGCTGAGTCCGGCCGCCTTCGCCGATCTTTTTCGGAAGGCCGGGGTGGCGCCGGTCCCGCTGGCGCTCTCCTTCAATCCCGTTACGGACGGGGCCGGCCGGGTCAACCTGCGGCTGGCGGTCGCCAACAACAGCGGCCGGGACCAGGCCGGGGTGAAGGTTGACCTGCGCCCTTCGGCCGGCGTGCCGCTGCGCCACTCCCCCCTTTCGATCGCCGGCCTCTGGCTGGCCCCGCGCCTGGTGGAGGTCGGGACGATCCGGGCCGGCGAGACGGCCGTGGTCGAGGTGCCGACCGCCTACGAGGCGCGGCTGCCGCTGGAGATGGGCTACCTGCGCGGGGTGGTGACGGCCGCCGGCGGGGCCGAGTACGCCGGCGAGGATTACCTTTGGCTGCTGCCGGCGCCGGTCGCCGCGGCGGCGCCGAAGGCCGACGGCGACCTGGCCGAGTGGGAGGGGCGGCCGGCGGCCTGGCTGGCCTACCAGCGCCACTTCAACTTCAGTTACCGCTGGGAGCAGTTTCTGGAGGGCGAGGAGAACTTCGGGTACCCGTCCTACACGCTGGACGGGCGGGTGGCCTTCTGGGCGGCCTGGGACAAGGAGAACCTTTACCTGGCGGCCCGGTGCGACGACGATCAGCCGCTGGCAGGCCCGGGCGAGAAGGTGCGGGTGCGGCTGGCGGTGGCGGGCGGCCGGGAGCGCTGGCTGGAGCTGGTGCCGGGCCCGACGGGCCGGTTGTCGGCGGCGCTGGACGGGAAGGGGTTGGCCGGCGCGGGCATGAAGCTGGAGGCGCAGGCGGTCAAGCTGGAGGCGGCGGTGCCCTGGCGGGAGCTGGGCCTGGCGGCGCCGGCGGCGGGGCAGGTATTGACCTTTGATCTTTTCTGGACGGACCTGGACCGGGAGCAGGGGAAGCTTTACTCGGGCACGATGCACTGGGCCGGCGGGAGCCGGACCGGCGGCCGCCTGATCCTGGCCAGGTAAGCCGGCGGTAAAGGCCCCCGGCCTGATATGGCCGTGCCGACTGGATCGAGCGGAGACGAATGAAATTACACCCCCAATCTTTTTACCGGAGAGGACGGCATGGCCAAAGAGTTTGAGTGGCACAAGGCCGGGCATGACCGGCGGCTGAAGGAAATCGGCTCCCGGATCTGGTTCGGGACGCAATATTACCGGCCGCCCCAGCCGCTGCCCCGTTTCTGGGAGTCGGATTTCAATCTGATGAAGAAGGCCGGCCTCGAGGTGGCCCGGGCCTGGATTTACTGGCGCTGGCACGAGCGGGAGCCGGGGCGCTTCCAGTTCGAGGAGCTGGACCGCCTCTTCGAGCTGGGCCGCCGCCACGGGGTCTTCATCCACCCGCTCCTCTTTCTGGAATCGGCCCCGGAGTGGTTCATCCGCCAGTTCCCGGAGACCTGGTTCGTTGACCACCAGGGGGTTTCCTACTACCCACTCAACCGCAAGTCCACCCAGATCGGCGGCATGGCCGTCTGCGGCAACCACCCGCTCACGAAGGAATGGTCGGGCCGCTTCCTGACGGCCCTGGTGAATCGCTACCGGGAGCATCCCGCCCTGCTCTGCTGGGATGTCTGGAACGAGTTGCAGACCAAGTCGGTCGAGGGGATCTGCGCCTGTCATCACTGCCGGGCCGATTACCGGTCCCACCTGCAGCAGCGGTACGCCTCCCTGGGCGAACTGAACGCCGCCCTGAATACCGGCTACGGGACCTGGGAGGATGTGCTGCCGCCTAACGGCAACAACGATTACGCCGCCTGGTTTGCCTGGCGGCGCTGGGAGGCGTCCAGCCTGAGCCGCCAGGCGCTCTGGCGGGCCCGGACCATCTGGGCGGCCGACCCGCGCCAGGTGGTGATGATCCACATGCCGACCAAGCTTTCGGTGCCCGGCCACGGCTGCGGGGACTGGAATGACTGCGCCCCTTACCTGGACTTCGCCGGCAACAGTTCCCACATCCAGCGTTCGCACCGGGGCTACTCGCTGCCGGAGCGCCTTTCGGCCCGCAACCTGCTGGCGGCCGAGCATGACATCGCCGTCCAGCAGTCGCCCAACTTCGCCTGGGCCGGCGAGGTTTCCAGCGACACCGCCAGTTACGATGCGCCGCCGCCGCTCCACCCGGACGAACTGGCCTACTGGACCTGGAAGCCGATCAGCCTGGGGATGCGGGGGGTCTTCTACTGGCAGTTCCGGCCCGAGGCCTACGGCCCGGAGTCGCCCGACCTGGGCCTGCTGGAACTGGACGGCCGGGCCAGCAACCGCTGGGAGCGGGTGGGCGAAATCGTGAAGCTGGTCCGGGAGAATGAACCCCTCTTCCGATCGGCCCGGCCGCCGGTGCCGCAGGTGGGCATCCTCACCTGCCCGGAGCAGCATATGGCCTGCGCCACGCTTTACTCCAAGAACAGCGGCGGCCAGCAACTCTTCCAGAAGTCGGTCCTCAACCTTTACGACGTCTTCCGGAGCGCCGGGATACCGGCCGCCTTCGTCGATCCGGATCGGATCGGGTCCGCCATCAAGCTGCTGCTGGTCCCCCGGAGTCCGGCCGGCCGGCCGGAGTTGAAGGCCGGCCTGCTGAAGTTTCTCGAAGGGGGCGGCACGGCGGTGGTCGAGGGCGGTTTCATGAGCGCCGACGGCGCCAGTTTCATCCTCGAGGAGACGGCCCCGGGCCTGGGCCTGGACCGGGTCTTCGGCCTGCGCGAGGGGCGGCCCGAGTCCACCCGCTGGCACGGCCTGCCGACCGGCAGCGAGGAGAGCCGCCTCAGCAAGCAGGAACTGGACGACGCCTGGCTGGATGCCGGCGTGGACAGGGAGACGGAGCGTTCCCGTGAGAAGCTGGCGCCCGAGCTGCGGATCAGCCTGGCCTGGGGCGGCCGGGAGTACCCGGTTACGGCCGGCTTCGACCGGCGGCCGCTGCGGGCGGCCGGGGCCGAGATCATCGGCCGTTTCGCCAGCGGCGAAGCGGCGGCGGCCACGCGGCGGGTTGGCAAGGGGCGGCTGATTTACATCGGGACCGCCGCTTCCTATGTCGACCGGATCTTCGGCGGCGGCTACGGCCGTTTCCTGCGGGCGCTGGCCGGCGAACTGGCCATCCGGCCGCCCCTGCCGATCCCGCCGGCGGCCGGGGCCACCTGGCGGGTGCTCGAGGCCGGGGCACGCCGCCTTCTCTTCTGTTTCAACCACCTGGAAACGCCGGTCGGGTTCGACCTGAGCCGCTGCGGCCCGGCCCGGCTCATCTACGGCCCGGGCGTTGAACTTAAAGGCGGCCGGCTGAGCGTCGGGCCGCTGGCCACCGCGGTCCTCGAACTTAAAAATCCAACCAAGGAGAAATCAAGATGAAGACGACCTATCCGGACTGGGCCCACGGCATGCGCCTGGTCACCTGGAGCATTTCGGCGGCCGACCTGGACCTGATTACCCCGGCCGAGGCCGACCGGCGGGCGAAGCGCCTGCGCCGGGAGGGCATCAACGCCGTGGTCTCCTTCGGCGCCCATTTCCGCTGGGACTGGATCAAGGACTTCCCGCGCATCCGGGAGGTGACCCGGATCTCGGTCGAGGCCTGCCACCGGCAGGGCATCAAGTACATCGAGCACCACAGCGCCTGCTTCGTCTCCCGGATTCCGGAGCGGACGCCGGAGGCCTTCGAGTGGTTCAACCGTCACCTGCCCAATCACACCGTGCCCGAGCCGCTGGCCCTGGACGCGGTGGTCGAGTATCGGGGCAAGCGGCTCAACGACTGGTACGAGATGAACCTGAAGGCGGGCGGCCCGGAGTACTGGCAGGGTTACAAGGCCTACTGCCTCTGCCCGAACCATCCCGAATACCGGCAGGCCTACTTTGATTACCTGGAGGATTTCCTGAAGTACACCGACGCCGACGGCATCATGTCCGACGACGTCACCATGGGCCTCAACCCTTACGCCTGCGTCTGCGGGGAGTGCCGCCGCCTCTTCAAGTCCGAGACCGGCTACGACCTGCCGGAGCGGGCCGACGATCCCTTCTGGTCGGAGTTCAACCGGCCCGATTACCGGGCCTGGCTCGATTTCCGGCGGAACTCGGTCCTGCGCCACTACGAAAAGATCGACCGGATGATTCAGGGCTGGTCCAAGCCGCTGCTGCACACCTCCTGCGCCACCACCATCAGTTCGCCGGTCTCGGCCGAGACCTACCGCCGGCAGGACGTCTTCAACACCACCTTCGTCGAAGTCCTCAGCGCCAACCCCTACTACTACAGCTGGATGATGATCTCACCGGAACTGCGCATCTACCGGGCCCGGGCCCGGGGCGGCGCCAACCCCTCCTTCGCCATCTTCTACCCGCAGGCCAAGGGGGGCGAACAGCTCTTCGGCTCGGCCTACCTGCGCCAGGAGGAGCACTCGGTCTGGCTCTCCCCCAACATCGGCCGCCACAGTCCGCAGACGGTCGGGCGCGATTCGGAGTGGGCCCTCTGGGAGGAGAAGCACGATGATCTCTTCCGGACCGCCGGGACGCTGACCGACCTGGCCGTCTTCTTCTCCGACGCCAGCCGGCGCCGCTACCGGGGCCACCACCACGAGCATTACACCTACGAATTCAAGGGCTGGTGCGAACTCCTGCACGAGGCGGGCCTCGATTACGACGTGGTGCTGGAGGAGGACTTGGCCGCCGGCCGCCTCGGCCAGTACCGCACCCTGCTGGCGCCCAACGCCGCCTGCCTGAGCCCGGAACTCAGCCGGGCCATCGAAGAGTACGTGCGCTCGGGCGGCCGGCTGCTCGCCTCGCACGAGGCCTCCCTCTTCAACTTCGAGGGGGACCCGCTGGAGAACTTCCAGCTGGCCGAATGCCTGGGTCTGGATTACGAACGGACCGTCTTCGACGAGCATTACCCGATCCAGGGCTGGAACGGCGACGACGCCTTCCTGGCCGGCGTCTCCGGACTGATTGCCCACCGGGCCCCCCAGGTCCGGGTCCGGCCGCGGCCGGGCGCCGAGGTCCTGCTGACCTCCTTCATCGACGCCGGCGGCCGGAAGGGAGAGATCATCCCGGCCCTGGTTTCCAACCGGTTCGGCCGGGGGCTGGCCCGCTACTTCGCCGGCAAGCCGGGCATCCTCTGCTACCACCCGGGCATCCGCGCCCGCAACTGGGACGGCGAGGAGCCCTACCGGTTCGTCAATTATCGGGATCCGCTGCTGGCCCGGGTCTTCCTGAACGCGGTGCGGCTGACGGCCGGGAGTTTCAGGCTCGAACTGCCGAACGCGAAGCCGGGCGTCTTCTGCCGGGGGTACCGGCTCCGGGACGGCCGGCTGGCGGTCCATATCCTGAACGCGGCCGGCAGCATCATTCCGCACCGGACCCTGGTCCAGCCCGGCTACCGGGTCAAGTACCCGGCCCTGACCGTCGACCGGACCCCGCTGAAGCTGGTCGGCCGGTTCGACCGGCCGGTCCGCTCCGCCCGCCTCTTCTCGATCGACGGGGCCGAGGGGCTGCCCCTTAAGGTGGCCGCGGCCGGCAACGGGACCGAGGTGGTCATCGAGACCGGCGAGCTGAAACGCCACGGGATCGTGATCCTGGAACCGGCCTGAGGCGATCCGGGAAAGTTTAAGCATCAAGGGAGGCGTAACGCATGGCGAAACTGGCGATCAACGGAGGTCCCCGGGCCGTCCCCGAGGGGATGCTCCAGCCCTGGCCCTACATCACCGAGGCCGACAAGCAGGCGGTCCTCAAGGCGATGGACGATGCCATGGCCACTCTCAAGTTCACCACCAACCACCCGGCCGTCCGGGGCCTGGAGGATGGAGTGGCCCGGTACGTGGGCAGCCGTTTCTGCCTTTCGGCCAACAGCGGCACCGCCGCCCTGCACATGGCGGTGGCCGCCGCCGGCCTGGGGCCGGGCGACGAAGTGATCACCTCCGCCTATACCTTCCTGGCCTCGGCCTCCTGCGTCCTGCACCACAACGCGGTTCCGGTCTTTGCCGACATCCAGCCGGATACCTACAACATTGACCCGGCCAGCATCGAGGCGCACCTCACCGACCGGACCCGGGCCCTCCTGCCGGTCCACATCCACGGGATGGCGGCCGACATGGACGAAATCATGGCCATCGCCCGGCGCCGCGGCTTGGCGGTCATCGAGGATGCCGCCCAGGCCTTCGGGGTGGATTACCGGGGGCGGAAGGCCGGCACCATCGGCGACCTGGGGGCCTACAGTATGGAGAGTTCCAAGCTGCTGACCAGCGCCAGCGAGGGCGGCCTGCTGGTGACCGATTCCCAGGAGTATTGCGACCGGGCCCGGCTGGTCCGTCTCTTCGGCGAGGGCGAGGTGGGCGGGGATAAGCCGCGCGATTACAACGCCCTGACCATGGGCTGGAACTACCGGATCAGTTTCTTCTCGGCCGCCATGGGCCTGAGCCTGCTGAACCGATTCGACCAGGTGCGGTCGGCCTGGCAGGCCAACTGCGGCCGCCTCTCGGCCCGGCTGGCCGGGATCCCGGGCGTCGAGCCGCCCTTCGTTCCCGCCGACCGGAGCCACGGTTTCTTCATCTACCCGATCAAGTTCCGGCCGGAGCGGCTGGGGATGGAGGTGCCGGTGCGCCCCTTCATCCGGGCGGCCCGCCGGGCGCTCCAGGCCGAGGGGGTGCCGGTCCGCTTCTGGCAGACCAAACCGGTGCCGGGCCAGGCGCTCTTCCAGGCGCTCGAGGGTTACGGAAAGGGCTGTCCCTGGAAGTGCCACCACCGCCGGCCGGGACTCCGGTACGACCCGGCCGAGTACCCGGTCACCAACGAGGTCATCTCCCGGTCCCTCTACCTGCTGAAGATGAGCGGCTTCAATCCGCCCAACACCCCGGAACTGATGGACCGTTACGCCGACGCTTTCCAGAAGGTGCTGGTCGAGAACCGCGACGAACTCGCGGTACTGGTCAAGGAAGAAGAAAGGACGGAAAAATGAGGAAGAGCCGGGGCAAGTACTACCTGCCGGAGCTGACCCGCCGCGAGGTCCAGGCCATCGCCGACCGGGCGATCCTGCTGATCCCGATCGCCACCATCGAGCAGCACGGCCCGCACCTGCCGATGCACACCGACATTGACAACTGCGAGGGGCTGGTCCGGGGCGTGGTCGAGAAACTCCAGCCGCGCCTGCCGGTCTACCGCAGCGTCTCCTTCTGGTACGCGCCGGCCGGCGCCGGGGCCATGGTGGGATTTCCGGGGGCCCTCTGGATGCGCAAGGAGATCTTCAAGGAGGTCCTGAACGACCACCTGCTCAGCTACCTGCGGGGCGGCTTCAAGAAGATCGTGCTGATCAGCGGCCACGGCGGCGGTACCCACATCTGGATACCGGAGGTGGTCCGCAACCTGCGCAAGCGGGTGGCCGACATGAACTGGAGCGGGGACTGGCAGGTGCCGGCCGACGCCCGGGTGATCACCTTCAACTGGCTGGCCTTCCTGGCCGAGTTCGCCGCCTCCGAGTGCGCCCGGATCCGGAAGAACCCGGCCGGCTCCGACTGGCACGGCGGCGATGTCGAGACCGCCCTCCAGCTTTACCTGCGGCCGGACCTGGTGGACATGAGCCAGGCGAAAAGGGGGACCATCCAGCGGCCCACCCGTTTCGGCGCCTCGGACATCTTCAACTGGCACCGCCAGCTGGTCATCGAGGGTTATCCGTCCAAGAGCGACCCGGGCGAGGTGGACCGGGTTTACGGGGACCCGACCCTGGCCACCCGGGAACTGGGCCGACGCGTCTATCGACTGGCCGTGCGCAAGATGGCCGAACTGGTTGAGGAGTTCGCCTCGCTATGAAAGAAAAGAAGAAGCGGCCGGCCGGCCCGCTCCGGCCGCGGCCGGGATCCCTGGAATTTCTCGACGCCAACCTGATGCTGGGCCGCTGGACCGAGCAGGCACTCCTCTTTCACGACCGGGCCGGCCTCGAGGCGGAGCTGGCCCGACACCGGGTCTCCGGTGGCCTGGTCTACCATAGCTGGGCCCGCCATTACGACCCGGCCGAGGGGAACCGCCAGCTCTGGCGCGAGCTGGCCGGCGCGGCCGGTCTTTACCCGGCGGCGGTGCTGCTTCCCTTCGCCACCGGCGAATTCAAGCCGGAGGAACTGGCAGGGGCGGTCCGGGCGAAGCGCATCCGGGCGGTCCGCCTCTTCCCGGTCGAGCACCGCTACACGCTGGCCGACTGGAACTGCGCTTCCCTCTTCGATTTCCTGGCCGAGTATCGGCTACCGACCTTCCTGGAACTGAACCAGGCTGACTGGAACGAGGCGGCCCGGATCCTGGGCCGTTATCCCGGCCTGCCCCTGGTCATCGCCGCCACCGGCTACCGGCACGGCCGGATTCTCTACCCGCTCCTGGAGAAGTTTTCCAACCTCTACCTGGAGACCTCGGCCTATGTCACCTACGAGGGCATCGAGGATATCTGCCGCCGCTTCGGCAGCGGCCGCCTGCTCTTCGGTTCCCGGGCGCCCTTCATGGACCTGGGCGGCGCCCTGGCCCGGATCATTTACGCCGGTATCCCGGCGGCCGACCGGCAGGCGATCGCGGCCGGGAACCTGAAGCGTTTGCTGGGGGTGCAATGAAGCTGCACGAAGCGGCCCGGTCCGGCGAACCGGTTGAGGGCCTGGAGATCATCGACTGCCACGCCCATCTCGGTCCCTGGTTCAACTTCCCGATCGCCGGGGACCCTTCGGCGGCGGGGATGGTTAGGGTGATGGACCGATGCGGGATAAGGGCGGCCTGCATCGTGCCCCACCTGGGCATCGGCCCCGATTTCCGGGGCAGCAACGACCTGATGCTGGAAGCGCTCCGGAAGTTCCCGGGCCGCTTCTTCGGCCTGGCCATCTACAATCCACATTTCCCGGAGGAGTCGCTAGCCGACCTCGAGCGCTCCTTCCGGGCCGGCGCGATCGGGATCAAGATCCACCCGGACACGCACCTTTACCCGGTTACCGGCCGGAATTACGAGCCGGCCTGGAAGTTCGCCCGCCAACACCGGAGTTTCGTGCTCAGCCATACCTGGGGTGACCAGCGCTGCCACCCGGACTTTTTCCTCGAGATCGCCCGCAGCTACCCGTCGGTCCGTTTTATCCTCGGACACAGCGGCGGTGGGCCCGGCGGTCACGAGGCGGCCATCCGGGTGGCCGTGAAGGCCGCCAACATCTTCCTGGACACCTGCGGCAGCGCCATCCCGGGCTGGTGGCTGGAGCGGCTGGCCGACGGCGCCGGCATCGACCGCCTGCTGCTGGGGACCGATTGTCCCTTCATCGACCCGCGGCCGGCCGTCGGCCGGATCCTGATGGGCCGCTTCTCCGAGGCGGAGAAACGGGCCATCCTGGGCGGCAACTTCCGGAAACACTTTCTCGCCGGCCCCGCCGGCCGCAAGCGCGGCCGGACCCCGGGCGCCCGGTCATCCAAGGAGTAAAAGATAATGGCCGATATCGCCCTGATGTGGCACGGCTCCCTCCAGTGGGGGCGCCGCCAGGTCTCCGAGTGGCACTTCCTGGCCGAGGTTTATCAGGCCACCCTGGAGGTGCTGGAGAAGCATCCGAAGGTTCACCTGACCCTGCAGTTCGGCGGCCAGAGCCTCCAGGTCGAGGAGTTGAGCATCCGCCTGCCGTTTGCACGCAAGCCCGCCGACCTTGGCGAACTGGGCGGGAGCGACCAGCACAAGGTCTTCGTCACCGAAACCAAGGAACTCACTACTGCTGAATTCGACGCCTTCGCGCGCAGCCTGCTGGTGTCACGCGACTGGCTGCGCGGCAAGGGTGGTGGCACCGGCGACGGCTACCTCTGCGTCGAGGTCACCGCACCCGGGCGTCCCTACCTCTACGTCAATCCCGAGGGCGGTGATTACGCCCGCTACGTGGCCCGTCTCGGGTGATCGAAATTGATCGAGAAAGAAGCCAGGAACAGCTTGGCTTCTCAATCGAACAGCGCGTTACTACAGGTGTCGCAACGATCAACCCGGAGAAGACACCATGACCACCAACCAGATACCCGCCACCCAAAACGAAGCCTGGGGTTTTTGGGGCACGATGAACGAACACGCCAGCGCCGCATGGCCCTTGACCATGAACGCCATTTCGGACGCCACCCACCAGCCCCTCGAATCGGTGCGGATCTTCCTCGACAGTCGCCACGGACGCCACTTTGCCGACGACGTCCAGAACGGCTTGTACCAAGGCCAAGCCTTGCAGGATGCGATCAACGCCGCCACCCAACGTTGGATGGGCTGGACGATTGGCCGCCAGACCAGCAAGCAGTACGGCATCCCGCGCGGCCTGCCTTACCTGACAGGCTTTGTGATCCACTGCGAAATCTGCGAAGAAATGGCTGCCTGATGAAAACGCCCGCCACCGAACGGGAGCAGGCACTGCGTTGGCTGATTGCCAACCGGCGTCCAGATGTCTCCATCGAGCAGGCTGTGCGCGTCATGTGCATGGCACTGCCGCGCGATCTCACTACCATGCAAATCCTGCGGCGCATCGCCGAGGAAGAAGAGGCCAAGCAGCCCGGCCAGCCATTCAACTGGCGCACACTTCCTAGTCTGCTGCCTCGCGGATGGCCGTCTGGCCGGTGAAGTCCTCCCACCGGCGCACGATCACATCCACGTACTTCGGATCGAGTTCGATCAGCCGCGCGACGCGCCCCGACTTTTCGGCCGCAATCAGCGTTGTGCCAGAACCACCGAACGGATCGAGCACCACGTTGCCCGGGCGGCTCGAATTGCGGATCGCCCGCTCGACCAGCTCCACCGGCTTCATCGTCGGATGCAGATCGTTCTTCTGCGGCTTCTTGATCGCCCACACATCGCCCTGATCGCGGTCGCCACACCAGTGGCGTTGCGCCCCCTCGGGCCATCCGTACAGGATCGGTTCGTACTGGCGCTGGTAGTCGGCGCGACCGAGTGTGAAGGTGTTCTTCGCCCAGATGATGAAGGTTGACCATTTGCCACCGGCGGCGCGGAAGGCAGCCTGCAGCACATCCAGTTCGCTGGACGACATCGCCACGTAAATGCCGCCCCGGCAATGCGAGACGGTTGGCGTCAGCGCTGCCAGCAGGAAGTCGTAGAAGCCATCACCCAAGTTGTCGTTGAGGATCGCGCGATCCTTGCCGCGCATCTTGTCCTTGGCGCTGTTTGCGTAGTTCACGTTGTATGGCGGGTCGGTGAATACCATGTCTGCCACTTCGCCTTGCATCAGCCGGTCATAGCTCTCGGCCACGGTCGAGTCGCCGCACAGCAATCGGTGCTTGCCCATGATCCAGACATCGCCCGGGCGCGAGATCGGTACCTCGCCAACCTCCGGTACCGCATCCTCGTCGGTCTGGCCTTGGTTGTCCGGCTCGTCGCCCGCAATCAGTTCGGCCAGCGCATCGGCGTCGAAGCCAGTGATGTCCAGATCGAAACCTTCCAGCTGCAAGGACTCCAGCTCGATACGCAACATTGCATCATCCCAGCCTGCGTTCTCGGCGATCCTGTTGTCTGCGATGACCAAGGCACGGCGCTGGGTCGGGCTCAAATGATCGAGCACGACCACGGGCACGATCTCAAGCCCAAGTTTCTGCGCAGCGGCCAAGCGGCCATGCCCA
>Ga0209096_1003537_pt1 | contig 13504 bp, 10 predicted proteins | sample AD_UKC034_MetaG_FD_184407 | JGI IMG/M metagenome (GOLD analysis project Ga0209096, IMG submission 184407) | Active sludge microbial communities of municipal wastewater-treating anaerobic digesters from USA - AD_UKC034_MetaG (SPAdes) (version 2) | ecosystem: Engineered > Bioreactor > Anaerobic >... | reverse complement strand
CAGGGGCGCATCGCCCAGCAGAGCGGAGGATCGGAATCCGTTGTCTTGCAGTACTTCCTGGGGGATGCGCTGGGCAGCGTGCGGCAGCTTACCGGTTCTACCGGCAGCGTGGCGCTGGCGAGGAGCTACGAGCCGTATGGAGAGACGCTGAGCAGCGCCGGGAGCGGGGCGACGAGTTACGGGTATACGGGGGAGATTACGGACGCTTACACCAATTTCGTGTACTTGCGGGCTAGATATTACCGGCCTTATCTTAACCAGTTCATCCAGCGCGACCCAATTGTACCAGACCCTTACCGTTCTCTTGGATGGAATCGCTATGCGTACTCTTGGGATAACCCGATTAACTTTATTGATCCTTCCGGCAAAATACCAAGAAGAGCCGAAATAGAAGATAGATATTTCGTCTACTCATGTAATTGTGGATGGATAGATTTCCATCACGCAAATCCTGGGGTAGCGGATAGACTATTTGATTTTTTAGGGACCAAGCCATCTCCACCTGCATATGCGAGACAAGATGTATTGTTATATCAAATTAGAACAGATCTGCCTTTTGTTGGAAATGTTATTGCGAGAAATATAGTTGTGAAGACCAATATAACCGATCAAGAGTTTAAATCGGCCGTGCTCGGTATTTTTGAGGAGATGGAAAACATTCGAGAAAGACATCATTGTCTTGCTGGGCCATTCGGCTCATCTTGCTTTTCAGAAGAGGATTTAACATCTGATCTGATTGGTTTTTATATGTCTGTCAATGATCATGCTAATGCTAGAGAAGATAGCAGCTCTTGGAACTGGTTGGCAGAAAAATGTAATTTCCCAGTAGAAGACACAAACGCTATTGAATGGTCCCTTGACGTTTTTGATACTTACCCGGATTACAAGCAAAGGTGGGAAGAATGGGAATCGCCCCGGTTGGTATGCACTGACGCGACCAACCAACGGTGTAATACAAATTCTCGAACCTGGCCAGATGCATTTTCAACCATCACACCTGAAGAACCATCCCCTAACGGTAATTGGTGGTGGTATAGAGGTTATATAGATGGGCATTTTCTTACCTCTAATGTAAAGGATATTTACTTCTTATCGAAGTGCCATTAAGGATGTTTAATATGACGAGAACACTCCCGAAAAAGCCTAAGCATTATTGGCTAATCGCTATTGGGGCACTTATTTGCCTCTGCATTATAGCTATTCTGTACTTCGCAGCCAGCCGCCCCAGGTATGTGATCTTAGATATACCTTCCCCAATTTCGTATCTACCAAGGGGCAGTTGGTATACCACGGAGTACACAACGCAGGATTGGGTTGACAGCCACGACCGCTATTACATTTGGAGGAGAGAGACTGTGGCATATAGTGATATTCATGATACAGAAAATGGTTACTCCTCTTGGGCTTCAGTTGTAGAGTATTTCGATAAATGGCTTGTCGAGGATGGATGGACATTGTACGATCATCCATTTATCGATCCTTGTAGATCCGCCTTGCCCGAAAGCGAATTCTTGGTGAAAGGTGAGGATGGATATCTTGTTTATCATAGAGAAGCTCCCGATTCGAGTGATTATCCTATAGTTTGTTTGGCAATTTGGCCTGTTACAGTCTTCGACAACGTGGACAAGTATAGAATAGTACTTGTGACTGTAAACCCATCGACCTTAACCAAGATAAGAATCGCAATGGAATAATGGGCTTATTGTTGAAGCCAAAGCACCTTAACAAAAGCATAGTTTTTGAGTAAAATTAGCCTGACCCCAAAAGAGCGGGAGAAGGCGATAGATGTACGCTAAGGACATCATTCTGCTTTCTTCCGTTTTCATTTAGGGGGATTGCCTCCCGACCAGTCAACAAATCGCTCATCTGCGCGGCGATATCCAGGCGTGCTTCCAGGCTTAACTCAAGTTGAGCCAACTGAGTGGCAAGCTCCATAAGCAGGCCCCGTTCATGTCCACCAATCCAGGAAGCTGGTTTTTCTGGCTCACCCAGCAGCTCCAGGCGCTGTTCGATGCGCTGCATGGCCTGGTAGTAATCCTCAGCAACGGTCTGGTCATGCACGCGGGCGTAAATCATGGTCGCCTTCAAATCCTTGTGGCCCAGGAGCTTCTGGATGGAAGTGATCCGGCAGCCGGCGTTCAAGAGCTGCGTGGCCGTGGTGTGCCTCAGGCGATGGGGATACACATCCACGCCGGCTTGTTTCCCGGCGGCTTTGAGATGGCCGCGCAACAGGTCTTTAGAAACGGCTTGGTTGCGGTATAAGAAGACGTGATCGGTTGGCCCAGGGCCGCGCACGGCCAGGTATTCTTTCAATGCCTGCACGGTGGCATGGGTCAGGTAGACTGTGCGGTCTTTCAGGCCCTTGCTCTGGCGCACGCTGAGTCTACGTCCGGCCAGGTCCAGGTCTTCGAGGCGAAGTTCCTCCACTTCTCCGATGCGTAAGCCGCTTTGCCAAAAAAGATAAAAAGCTGCCCGGTCCAACAGCGCATCGCGGCGTTGGCGAAACTCTGTTGCTTGGGCTACGCGGCGCTCGATTTCCTGGCGCAACAGGCTCACCTGCTCATCGGTGAGGTACCTGGGCAGCGGCTCTGGCTCTTTCAAGGTATGCATGCGCAGCAGCGCAAGCGGAATGGTGTAGCCCTGGCTTTGCAGGAAGGTCATCAGGCTGTGGAAATTGCGCAGCTCACTGTTGATGGTAGAGACGGCCGCCCCGCTTATCAGGCGTTCGTCGATGAAATCATGCAGGTACTGCCGGTGGATGTCGTTGATTTCATGAACGCCATACCGTTCGATGAGAAAATGCCACAAGCGGATGTGACCGGACCAGAAGCTGCGGATGGCGTAATCCAGGCGGGCAGGGCGCCAGTTACGTTCCTTAATGTGTTGCAGTCGCTCCAGCTCGCGCGCCAGCCAGTCCGGAAGCCCGTGGGAATAGTGTTCGGTAGGGAAGTGAGTTACCTGGCTCTCAACCTGGCCGCGCCGGTGGCGGAGAAAGCGCCGAAACTTGAGCATCGCACAACGGCAGACATCCGTCCACTGCCCGCTGAGCTGCTTGGCAACGAGGAAATCCAGCCCGCACTGCAAATCGATCTCCAAATCGAGCTGCGGATGAGGCTTCAGGGCCAATCCCAGGACGTGGCCCGCCATGGGCAAATAAATCGTGCGAATGACCTGGGGGCTCGATCCCCCAGCGCGCAGATATTCGACGTATTCTTCCAGCAGGGCGATATTTTCGGCCGGCCAGTCGCAAGTGGGGTGAGGCTTTGAGTAACCGGGCGGAAGGCGGCTATCACGAGCGTAGAACAGGGCGCGGTCGTACATCTCGGCAGGCGTGGATGGTTTCTGGACGGCCTTCATTGCCAACTCTCCAGTTTCTGGCAAGCCGCGTAATAGTCATCCTGAACCTGGCGGTCATTTGCCTGGACGTAAACCTGGGTCGTTTCCAGCCAGCGATGGCCCAGGAGCTTCTGGATGGTGGTCACAGGCACATCTGCACTCAATAAATCGTTGGCAAAATTGTGCCGCAGGCGATGGGCGGTGAGTGAGATTTCGGCCTGTTTCCGATAGCGCATGATCCGCTTGTGAATGGCAGTGGTGGACAGCCCATCCTGCAGGTAGCTGAGAAAAACGAACTCGCTCGATGCGGCAGGACGAATATTCAGATAAGCTTGCAGCGCGTGCCGCGCCTGGGATGAGAGGTATACCGACCGCTCACGCGAACCTTTCCCACGGGCCACCAGACGCGGATAGACCTCATCCAGGTACAGGTCTGAAAGCAAGAGTTGGGCCACCTCGCAAATCCTCAAACCGCAGCGGAGCATCAGGGTAAACATTGCCCGGTCACGCACCCGGTTGTCAGGCTCGCCCTTGGGAGGAAGGGATGTTTCAATCGCCTCAAAAAAGACACGCAGGTTCTTTTCCTGCACCGGACGCGGCAGGCGCTGGGGTTCTCTCAAGTGATGACGATGTGCCAAGACAGGGCAAACCAACCTGGGATCTTCACCTGATAGGTAGATATACAGCGAAGTGATCGCTGCCAGGCGGCGGTTGATCGTGGTTGGTTTGAAGCCGCGTGAGGCTTGCAATCTGACAAAACGGTCGATATCCTGAATGGAGATGGCCGCTGGCGCCTGGTCCCCGACTAGCTTGACGAATTGTTCCAGGTCGTAGGAATAATCCTTCCAGGTGCGCGCTTCTGGGTTGCGGCGGCGCACCCAGTTGACGAATTGGTCGATTTCGGATAGCATGAGAATACCTCCTGTGAGTGGAATTTTGGCTGGACACCTTCATTCTACTCTCAGGAGGCCACCCCCTGAGGAGGTGGTTAAGATAAGAAACCTAAACATGGAATCGTTACCATCCACGCCTAAGCCATTCTGGCTTTCACGGAAATCAAAATCTGTCCGAGCTAGTGATATATCTCGCACAATACATTTACTTGGTCCACGCCATATAAGGCTATTTTCTGTGTGTCGGTTTAAAGATTGTTCGGAACTTGCAGAACCCGATAAAAAATGCTGTTCAAAGCATAGCTGGGCAGAAGACTTGTATATCTAGCGTTCTAAGTGACCTGTGCTCGATTCTATATTTTGCTGCAGGTATGATTTAACCAGCTAACAAACGGGTGGATATCCGTGGTTTCTACCCTTTATGTATTACGTATGTATTACGTCTGCTCTTTCGACATATCCTCTGCGAATTTTACGCTCAACGATCTTCTCGACCATCTGATAGGCCTGCGCTTGATTCTTAGCCGGGATAGCTCGCTGGCGTGCATAATCGGCCCGCCGGCTGCCCCAGGCGCACACTACAGCCCACTGATCAAATAGCGTGGATTGTACATGCACACTGTACCACCGATTCATACGCCGAACAGGATCAACTCGTAGCAAGTAACGCATATCGCTTCTACCGCTTTTCCTTCCTGTCGATCAGTCTAACGGCACGCTCTTTCAAAAAATATTTGACACGTATGTCGCCAATGTACCTGGCCTTTGGCGTATGACTCCATTTGATCCAGGGACAAATCCTTCCCGTAACCCGGCTAGGCTTCCAGAGAATATCCGCTATGCGTTTCTGTGTAGTGTACCGACCAGATTCGGATGTCCTGAACTCCCACAGATCTCCAATCCTTGGAACGATCATCATTACTCCCCTGCCCCGTTGTCAATTTTTTCCATGCGATTGGCCAGGTCACCCAAAGCAGGTTCCGTGTAGATCATCGTAGTGTTGATGCTGGCATGGCCAAGCAGAGCCGCCAGGCCGCGCAAGTCGCCGGGATTGGCCGCCAAATAACGAGACGCGAAGGTGTGGCGTAGTGTGTGTGGGCCAAAAGCTTTCAGCCGGGCCGCAATCGCATACTTCTCCAGCATTCGCAACACCGCGCTTCGCCCCTTGAGCGCACCACGCTGACCTATCCATAATTCGGCGTTGGGATTGGTTCGATCGGGGTGTTCTGCCAGGTATTGATTAAGGGCCTGGCGGACATGCGTCGGCAGAGGCACTTCACGGAATTTATCATACTTACCCATCCGAACAATCACTGTGCCGCCTCGGGGGGTGATTTTCAGGTCGCCGATTTTAAGCGCCAGCAATTCACCCACCCGCAGTCCCGTTCCCCCCAACATCTCAATCATTGCGATATCGCGTAAATTTCCCTCTCCATGTACCTGCCGAAGTAAACGGCGATATTCCGATTCGTCCAGCGATTTGATCGTTCGCTGCGCCGGCGCAACGCCTGTGACATCCGTAGTAGGATTGATCCGGGCAAGTCCTTGGTCTTTCGCCCACCTGTAAAACTCGGATACAGCAGCCATGCGCTGATTGACCGTTGCCGGCGACTGTTTCTTGACTGTACGCTGCCAGCCCATCCAATCCTTGATGTCTCGAGCAATCATTCGACCTGGGACAAAACTGCCGCCATCGGTTGCCCGGCTCCACAGCATGAAGTTGAGCAACCCACGACGGTAGGCTTCAATCGTGTGCCGGCTGCGGCCCCTGTCAAACAAGGAAGTCAGCCACCGTTTTACAAATTCGGGGTCCGGTAAGGCACTCACCCATTTGTCAAACTTCTGTTTAGGGGTTTCAGAAGCAGTCATTTTTAGCTCCGTTTTTATTATGGTGCCGGTTTTCCGGGCGTTATATCACAAATATTGAGCCAAAAAGCGGTCTAGGAGATACGTCCGGCGGGAAACTGGATACATAATACTAATTATGGATACACATTATTATACCACATTATGTATCTTGTTTTAGCTTCGAACACCGATCAATTAGGGCCGATGATGAAAAAATCAAGAAATTGGCCAAAGAATTACAAGTATCCCCTGATTTGTTCCAAAGAAAGGTCAGTGGAAAATAGAAAACTCGATTTATTAGTGGTAGCTTGTCCGGATGTATTGGTTTTATTGTTGATAGCCTTAAGTATTTTATGCTATTCTTTGGAGTTTGATTTAGAATGCTATTTATGGTAATCTATAAACGCCGTTACCATTCTTGTTGAAGCAAGGTTGTCACTAATGTGTTCGTTACTCTCTCTTTTTTTTCTTGGAGGAAAGATGACCGAGAGCACTATGTACCTTACAACAGATGAATCAAGCAAACGGGATTACCGAACAGTTGTCGCGATCAATGATACAAATGCAAATTTTCAGTTGTTTGACTATGTGAGAATAGAGGATATAGCTTCGGGCGACCGCGGCGATTCGGAAATCGCAGCACAATGGATTGGGCAAATAACCGCTCCTAATATCAACATTTCTCCTGTGGGGGGACCGTATGATCCGACCATTCTTTATGCAATCAAATTGCGTCAGAGCACCCCGGTCGTGCGGTTAGCAGAAACCATTGAGGCCTGGCAGATCACACTGATGGGAGAGTACCGAGACGGGGCGTTGAGTTCTTTGCGGCGCAGGCCAAAACCTGGTGCATCTGTTGCAAAACTCGATCAGGATACTACACTCAAAGTATTGAAGATTCCGGCATACAAAGATGAACAACCTAATGCAATTGGATACTTGATCAATGCTGACAGGGTGCCGTTGTGTGTAAATCACACAATCTTCACACATCACATTTTGGTAAGTGGTGGAACAGGGTCTGGTAAATCAAATACTGGTGCCAACCTGATAAAGCAAGCATCCAAACAAGGCTTTTTTGTTTTTCTATACGATGCGAAGCCTGATTATCGGAAAATCGATCAATCTAACTCGGATCCTGCAATTCGATCTGACATCTGGGATGGTTTTTTAAAGTACGCGATTAAGCCAGAAGGAGCGCACAATTGTCTGCATGTAGCCATCTACAATGGTCCTAAGCAAGATTACGAAAATTACGATCTTGTGATTGGTTTCCGAGCGTCCGATTTTGAACCGTACGTATTTGCTGAATTATTCTTTGATGAGGCGGCAAACGTAAACCAATATGAGGAATTTGCATCGGTGTGCGCGGATTTGAAGTCTGGCGAAGATGGTGATTTTGAGTCTGACAAGACATTTTCATTAAAAGACGTTGAGAATGAAATTACTGAGCGATGGAAAGCTTACATTGAGGAAGAACAACAAGCAAATAAATCTGCCGCTCCAGGAACGGGGCGACGTACCATTCACCCCAAAACGGCAGACGCGATCTTACGAAAAGTTCGCAGGCTAAAGAAACAAATGCGCTGGTTGGATTCGGTAGGCCGTTCAATAAAAGACCGCTTGTCTGACGACTCCGTAACAACAAGTCTCTTTGAAAGTAAACATGCTGCGCGACAAGAGTGCGTGCAATCGTTTGATTCAGAGAAACTTTTTGCAAAAATGCAAGAAAAAGGCGCGCGGATCGTTCATATCGATTGTTCTGACCAATCTGGCTTTGATGCCCGTACATATGCACTGTTTTTGACGCGTTTTTTGTTTGTTAATCAGAAATATCAAATCAAACATAGGAGCCAAGAAAACGGGATTGTAGAATTTGTTGATGAGGCTCATCGCCTTTTCACCAACTCAACTCGTTACAAGGATATGCTTGCTCGCACATTCAACCGTACAATGGTTGAGGGTCGATCTCTTGGACATGGCGTCATTCTAAGTTTGCAAAATGCCAGTCAGGTTCCACCGCAGTTACTAAACAATATGAATACTCACATCGTTATGAAACAAAACAATAAGGACGTGGCAAAAGCCGCTACCCAGACGATGGGTGAGAACTTTGCTGAACAATCTTTGATGCTTGGCACAGGTGAGGCATTGTGTAAATTGTTTGAATCGCCAGCGGTTGTCTTGGCTCAAATGGCACCATCACCTTATGAACTGGAGCGCAGCGACAATGCAAACAGATGATCTGGTTATCGAAGATGTGCCCATCGATGCTATTCGACGTAATGGACGCCTGCGCCCAACTGATCCAGAAAAGGTGGAGCAGATTGCAGATAGTATTGCCAAGATTGGCTTGCTTCACCCCCTGATACTATCGAGCGACAGATACTTGTTGGCTGGCAACCATCGCTATGATGCACTCAAATTGTTGAACCAGAGTACTGCCAGGTGTAGTATCCTTCCGTATCCACACGACTCGCCCGAAGCAGAGTTATATGCTCTTGATGAGAATCTGATGCGTAGTGACCTGACCGTGCTTGAGCAGGCCGAATACCTACTCAGGCGCGAGCGGGTATTAGCGCAGATGGGGAGAAGGGCTAAGCGAGGAGACAATCGAAACTCTAGACCTGACACTGTGACAGGTCTGGAAACAACAGCCAGCCTTGCTAAAGAAGCTGGCCTTTCGCCTCGATCTCTGAATCGCCGTCTTCAGATCGCCCGCAACCTCACGGACGAGCAGCGGGCCATAGTTCACGGTACACCCCTGGCCAACGAGCAGAAAGAATTGTTGGAGATTGCCCGTATCAAGGACCCAGAGCGCCGCACGGGTGTGATCGAGTTGATGATTGGTGACAGACCTCCCTTGACAGTGAATGATGCGGTGCGCCAGTACCGCATCAAAATGGGGGAGATTAGTGCCGACCTCGACATCATCAAACCATCTAATTGGTGGGCTTTTGGGCGTCCAAAGTGGCAGCAGGAATTTCCTGGCGGGATTCCTGGTGAGGTTTATGCCAATGCCTTGTACTACTTTGCTCCCGATAGTGGTGTTGTGGCTGATGGTATGGCCGGGAGCGGGATGCTGCAGCGAGTGTACGATGACCGCACACAATGGCAGCAAGGACGCAGATTGGATTTGGAGATTCGTTTATACGATCTGTATCCTCGGCCTCCTTTTTCTCTCCAGTACGGGATAAAGCGCCATGATATGATCCAGCCACTGCCGGAACCAGTGGACTGGCTTTTTATTGATCCTCCATACTTCAAGATAGCAGCACATTTGTTTGAAGGTGAACTGGCTAAAACAACCAGTTACCCGCGTTATTGCGAGCTGATGTCGAGTGTGATCCAAGCAGCCTGGCAGTCACTTAGGGAGAACGGCGTGTTTTTGCTGTTTATCACTCCCTATCTTGACATCTCAAAGTCAAAAAATGATCCGCTTGATGTTCCGGCCGACCTTTGGCGCATTGCACTCAAAGTGGGTTTTGTCCCTGTTCAGCGGGTTTATGTGAGCCGGGGGGAGCAGCAGCGACGCTCGGCTGGCATGATGAACCTAAAGGCGAAGGCCAGCCGCAGGATGTTTTCGGATGTGTGTGAGCTGATGGTGTTCGCCAGACCGGAGGTAAGATGAGCAAGGATGATCGGCTAACTTTTGAGCAGCTTCTGGACGAATCCAGGCGATTTGGCCGTGATGATTTCGTAATCAACTTGGGGGGCTTGGTAGAAGATGTGTCCGACATGCTTTCAAGCGAGCTAGCCCAGGGCGCGCTAATACAGGCCAGAGAGTTTATTGACCATCACGGTCAGGAGCCATTGCAAAACGGGATGTCTCGCTTGCAAGTATTAACTTTTGGGGACAGTGGTAATGCACCCGAATTAACCGATGGGAAAGTCGCGGCGGTAGATGGCACACCGGTTTTACCGCTTCAGAAATACTCAGCCGGGCAGGCCTTGTGTGTTGGTATTGGCAGTCGATCTTATACACGGCTCTTGGATGATGTATTGCATGGGTATACCAGTAAGGCCATCATGGAAGATCTCCAGAGAGCCAGGAATGAAGACATCAAGAGCTTTTTACGGCGCGTGCAAGATGGCATTTACAGCATTTCTCAAACAGCTTACATGCGTTATTTTGAAGTGCAGCATGCGATGGAAGTTCCAGAACCCCTTATATTTTGTGATGGCACCCTGGTATATGAATGGCTGTCCAATCAGTACCGTGGGAGAGAGTTATATAAGGATTTCTTGCGAAGGAAGCAGGCAATCGGAATTATCAAGAGTACAAAGGATAGCGTATTTATGTCCTGGTTCGGTCGAGCGTTGGTTCGCGGCGAGGTGTTCATCTTTGAAACTCTTTACGATCATATTGCGGATATGGCTCGTGAGCGCAATACTCGCAGCGGGAGTTCTGAAGCTCCGCAATGGGAGTCTGATGTTGAGTTTGTTGCTTTGGCTAAAAAGGTTTACAGGGGCGTGTTTAAGCCAGCGGAGAAGTATTTCGGCTTTGAGTGCCATGCCGATCATTTGGATCCCATGCTCCGGATCATGGCGTCGGATTGCCAAATGAATTTGCCGGGCCATGAGATACCCTTCTTGTTAAACGAGGTTGATCGGGAAATCCGGCGATTCTTTAAGGCGGAGATGGTTCAGATGCGTATTGGTGAGCAGCTATCGGTTGATAGTGAGAACCTGTTTTTTGAGGAAACTGGAGAACGAGAATTTCGATAAGTGGTTAATCAAGATAGTTGACGATTTGTTTCGGCCCAGGATGACAAAAATGTGGCCCTACCCAAAAGCGATTTTGACCTGCCCCCCAGAACCTGGTCCAAAGGGTAAGTGGTCAAACAGCCCTGAAATTGCTCTCATCAAGAAAGACGGCTGTCCTACAATGAAATGAGGTACCTAAAACCTGTACGGTTTGGCTCAATCTTTTGTATAATAACAACAGGTTTGGCTCAATTTCTAAGAGATAACCGGCTCAATATATTTGATATAAGGGCCTGAAAAGCCACTTTTTGGCTCAATATTTGTGATAACTGACAGCCGATATCGCCACACGCCAAGATATCCCGACACGTGTAGGGAATTCGCCTGCTTTTCTACCATACCCCCTATACGTGTCGGCATCCGGCAAAATCGCCGGCAAACCGTTCAAAAACGCCCAAAATAGCCGCCTGAGCCACCCCCAGTTCCCCTCTACCATTCTGTTAAACTTCCCGATTGGGGGTTGCCACCGCTTTGCGCTATCATCAACGCCCAGGGCCGGGTGCCCGCCTATTGACCAGGATCCCGCCGGTCGCCAGGGAAATGTTCGGAGATAAGTTGGAGTTGCTAATCCATTTCCTGTCTTTTAATGCCGCCATTTGATACCGACTGTAAATCACATCCTTAATCCTATACCCTCGTATTGAGGTAGAGAAAATCAATCCTGCTACAATGCATTGTGCATTACCACCCGTCCCCATAGCCGGAACATACAGAAACCGCCAGAACGGTTTTGGATGGCCCAATTACGATATTTTCCCCCACACTTGCCAGGAAAACCGTTCCTGGGGCTTCCTGGAGCCTTCTTACACGTGGAAACTGATCAGACGCAGATTTCGGAGTGAAAGATATAATTGAAACACACCACTTACAAGATAATAATCTGGAGATAGATAAATGGACGTTTCAAACTTCTGCGGATGGCTCAAAAACAAAATGGATGAAAAAGGCTGGAGTCAATCCGAACTAGGAAGACGGAGCGGCATCTCCCAAGCTCAGGTCGGAAGATTGCTCTTGGGAGCGCGTCAACCTGGCATCAAGGCGTGTAAATCTTTGGCCAATGCGTTAGATTGCTCCGTATATGATGTTTACCGAGCAGCAGGTCTATTTAACCTCGCAGACGAGCAATACGAACCAACTCGCTTCCGGGACTGGCTCTTGGAACAAATAGCTAAGAGGAATTGGAATCAAGCTACTCTGGCTAATGCGGCAGGTCTTGATAGTGCTGTGATCAGTAATTTAATCAGCATGCGCCGCCAACCAGGTGAAGCTACCTGTTCGAGAATTGCTGCCGCCCTCGGGTTTCCCCCCGAAACCGTATTCCGCATAGCAAACTTGCTGCCAACGATCACGGATGAAGCGGAAGGAATACTGGAAGAGTGGAGAGAGCTTTTGCTCCGTCTCTCTACAGAAAACCGCGAAGAACTCCGTCAGATTGGGGAATTAAAGTTGCGCCGACAAAAAAACCGTGTTTGATACTTCACAAGAAAACCATTCCTGGGGCTTCCTGGAGCCATTACAACAGAGCGCCCAAATTTTGTTTTTTATCCCCTGCAGAGCATCGTAACCGATATCGGAACAACATCCATTCCCTATTGACTTTTAGGTAGAGCACGTGTAATATACAGGCAATATTACAAACCGATGCTTAGAAGAAATTCTAGGAGATACCATGTTTAACCTTCCATCTTCCGCTCTCGGCCACATTCTTTCGACCCACACCCACGACATCTCTCTGCGCCAGGTCGTAGAGAAAACCGGAATCTCTCGAGGCCATCTGTCAAAGATGCTCAACCGTCAAACGACCGATGTTCGAGTTGAAACGGTTATCAATCTAGCACTAGCACTCAAACTTTCTTATACCGAGTTTTCCCGAGATATTTTCGGCTGCTCCCCCATCGATTCTATGGTTGACAAATCAATTGAGTGTAGCCCAATCCAGCTCGGTGAAATGATGAAATCATGGCGAGACGCTGCCAAGCTATCGTTGCGCGAACTCGCGAACTTGGTTCCCGTAATGATACAAGCCCCAACCGTGGGGGATGGAAAGGCTATTTACTTTCCTATACCAGACTGGAATTTGTCTATATCTCATACAACTATCAAACGCATTGAGGCAGGCGGCTGTATGCGGGTTTCCATCGACAGCCTTTTCTCACTAGCGCTAGCTCTAGACCTCTATTATTGGCGTGATGTTCAACGGAGCGAAAATCAAAGTGCTCCCACTTGTACGATGCACATGCAATGGATGGCAGCTGCCTTGTGGGGGTTAAGTTGCAGGCCCAAAACATCGGATTTGACGCAACCTGCCCCTCGCTGGCAATTCTGGACACCTGTAGAAAAACCAGCAGTAGAAAGAACCGGACTCAAAATTGGGGATAAGGTCATCATCAAAAAACTGCTAAAAATTACTCTGGCGGATCAGTCCGTGGTAAATTTGCCGCCCGGAACGACTGGCTTCGTTGAGGAAATTATCGACGAAGACAGTGACGGAGATGCGATCTATTCCCTCGGATGTTACCCAAAAACCACGGACATGCGGATCGGCCTTATAGCCGCATCATCTGATGCCAGGTTCCAAGAAAATATTGCGTTAGATGGTTCTGTCGAGGTGCAGCCTACCCCCGAAATGGAGTGGTACGATGCAGATATGCCTGGTTATC
>Ga0209096_1003534_pt1 | contig 13523 bp, 8 predicted proteins | sample AD_UKC034_MetaG_FD_184407 | JGI IMG/M metagenome (GOLD analysis project Ga0209096, IMG submission 184407) | Active sludge microbial communities of municipal wastewater-treating anaerobic digesters from USA - AD_UKC034_MetaG (SPAdes) (version 2) | ecosystem: Engineered > Bioreactor > Anaerobic >... | reverse complement strand
GGTCGGAGACCGGCCAGAGCGAGGTCGTGGGGTGGCGAGGCTGGCTCGGTCGGAGACCGGCCAGAGCGGGGTCGTGGGGTGGCGAGGCTGGCTCGGTCGGAGACCGGCCAGAGCGGGGTGGCGGGGTGGCGAGACTGGCTCGGTCGGAGACCGGCCAGAGCGGCGTCGCGGGGTGGCGAGGCTGGCTCGGTCGGAGACCGGCCAGAGCAGGGTGGAAGGAGACCGGCCAAGGCAAGGTGAATCCACACTGTGCAATTGGGGCTCGGGGCGCGTTGTGGTATACTTGCCGACATTGACTCGCGCCCGATCTGTGACCGGACGCGAACACGGATAGCCACCCACCTGCGAGGTCCACCGTGCTTTCAGAGCAGACCCCCACTTCCACCGGCTACTGGGCAGGGCGCACCGGTGCGGCGCTGCGCGACGAGGGAGATCACGCCCGGCTCTGGCTGGGAGGCGAGGACCGCATCCCCTTCTTGCAACGCATCAGCACCAACGATATGCGTCTGCTGCCAGGCCAGGGCACGGCAACGGTGCTGACCTCCCCCACGGCCCGCATCCAGGCGCTGTTGACGGTGCTGGCCATGCCCACCGGCCTGCTGCTGCTGGCCGGGCCAGGCCAGGGGCCGGCCATCTTCAACACCCTGCGCACCCAGATCTTCTTCAACGACCAGGTCACCCTGGAGGGCCGCGGCGGCGCGCTGGCTCAGTTCAACCTGCTGGGACCGCAGGCGGCCAGCCTGCTGGCCGGAATCGCCGGCGCGGTGGATGACCTGCCCCTCTTCGGCTGGCGCACACTCGCCGTGGCTGGCGTCGATCTGACCGTGCAGCGTCACGAGGGGCTGGGCAGCGCCGGCTTCACCCTGCTGGCGCCCGCGCCGGCCGGCCTGGCAGTCAAGGCCGCGCTGCTGCAGGCCGGCGCGGCCCTGCTCGACGAGGGGGCCTACCACACGCTGCGGGTCGAGGCCGGCGTCCCTGCGCCTGGCTTCGAGCTGACCGAACAGGTCAGCCCGCTGGAGGCTGGCCTGCGCCGCTTCTGCCATGAGGGCAAGGGCTGCTACACCGGTCAGGAGATCATCGCCCGCCAGATCACCTACGACAAGGTGACCACCCATCTGGTCGGCCTGTTGCCCGACGCCATGCCCGCGGTCGAGGCCAAGCTGATGGCGGAAGGCAAGCAGGTGGGCTGGGTCAGCAGCGCGGTGCAGAGCATCGCCTTGCAGCGCCCCATCGCCCTGGCCTTGGTCCGTCGCCCCCACCACCAGCCCGGCGCCCAACTGACCATCCAATCGGGCGACCAGGCCATCCCCGCCGCGGTCGTCCCGCTGCCCTTCACATCCGAAACACCGCCGTCCTAACTCCTCAACCTTCCGAGTCGCCCCATGAACCACACCACCTTGAACTTACGCCAGCGCATCGTCGGCCACGACCAGCTCACGCCGCTGCTGAACGGCAGCATGGTTCCTTACGTCAACCTGGACAACGCGGCCAGCACGCCGGCATTGCAGGACGCCATGGACGCGGTCCAGCGCCTGATGCCCTACTACGCCAGCGTACACCGCGGCGCCGGCTTCAAATCGCGCCTGAGCACCGTAGCCTATGACCAGGCCCACGAGATTGTCGGCCATTTCGTCGGCGCGGACCTGCGCAGCAACACGGTGATCTTCGGCAAGAACACCACCGAGGCCATCAACAAGCTCTCCTTTCGCCTGCCAGCGGGGCCGGATCAGGTGGTGATCAGCACCCAGCTCGAACACCATTCCAACGACCTGCCCTGGCGGGCGCGCTTTGCCAACCGCGTGCTGCACGTGCATGCGCTGCCCGATGGCCGGCTGGACGAGGCGCATTTCGATCGCCTGCTGGCCGACTATGCCGGCCGGGTCGCGCTGGTGGCCGTCACCGGCGCATCCAACGTCAGCGGCTTCATCCAGCCGATCCACCGCCTGGCAGGGAAGGCCCACGCGGCCGGCGCGCTGATTCTGGTGGATGCCGCCCAGCTCGCGCCCCATCGCGCGGTGAACATGCGGCCCGACGACGACCCGGAACACCTGGACTTCGTGGTGCTCTCGGCCCACAAGATGTATGCCCCCTTCGGCGCCGGCGCGCTGATCGGCCCCAAGGAGATTTTTCTGCACAGCGCGCCGGAGTACACCGGCGGCGGCACCGTGGATGTGGTGACGCTGGACGAGGTGCACTGGGCCGGCGTGCCCGACCGCGAGGAGGCTGGCAGCCCCAACGTGATCGGCGCGGTGGCCATGGCCGCGGCCGCCCAGGCGCTGATGGCCGTGGGCATGGACGCGGTCGCGGCCCACGAGCAGGAGCTGCTGGCCTACGCCATCGAGCAGATGCAGGCTGTGCCCGGCATGCACATCTACGGCGAGACGAATCTGGCCCGGCTGGATGAAAAAGTGGGCGTCATCCCGTTTAACCTTGCAAATGTCTCCCATTTCCTGACCGCGGCGATCCTGGGCTACGAAGGCGGCATCGGCGTGCGCAGCGGCTGTTTCTGCGCCCACCCCTATGTGGTGCACCTGTTGCAGTTGGATGAACAGCACGCCGAAAGCTGGCGCAGCCAACTGCTCGGCGGCGACAAGTCCAACATGCCTGGCATGGTGCGCGCCAGCTTCGGCTGTTACAGCGACACCCACGACATCGACCGCCTGGTGCAGATGCTGCAGCGCATCGCCCGCGGCGACTATCAGGGCGACTATCAACTGAACCGGGCCACCGGCGAATACCTGCCCAAAGGCTACGCCGACTCGCTGGCCGATCATTTCCTGCTGGCCTGACCAACGGAGTAGCGCCATGAACCAAGAACCAACCTGGAAGATCCTCTTCTTCGTCTGCGGCGACGCGTCGGATCGGCTGGCGCCGGGCCAGGGCGGCATCGATCTGGGGCCGCTGCTGGCGCAGGATGGGCTGCCACCCGGCCCGGCCGGCGCGATCGTGCTGGTGCAGGCGCGGCTCGGCGCCCATCAGCCGGCGCTGCGTCTGGCTCAACTGCCGGGCGAGGAGCTGGCCAGCGCCGTGGCCGCCGCCAATACCGCCGGCGACGGCCCGGCCGAACGCGAGGACTTCGTCGCCTGGGCCATGGGCGCCTACCCCACCCGCCACAGCCTGCTGCTTCTGCACGACTGTCCGCCCGACGCAACCAGCCAGGTGGCCGAGCCGCCGGCCGTGTGGAGCATCGCCGGGCCGGCCAGCGCGCCGCAGTATTCGCCCCTCTCCGGGGCCGGCCTGGCAGAGATGATCGACCAGTTCGCGACGCGCGGGCTGGGCAGTTGGCTGACCAGCCTGGTCAGCAACATCGCCGGCCGGCTCAATGCGCTGCGACCGGCGCCGCAGCCGTCGCAGCCGGCCGCTCCCAAGGAGAAACCACCGATGACCGAGAAGCGCGATTGGACGATCTTGCTCTACATGGCCGGCGACAACGGCGCGACCTTCCAGAGCAAATATGGCAAGTATTCGCTGATGGCCGAGATGACCAGCGCGGGCGAACATGACATCGCCGAGATCGAGACCGTGGGCGCCACCGACCAGGTAGCCGTGCTGGCCCAGTTCGACACTCTGGCCGCCAAAGACCAACTGGCGACCAAAAAGGGCGTCGCGGCCGGCAGCACCTACCGGCTGGAAATCCACAAGGGCCGGGCGGTGCAGGATAACATCGTCCAGGTCTTGCCCGATGTCAACACCGGCGACCCGGCCGAGCTGGCCAAGTTCATCGTCTGGGGCTTGAACCGCTGCCCGGCCCGCAACACCATGTTGGTGCTGTGGAACCACGGCCTGGGCTGGAAGGACGATGACATCTACGCCAAGGTGCGCGGCATGTCCCGTTCAGCCAGCCAGGGGCGCGCGGCGCGCGGCAGCAACGCCGCCATCTTCCGCTCCACAGCCCAGAGCATCAACCGCCGGGCCAGCCGCACCCGCAGCGCCTCCTCGCGCGCGATCCTGTGCGACGACACCTCCATGGACTTCCTGACCAACAAAGAGCTGAGCCAGGCGCTGCGGGTGGCCGAGTTCGCCGTGGACGAGGCCGACGTGGCCACGATCTTCAACGACAAGGCGCGGCTGGACCAGATGATGGGCTGGGGCAACGAGGGCGCGCTGCGACACCTGAGCATCATCGGCATGGACGCCTGTCTGATGGCCATGATCGAGGTGCAGTACCAGGTGCGCCAGTTCGCTGACGTGATGGTGGCCTCGCAGGAGCTGGAGCCGATGCGCGGCTGGCCCTACAACACCATCCTGGCCGATCTGACCGCCCGGCCAACCATGGAGGCGCGCGAGCTGGCCACGTTGATCGTCGATCGCTACGTCGAATCCTACACCAGCGACAGCCGCCGCCAGCCCGACGTCACCCAATCGGCCATCGACCTGAGCCGGCTGGGCGAGGCAGCCGCGGTGATCCAGCCGCTGGCCAGCGCGCTGGGCAAGGAGTACAAGGATGATCTCTTCCTGGAGAAGGCCTATCGCGACGCGCGCGACAAGGCGCAGCGCGATGGCTACGCCTTCGACGATCCGGAGTACATCGATCTGGTCAGCCTGCTGGACGCGATGATCAAGGGCTATCGCGGCGACGCCGGCGCCTCCAAGGCCATCGAGGCCGCGGCCCGGCTGCAGGACTGGCTGAAGTCGGACAACTCCCCCATTCTGCGCAACGCCACCGCCGGCAAGTTCGACGGCAAGGCGCACGGCATCAGCATCTACGTGCCGCGGGATCAGCCCTCGCCCCTATACGAGGAGCTGGACTTCAAGGGCGTGGGCTGGTACGGCGCAGTCAACAAGATCTACAAAGCATAGCCAGGACTATCCCATGAACGAAGATGGAACCATCACCTTCGTAGGCGTCGACGAGCGGGCAACCTCGCGCGGTTCGAGCGAGCTGGCCCGCGTCACCGAGAAGATCAGCATCGACGCGCTGCGCGACCAGTTCACCCGCTTCATGCAGAGTCTGGAGGCCGCCTTTGCCGTGGACCAGGTGCAAACTGCCCAGGGCGTCTTCCAGTTGAGCGAGATCCAGTTCAGCGCCGAGATGTCGGCCGCTGGCGAGTTCAAGCTGCTGGGCACCGGCGTAGGCGTGGCGGCCGGCGCGGCGCTCACCTTCGTGCTGACCCGCAAGGACTAGCCGACGCCGAGACCACACCCGCGCTGCCCAGGATTGGCGGCCCCGCAGTGCTGCCAATCCTGCCATGCCTGTCATCAACGAAGAGGACACCGATGCCAACTCCCCACGACAGCGCCCATGATTTTCGCAAGCCTACCGCCACGGCCGCGGCCGTGTTTGATGACCTGCACAGCCAGTGGGCCGGCCTGAGCGAGGCCGCCCGGGCCGAGCTGGGCGGCATTCTGACCGCCTGGAGCGTCCGCGTGATGCAGGTGGACGGCGACATCGCGCGCGGCGCGACGCTGACGCCGCTGCTGCACGAGCTGGAGAGGGCGGCCACGCTGCCAGCCAGCACAGCCGCCTTGCTGAACGCCGCCCATCGTCCCCCAAGCCGCAGCGTCGAATTGCTCAGCAGCGACCAGGCGCGCGCGCTCAAGGCCTCCGTCGACCGGCTGATCAGAGCTGATGACAGCCTGGCCGCCGCGGATGCAGCCCCGGCCAGCGACGAGATCTTTCCCGAAGCAGCCCGTGTGGCCCAGCGCGTGATCACGCGGCTCAACGACCGGTGGGCTGAGCTCTCGCTGCAAGACCAGGAGAGGGTCTTCGACTGGATGAGCCGCTACGGCGCGGCCCTGGAGGGCGCGGTCGACGACATCGAGCGGCTGACCGTCACCCACGATTTTCTGCGCCTGGTCAAGGGCGCGCCGACCGTCTACGCCGTGACCGAGACCGCGTTCACTGTGCGCGGGGGCGGCGCGCCCAGCTTTGGCGGCCCCGGCCAGGCGATGAGCGCGCAGGATGGCGGGCAGATCGTTCAGCTCATCGAAAGCAACCCCATGGCGGCTCTGCCCAAGACGCCGCTGAGCGAGATCAACTTCAGCTTTGCCGAGTCCGCGCCGCCGGCTTTCGACCTGTTGGCCACGGCAGGCATGGCGCCGCCGATTGAACTGAGCCGCGAGGTTGTGGACGCGTCGCCGCAGAGGGTCGACTTCCACACCGATGTGCGCTTCCCTGGCCAGGTGCGCACCTTCGACCGGGCCATTCCCCTGCGGGTGCGGCTGACGCTGGAAAGGGCTGAGGGCAGCGTGGTCGATGCCGGGGTGGCGGTGGAGTTCGTGACGCCGGAGCCCCAGCCGGTGTTGGTGGTGTGCAACGCCGAGGGCTTTAGCGAGGAGAGCGACGACCTGACGCGCACCATCATGGTCTACATGGATCGCGACTCGCAGCCGGCCATCTTTCTGCTGACCCCTGACCCAACCCAGGGGCCAGGCACGCGGCGCATCAGCCTCGATTTCTATCACCGTCAGCGGCTGGCGGGCACGGCCAGCTTCCAGGTGGAGGTGCGAGACCGACCGCCCGTCGACGAGACCCCGGCCGAGCCGGAGCCGGTGATTGCCGACCGGGCCGAGGACGGAACGCTGACCGGCAGCGAAGCCGGGACGCTGACGCTGGCCTCGGACGACGCGGCCCGGCCCGATTTCGTGCTGCGCATCACGCTGAGCAGCGACCGGCGCCAGCTCAGCTACACCCTCCATTCTCCCACCGGCAAGCTGGGCCTGGTTTTCCAGCGCATGGGCTCGGTGACGCTGCAAAGCGACCCGCGCACCTTCCTGGAGAACACGCTGCGGGGGCTGAGCCAGATGGCGCGCACCAGCCGCAAGAAGCTGACCGACGCACAGATCGCCGCCAACCAGGAGAAGCTGCGCGAGATCGGCTGGGACCTCTACGAACAGCTCTTCTCCCCGGCCCTGCGCCGCGCCTACCGGCGCCTGCGCGACCTGGCCCAACAGAAGCCGAACCTGAGCCTGTTGATCGTCTCCGACGAGCCGTGGATTCCCTGGGAGATGGTTCTGCCGCACGAGGACGACCTGCCCAACGAGGATTTCCTCTGCGCCCAGTTTCGCCTGACCCGCTGGCTGGATGGCCGCGGCCTGCCCGAGGATCTCAGCCTGCACCAGGCCCGCGTCGTCGCGCCCAAGAGCAACCTGGCCTCGGTCAAGGCGGAGCAGGACTTCTTCCGCCAGGACCTGCCCAAGCTGCGCCCTGAGATCAGCTACGGCGGCGCGTGGCTGGACATGGCGTCGCAGGTCACCGATGCGCTGCGCGGCGGCGATGTGCAGCTCTTCCACTTCGCCTGCCACGGCGATTTCGACTACACCCGGCCTGACGATTCGGCGCTGATGTTGCAGGGCGACTCCCTGCGCCCCAGCCAGATCGTCGGGCCGATGCGCACCGGGGTGGCCCACAGCAAGCCGCTGGTCTTCCTCAACGCCTGCCACACCGGCGAGAGCGGCTTTTCGCTGACCGGCATGGGCGGCTGGGCGGCGCGCTTCGTGCGCGCCGGCGCCAGCGCCTTCGTCGGCAGCCTGTGGGAGGTCAACGACGAGCTGGCCGCCGCCTTCGCCATCCGCTTCTACACCGACCTGTTGCAGGGCGCATCGCTGGGCGACGCCTTCCACGCCGCCCGCGCCCAGATCCGCGCCCAGGACCCGGCCAACCCCACCTGGCTGGCCTATACGCTCTACGCCGACCCCAACGGCCGCGTGAAAAGCAACGCTCCGTAACCCGCAACCAACAACACACAAAAACAGGCGGAGGCGCGGCCATCCCCCACCGCCTCCGCCTCCCGCCTCCCTCCCATTCCCCATTCCCCCATTCCCCATTAACCATTAACCATTCCCCATTAACCATTGACCATTAACCATTAACCATTCCCCATTCCCCATCCATCCCCTTCATGACCACCCCCATGCGCCGCCAGTATCTGGCGATCAAGAAGCAGTTCCCTGACACCATCCTCTTCTTCCGGCTGGGCGATTTCTACGAAACCTTCGACGGCGACGCCGAGATCGTGGCGCGCGTCTGCGAGGTGGTGCTGACCTCGCGGCCGGTGGGTCTCAACGAGCGCGTGCCGCTGGCCGGCGTGCCCTACCACAGCGTCGAGCCGCACATCGCCAAACTGGTCAACGCGGGCTACAAGGTGGCCGTCGCCGAACAACTGGGCAGCGAGCCGCCGCCGGGCGAAAAGCTGGTGGAGCGGGTGGTGCGCCGCGTCGTCACCGCCGGCACCGTGGTCGAGCCGGGCCTGCTGGACCAGGGGCGCAACAACTACCTGGCGGCCGTGGCCTGGAGCGCCGGTTTCGATACGCCTGCCGCCGCGCCGCGCCGCGCCGGTTTCGATACGCCTGCGGCTACTCAACCGGCGGCGATTGGGCTGGCCTATGCCGACATCACCACCGGCGAGTTTGCCGTCACGCAGTTGGAGGGGCCGGAGGCCGAGCATCTGCTGCGCCAGGAACTGGCCCGCGTGCAGCCGGCCGAGGTACTGGTGCGGGAAATGGACAAGGGCAAACGGGGCGAGGACGCCGCCTCTCCCTTCCTCGCTCTCTCCCAAACCACCCTCCCCCCCTGGCAGTTCGAGCTGGAGACGGCGCGGCGGGCGCTGCTGGAGCAGTTCGAGGTGGAGTCGCTGGCCGCGTTCGGCTGCGAACACCTGCCGCAGGCCGTACGCGCGGCCGGCGCGCTGGTGCAGTACTTGCAGCAGACCCAGCGCGGCAGCTTGCCGCACCTGGAGGGCCTGCGCACCTATAGCACCGGCGAGTTCATGGCGCTGGACGAGGCCACGCGGCGCAACCTGGAGCTGACCCAGGCCATCCGCAGCGGCGGCAAGAAAGGCTCCCTGCTGGAGGTGCTGGACGTGACCCGCACCCCCATGGGCGCGCGGCTGCTGCGCAAATGGCTGCATCAGCCGCTGCTGGACCTGGCCCGGCTGGAGGCGCGCCTGGACGGCGTGCAGAGCTGGCACGACAACCTGCCCGCCCGCGCCGAGCTGCGCGGCCTGCTGCGTCAGGTGGGCGACCTGGAGCGCTGGACCAACCGCGCCGCGCAGGGCATCGCCCGGCCGCCGGAGCTGGTGGGCATCCGCCAGGCGCTGGAGCTGGCGCCGGAGCTGGCCAGACTCGCCGAGGGCATGGCCAACGGCGCTGGCCCGACGCCGCTGGCCAGCTGCGCGGACATCCTCGACCTGCTGCACGCCGCCATCGCCCAGGATCCGCCGGCCACGCTGGAGAAGGGCGGGGTGATCCGCAAGGGCTTCTCGGCCGAGCTGGACGGCATCGAGATCGCCTCGCGCGACGCGCGCCAGTGGGTGGCCGGGCTGGAACGGGTGGAGCGGGAGCGCACCGGCATCAAATCGCTCAAGGTCGGCTTCAACAAGGTCTTCGGCTACTACATCGAGGTGACCACCGCCAACGCGGCGCTTGTGCCGGCCGACTACATCCGCAAGCAGACCCTGGTCAACGCCGAACGCTACATCACGCCGGAGCTGAAGGAGTACGAAAGCCTGATCCTCAACGCCGAGGAGCGGCAACTGGAGCTGGAGCGGCAGATCTACGGGCAGGTGCTGGAGCAGATCGCGGCCGCCGCGCCCCGTCTGCTGCAACTGGCCCAGGCCATCGCCGAGCTGGACGTGCTGGCCAACCTGGCCGAGGTAGCCGCCAACCACCGCTACGTGCGCCCCATCCTGGCCCACGACGACGTGCTGGAGATCAGCGCCGGCCGCCATCCGGTGGTGGAACGCAACCTGGAGGAGGCGGTGTTTCAGCCCAACGACGTGCGTCTGTCGCCGGAGGAGGCGATTCTGGTCATCACCGGCCCCAACATGAGCGGAAAGTCGGTCTACCTGCGCCAAACCGCGCTGATCACCCTGATGGCGCAGGTCGGCTCCTTCGTGCCGGCCGAGCGCGCCCGCATCGGCCTGGTGGACCGCATCTTCACCCGCATCGGCGCGCAGGACGAGATTCACGCCGGCCAGAGCACCTTCATGGTGGAGATGGTGGAGGCGGCCAACATCCTGCACCACGCCACCCCGCGCAGCTTGATCATCTTCGACGAGCTGGGCCGCGGCACCAGCACCTACGACGGGCTGAGCATCGCCTGGGCGGTGGTCGAGTACATCCACAACCACCCGCGGCTGCGCGCCAAGACCCTCTTCGCCACCCACTACCACGAGCTGACCGAGCTGGCCCAGCGGCTGCCGCACGTGGTCAACTACAACGTGGCGGTGGCCGAGCAGGGGGACAGCATCGTCTTCCTGCACCGCATCACCCCCGGCGCGGCCGACAAGTCCTACGGCATCCACGTGGCGCAGTTGGCCGGCCTGCCCCGCCCCATCATCCACCGCGCCGAGGAGATTCTGGCTGACCTGGAGGCCAGCGGCGACTCGCCCACCCGGCTGGGGCCGGCTGACCAGGCCGGCGGGCCGGCCGTGGTGCAGCTCAGCCTCTTCGGCGGAACGCACCCCGCCGTGGACGCGCTGAAAAAGCTGGACATCAACGCCCTCAGCCCGCTGGAGGCGCTCAACAAACTCTACGAACTGCAGAAGATGGCGCAGAAGTAGGACAGATCAAGCCCTGCCATGGCAGGTCAGAAAGCGCCGCCCCATGACCACCCTCCCAGCCACCGAATCGACCGCCGCCAGCCTCAAACGCAGCCAGACCAACGCCTTCTTTGTCTCGTTCATCGCCCTGGGTTTCGCTTTCTCCTCCTTGGGGCCGACGCTGCCCAGCCTGGCCAACAACACCGGCTCCACCCTGAGCCAGATCAGCATCCTTTTCACCGTGCAGTCGCTGGGTCTGCTGGCCGGCAACTTTTTCAGCGGCCGGCTCTTCGATCGCCGGCCAGCCTTCCCCTTTCTGGCCACGGTGGTGCTGTTGACGGCCGCCATGCTGGCTCTGATCCCGCTGATGACCAGTCTGGGGCTGCTGGCGACGCTGCTCTTCATCATGGGACTGGCCACCGGTTCCATCGACGTGGGGGGCAACACCATGCTGGTCTGGCTGCACGGCAATCAAGCGGGGCCGCGCATGAACGCGCTGCACTTTTTCTTCGGCATCGGCGCGCTGCTGGCGCCCATCTTCGTGGCCCAGGCCATCGGGCTGACCGGCGGAGTCACGTGGGCCTACTGGCTGCTGGCGTTGCTGGTGCTGCCGGCTGCAGTGCTCTTCCTGCGTTTGCCCAGCCCGGTCGCGCCTGCCCGCATCGCCCAGGCCCGGCGCGAGCGCATTCCCTGGCTGCCGGTGGGGCTGATGATCGCGGCTTTCTTCCTTTTCGTGGGCGCGGAGGTCAGCTTCGGCGGCTGGATCTACACCTACGCGCTGTCGCTGGGCCTGGTCACGGTCACCAGCGGGGGCTATCTGACCTCGGTCTTCTGGGGTGCGTTGACGCTGGGGCGGCTGCTGACCATCCCCATCGCCGGTCGGGTGCGACCGCGCTACCTGCTGCTGGCTGACGTGTTGGGGGGTGCGGCGTCGCTTTCGCTGCTGCTGATGATGCCGGGCGTGGGCTGGGCGCTGTGGGTTGCCGCGTTTGGCTTCGGCCTCTCCATGGCCAACGTCTATCCCACGCTGGTGCTGCTGGGCCAGCGCCATCTGCACATGACCGCGGCCATCACCAGCCTGTTCATGGTGGGAGGCAGTCTGGGCAGCATGGCCATCCCCTGGCTGATCGGCCAGCGTTTCGAGGCCACCGGGCCGCAGGTGACGATGATGGTCCTGCTGGCGGCTGTGATCATGGCGGGGATGGATGTGGCGGCGTTTTTGTGGGTGACGAGGGGGAAGCGCGGTTAGGACTGACAGTCCTGACGCAAAGGACTGACAGTCCTGACAACGCGACGACCACGTCCGCGTGCAGACTCAGGACTGTCAGTCCTATGTGCGTGCGGCAAAGGACTGACAGTCCTGACAACACGACGACCACGTCCGCGTGCAGACTCAGGACTGTCAGTCCTATGTGCGTGCGGCAAAGGACTGACAGTCCTCACAACACGACGACCACGTCCGCGTGCAGACTCAGGACTGTCAGTCCTATGTGCGTGCGGCAAAGGACTGACAGTCCTGACAACGCGACGACCACGTCCGCATGCAGACTCAGGACTGTCAGTCCTGAAAACAGCGTGCGGCAAAGGACTGACAGTCCTGACAACACGACGACCACGTCCGCGTGCAGACTCAGGACTGTCAGTCCTATGTGCGTAGGCTAAGGACTGACAGTCCTGACAACACGACGACCACTTCCGCGTGTAGACTCAGGACTGTCAGTCCTATGTGCGAATGGACTGTCAGTTTTACAAGTGACGCGACGGCTATGCCCGCACACAGACGCAGGACCGGTAGTCCTGCAAGGAGGAACGGAATGTCCCAACCCGACCCGCTGGTGCCTGGTGAGTACTATCACATCTACAACCGCGGCAACAACCGCGAGAACTTATTCCGTCAGGAGCGCAACTACGACTATTTCATGCGCCTGTACGCCAAGTACATCACGCCGGTGGCGTTTACTTTTGCTTTCTGTCTGCTCCGCAATCACTTTCACTTATTGGTGCAAATTCACGAATTGGAGGCATTGCGCCGCACTCGGACCTTTGCCACCATTGATGATGCCCAGGATTATGTCAGTTTGCAGTTCGCCAATCTATTCAGCACATACACAAAGGCTTTCAACAGAGCATACAACCGCACCGGCAACCTGTTTGTGCGGCCGTTCAAGCGCAAACGAGTGGACAGCGACCGCTATTTTCAGCAACTGATCATCTACATTCATCGCAACCCACAAACCCACGGGCTGGTAACCGACTTTCGCTCGTGGCCTTACTCCTCCTACAGTATCATTACCAGCGAGCGACGTACACCAGTTCGCCGCGATGACGTCCTGGCCTGGTTCGATGGCCCGATCTCCTTCGTCGCCGCTCATGAAAAAGCTCCGAACGAGCAGCTTATCAATGAGGTGCTATTCGCAGAGGATGAAGATTAACACCAAGGACTGACAGTCCTGACGCAAAGGACTGACAGTCCTGACAACGCGACGACCATGTCCGCGTGCAGACTCAGGACTGTCAGTCCTGACAACAGCGCGCGCAAAGGACTGACAGTCCTGACAACGCGGCGACCATGTCCGCGTGCAGACTCAGGACTGTCAGTCCTGACAACAGCGCGCGCAAAGGAGTGACAGTCCTGACAACGCGACGACCATGTCCGCGTGCAGACTCAGGACTGTCAGTCCTGAAAACAGCGCGCGCCAAGGGCTGACAGTCCTGACAACGCGACGACCATGTCCGCGTGCAGACTCAGGACTGTCAGTCCTGAAAACAGCGCGCGCCAAGGGCTGACAGTCCTGACAACGCGACGACCATGTCCGCGTGCAGACTCAGGACTGTCAGTCCTGAAAACAGCGCGCGCCAAGGGCTGACAGTCCTGACAACGCGACGACCATGTCCGCGTGCAGACTCAGGACTGTCACCTTATTTTTGCGCAGTAACAGGCCGTTTCTACTCGGCGCAAGCAATAACAGGCCAGTTCTACTCGGTTATGGTTAAGCTGAGGGTCAGGATTGACCCTCAGAACAGTACTTTTCCAAGCACACA
>Ga0209096_1003529_pt1 | contig 13531 bp, 7 predicted proteins | sample AD_UKC034_MetaG_FD_184407 | JGI IMG/M metagenome (GOLD analysis project Ga0209096, IMG submission 184407) | Active sludge microbial communities of municipal wastewater-treating anaerobic digesters from USA - AD_UKC034_MetaG (SPAdes) (version 2) | ecosystem: Engineered > Bioreactor > Anaerobic >... | reverse complement strand
GACCACATGGTTGTTGGTGACGGCAATGCCGCTGGGGTCGATGATGAAGCCGGAGCCGCTGCCGGCCGCGTTGTACTGGGTGCCGAACTCCGGATCCTCGAAGGTGCCTTGGGAGACGATCTGCACGACGGCTGATTTGACCCCTTGCAGCGAGTTCACCGCCAGCGCGGCCACCGGGTCGGGGGTGGGCGTCGCGGGCGGCTCGGTGGGCGCCTCGGTGGGGACCTGGACCACCGCGCCTTCGACCTTGAAATCGAGGGTGCGATCCAGCTTGTCGTTCAGGTAGAGATCGACCTTGTAGCTGCCGGCCGGCCACGGCTGGTCGTTTTTCAGATCGAAGGTGAGGGTGGCGCTGCCGCTGGTCAGCTCGGCGTCATCCAAGACGGTATTGGCGGCCGCGCCGGCCGCGTCGACGGCCGTCCATACTGCCTTGACCGTGGTGTTGTCGGGGGCGTTGGCCAGTCCAACGGTCAGGTAGAACACATCCTGGGGGCTGAAGGCTGTGGTGCTTTGCGCGCCGGCCTCATCGGTGCTCAGATGGGCTTTGGCGATATTGGCGGTGCTGACGCTGACCTTGCCGCCGCCGCAGGCAGCCAGCCAGAGCGCCATGCTCAACAGAACGAGACGATACAGGAACGATGGTTTCATTCTCCGATACTCCTTTCCGACAATAACAGGAATTGAAGGACGCCAACGACCAGTCGAGCGGTCCACAAAATCGCCTAGCACGTCACCTGTTCTGGCAATCTGCGGCCCTGGGGTGGGCCGAGATCTGTGCAGGGCTGAGGTCAAGGCTCTTCTGCTGACGACTCCCCTTCGGGCCGGTCTTTGTGCGACGCCCCGGCGCGGCGCCTTGAGGAAGCACAACGGCTGGAGCGGGGGCCGACCGTGCCAGAATGCGACTCGCATGCTGGACGCGTCGATAGGGTATCCGGTGGTGTCCTCAACGATGGAAGGTGATTTTATCCGCACCGCGTGCTTTTGTCAACCGTCTGAATGAGCAAACCAGCAATTCCAAATTGGCGCGGAGTCGAGGCTTTAGCCGGGTCTGGGCGATGCTAGTTGAGCGCGCCGACCCGCCTGAAGGCTCGACTCCAGCGTAGCAGCCATCAAACATAGCGCGGAGTCGAGGCTTTAGCCGGGTCTGGGCGATGCTAGTTGAGCGCGCCGACCCGCCTGAAGGCTCGACTCCAGCGTAGCAGCCATCAAACATGGCGCGGAGTCGAGGCTTTAGCCGGGTCTGGGCGATGCTAGTTGAGCGCGTGCGCGACTTCGACGGGGGATGAAGTCCCCCGTCGACACAACAGCGCCCGTCGAAACGGGCTGGCGCGCCGGCGCAGATTCAGCCCCGATCACGTCAGTCTGCGGATATAGGGCAGCCGCAGCAGAATCACCGTCGAAGTCAGCAACACGATGCAGGCGTTGGCCAGCACGGCCGCCGGCGCGCCGATGCGCTCGGCCATGGCGCCGATCAGCAGCGCGCCCAGGGGCAAGCTGCCAAAGAAAACCAGCGTGTAGACGCCCATGACCCGGCCGCGCAGCTCGTCAGGCACGCTGGTCTGCACCAGGGCGTTGGAGCTGTTGGCCACCACCATGAAGCCCCAGCCCATCAGCACCAAGAGGATAAGCGTCAGCGGCACCCAACGGACAAAGGTGAAGGCAATGATGGCCAGCGGCATGACGAAGCTGCCCACGGTCCACAGCCGCCCGCGCGCCACCCGCTGGCCCAGATAGGCGATCAGCAGCGCGCCGGTCAACGCGCCCAGGCCGCGCGCCGCCAGCATCAGGCCGTTGGTGCGCACGTCGCCCCCTAACACATCGACCGCCCAGACGGGGAAGAGGTTGACCAGGCTGATGCCAAACAGGCTGAGGATGCCCAGATTGAGGATCAGCGTGCGGGTAACGCGCTCATTGGTCACGTAATGAACCCCCTGACGCAGTTGGTCCACGGTCGAGCCTTGACGCACCTGCCGCACCCAGGGGGGCAGCTTCATGGCCAGCAGCGCCGCGATCACCGCCAGATAGGAGAGGCCGTTGAGGGTGAAACACCAGGCCGGCCCAACGAGAGCATAGACCACGCCGGCGATGGCGGGGCCGACCACCGCGGCCGCGTTGAACATGGTCGCGTTGAGTGCAATGGCGTTGGTCAGATCCTCCCGCTCGACCAGCTCCACCACGAAGGCCTGGCGCGAGGGTGCGTCGAAGGCATTGGCCACGCCGCTGAGCAGGGCCAGCGCGACCACGTGCCAGGACTGCACCAGGCCGGTGGCCACCAGGCCGGCCAGCAGAAAGGCAAACACCATCATGGCGGCCTGGGCGACTGCGATGACCGTGCGGCGTGGGATGCGGTCGGCGATCACGCCGCCGTAGAGCATGAACACCCAGGAGGGAACGCCGGCGGCGAATCCCACGTAGCCCAGAAAGGCCGGCGACTGCGTGAGCTCAAAGACCAGGTAGCCCTGAGCCGCGGTCTGCATCCAGGAGCCAGCCAGGGAGACCAACTGGCCGAGGAACCAGAGTCGATAGTTGGGGTAACGCAGTGCGGCGAAGGTCTGCTGCACCGTGGCGCCCGTGTTGAACTGGCCCGAATTCATGCGCATGGTCAGCGCCGATCTAGGGTGAAAGGTGAAGGAGCTTGCGCAGTTGACGCGTTGATGCGCTGGCTGGCCCGGCCGGGATGCTGCGCCAAGACCGGCCAGAGCGGGGGGCGGCGGGGGCGGGGCAGGCGTGACCTACCGGCGCACCTCGAAGGTCAGGCCGGTCTCGTTGGCGTCGACGTGTACCGCCGCGCCGGAGGGCGGATCGGCGGCCAGCAGCCGGTCGGCCAACGGCTCGCGCAGGTAGCGCTGCAAGATGCGGCGCAGCGGGCGGGCGCCCCATTCCGGGTGATCGTTCTGCGCCAGCATCCAGGCCTTGGCCGCGTCGCTGATCTCCAGCGACAGGCCGCGCGTGCCCAGCAGGCGCGCCTCTTTCTTGAGCATCAGCTCCAAGATCTGCCCCAGTTGCCCGGCGGTCAAGGGCAGGAAGAGCACGATCTCGTCCAGGCGGTTGAGAAACTCCGGCCGGAAAAACTCCCGCACGCGCAGCATCACCAGCTCACGGCGGGCGTCGCTCAGCTCGGTGGTCTCCAAAAGATCGGCGGCCAGGTTGCTGGTCAGGATGATCACCGTCTCGGCAAAGGAGACCACACGGCCCTGGCCGTCGGTCAGCCGCCCTTCCTCCATCATCTGCAAGAGCACGTCCAGCACCCGCGGGTGGGCCTTCTCCACCTCGTCGAAGAGCACCACGGTGTAGGGTCGTTGGCGCACCCGCTCGGTGAGCTGGCCGCCCCCTTCGTAGCCCACATAGCCGGGGGGCGCGCCCACAAGCCTGCTGACCGCGTGCTCCTGCTGGTACTCGCTCATGTCCAGCACCACCATGGCCTCTTCGGAGCCGAACATGAACTCGGCCAGCGCCTTGGCCAGCTCGGTCTTGCCCACGCCGGTGGGGCCGAGGAAGAGGAAGGAGCCGATGGGCCGGTTGGGGTCCTTCAGGCCGACGCGCGCGGTCTTGACGGCCCGGCTGACGGCCAGCACGGCCTCCTCCTGGCCAATGATGCGCTGATGCAGATGTTCGACCATGGCGGCGTAGCGGCTGCGCTCGTCCGCGCCCAGGTTGCTGGTGGGAATGCCGGTCATCAGGCTCAGCGCCAGGGTCACATCCTCGGCGTCCAGCCGCCCATCGCCGCTGCCCGAAGGGCGAAAGGTCAGGTGGGACTCGCGATCCATGCGCACCAGCGCGCAGGCGCGGTGCAACAACTGCATGGCCGAGGCTGGCAGGGGGACGGCGGTGAGGTAGCGCCGGGCCATGCGCGCGGCGGCCGGCAGCGCCTCATCGGCGATCTGGATGGCGTAGTCGGCCTCCAGCCGGGGCTTGTGGACGCCCAGAATGGCGGCGCTCTCCCGTTCGTCAGGCTCAGGGACGCGCATCAGGTGCAGGTGTTCGGCGATGGCCGGATCGCCAGCCATGCGCTCGGTGTAGTCGCTCTCCACGGCGGTGCCCACGACCACTGCGCTTCCCTCCAACAGCGCCTTTTGCACGAAACGGGTGGCCTTGGGGAACTCTGCCCGCACCACGCCGCCGAAGAAGCGCTGCATGTTGGGCAGAAAGAGGATGCCGCCGGCCGCCTGGCGCAATCCCGCCTGCACGGCCGCGGCCGCGTCGTCCAGCAGGGCAGTCTCGCTCACCTGCACCAGCTTGCCCAGCCCGGCCGGCCCCTTCCCTTCGGCCATCAGCAGCGCCAGGCCATGCACCAACGAACGCTTGCCCACGCCGGCCGGCCCCAGCAGCAGGATGTGGCGCTTGCCGGCCAGGGAGAGCAGGTTGAACAGCTCACGCAACAGCGTCTCGCGCGGGTAGACCGGGCTGAGTTCCCCTGCCCGGGCCAGGCTGGGCAGGTCCGCCGTGGTGATGCGGCGGGCCAGCACCTCGTCGGCCAGCACGCCGGAGAGGGTTGTGGGGGTCAGGCCGTGGCGCTGCAAGAGGCCGGCCGTGCTCACGCCCCGCTGCGACATGGCGGCCAGGGCGTGGAGGGTGCCCACGTAGATCTCGTCCATGGACTGGGCCACGGCCTTGCCCTCGTCCAGCACCACCAGCATCTCGTCGGAGAGGGGGATGCGGCGACCATCTGCGGCCACGAAATCGAAATCGGCGTTGCGTCCCTCGCGCGCCCGCACCTGCTCTTCGGCCGCGCGCTCGATATCGGCCAGCTTGAAGCCGCGTTCCCGGCTGAAGCGCTCCAGGAGGCTGTAAGCCGGCAACTGGCGGCCGCGCAGCACGGCCAACAGCAGCAGCTCCGGCGAGAGCACGCGCCGGCCATAGACCGGCAGGCTGCGGGCCGCTTCGTTCAGCGCCTGGTTCAGGTCAGGCGCCAGGAGGTCAGGGTTGAGGGTGCCCACTGCGGTCACGGCTCCAAAGGAGCGTCGGTGAAGACCACCGAGTTGTGGCCGCCGTAGTCGTTGGCGTGGTAGGCGTCGGCCTGGCTATCGTTGATCCAATCCCCATCGCACAGATAGCGGAACTGATAGGACTGGCCCGCGGCGACCTCGATGGTCGCCTTCCAGCGGCCCTGCGCGTCCTGCTCCATGGGCAGCGCGGCCCGATCCCACTGGTTGAAATCGCCCACCACGAAGACGCTGTCAGCCCAGATGTTCTCCGGCAAGACGAAGGTCAATCGGCATCGTGTACCCTGTGTTTTGCGTATGTATTGCTTTTGAATCATGACACCACACCTGTTGCGCTATGCATCCCAATCGTCCAGACAGCAGAATCGGCGGCATTCCGGGCGACATTGCATGGGAACTCAGCACTGCTGTGTTTGTACATCATACCGCAAAGTCGAGCTTTTGGAAATTGTGACCGCGGGCTGTTTGGCGCTTCGTCACGAAAGCTATCAGGCGCGCGGCGCGCCGGCCAAATCTTTCCACGAGACGGGACGCGCGGCTATAATGCCCGCGACAGGTGAACCAAGCGCGGCGCCCCGCAGTGCAATCGGTGCAGCGGACTCTTCGGATGTCCGCAGTCGGGCACGCGCCGCCGATGATGCCCAGAAACCCGCGGGGCTCGCCCCACGCCGACGTGAAACGGGACCTATGATGAAATTCCCTCTGACCTTCCTGCTGCTGATCATCCTGATCATCCCGCTGCTGCTGACGGCCTGCGACAGCGGCTCGGCGCTTGCCGTCTATCTGGAAGCCAATCGGGCGCAGCTCAGCCAGCCGGCCGGCATCGATCCGCAGCCGGTCACCTTCGTGGTTCCGCCAGGCGCGCCGGCCAAGGTCATCGCCCAGGACTTGCAGGAGGCCGGCCTGATCAACGACGCGCTGCTGTTCGAGGCCTATGTGCGCGCCGGCGGGCTGGCCAGCCAACTGGAGGCGGGCGAGTTCACCCTCAACGCCACCATGACCATCCCGCAGATCGCGGCCCTGCTGCAACACGCGGTCGCGCCCAGCGTCACCGTGGCGGTGCGCCCCGGCTGGCGGCTGGAGCAGACGGCCGACCACCTGAACCAGAACGGCGTGGCCGATGGCGACGAATACCGGCGGGCCGCGCTGGCCGCGGATCTGAGCGGCCTGGCGCCGGAAGCGCGCCAGCGCTTCTCCTCCTTGCAGTTCCTGCCGGCCGGGCAAAGTCTGGAGGGCTACCTCTATCCCGATTCCTATCAACTGCCGCGCGAGGGCGCCACGGCTGCCGACCTCTTGCAGCGCCAACTGGACGAGTTCGAAGAGCGGGTCATGCCGGTCTACTGGGAGGCCATCGCCCAGGGCGCGACCACGCTGGACCTGCACAGCGTGCTGACCGTGGCCAGCATCGTGGAACGTGAGGCGGTGCTGGACGAGGAGCGGCCGCTGATCGCGGGGGTCTACCTGAACCGCCTGGCGGCCGGCATGCGGCTGGAGGCCGACCCCACGGTGCAATATGCCATGGGCTTTCAGCCGGCCAGCGGGCAGTGGTGGAAGACTCCCGTCTACCTGGAGGAGTACAGCCAGGTCATCAGCCCCTACAACACCTACCTCAACGCCGGCCTGCCCCCCGGCCCCATCGCCGCGCCGCGGCTGGCCAGCATCCAGGCTGTCCTGAACCCGGCCCAGCACGACTTCCTCTATTTCGTGGCTGAGCCTGGGGGCAGCGGCCGGCATGTCTTCGCCCGCACCTTCGATGAGCACCTGGAGAATGTGCGTAGGTATCGGGGGGAGTAATGCGTGATGCGTAATGCGTAATCCGGAGTGTGTGTGAATGAGGATTTTCTCTCGGTTGCACAGGGACGTGAAGATCAGTCGGTTGTATCCCGTGGGTCGTAATGCGTGATGCGTGATGCGTTGCTCTGGTTGGTGCTGTGGGCCAGCGGCGGGGGAAAGGTCTTGCGACCACTGAACAAATCGGCCCCGCTGGCGTGTCATCAATGATATGAAGAACAACCACCGCGTTTTCTCAAATCCCATCCAAAACCGCGGGCTGGCTCGGTCGGAGACCGGCCAGAGCGGTGAGGTTGCCTTTGCGCCGCGCTGGCGGCTGGCTCGGTCGGAGACCGGCCAGAGCGGTGAGGTTGCCTTTGCGCCGCGCTGGCGGCTGGCTCGGTCGGAGACCGGCCAGAGCGGTGAGGTTGCCTTTGCGCCGCGCTGGCGCCTGGCTTTGGCGGCCGGCTTGTTGGCAGTGGCCATGCTGCTGACCGGCTGCGCCGCGCCCAAGCAACTGGGCGAGCGGCCCGCGCCCACAGCCCAGGAGGCGGCCGAAATCTACTTGCAGCGCTATCAGCCCGGCCCGCTGCCGCGCATCTTCGAGACGACGCGCATCACCGACCGCCGCGGCGCGCTGCTGGCCGAGCTGTGGGAGGAGGGGCGCCGCACCTGGCTGCCGCTGAATCAGATTTCCCCACACCTGATCGACGCCACCATCGCCACCGAGGACGCCACCTTTTACATCAACCTGGGCATCGATCCGGCGCGCATAGCCGGGGCGGCCTTGCAGAACGCGCAGCAGGGGGGCGTGGTCAGCGGCGCCTCGACCATCACCATGCAACTGGCGCGCAACCTCTTTCTGGGGCCAGACGACCGCTACAGCCAGAACATGGATCGCAAGATGCTGGAAGCCGGTCTGGCCCAGGAGCTGACCACCCTCTTCAGCAAAGATGAGCTGCTGGAGATGTATCTCAACCTGCTGAACTACGGCCACCTGGCCTACGGGCCGGAAGCCGCCAGCCAGGTCTATTTCGGCAAATCCGCCGCCGATCTGACCCTGGCCGAGGCGACGCTGCTGGCCGGCATTCCCCAACAGCCGGCCAACCTGGACCCCCTGAAAGACTTCGACGCGGCCCGCGCCCGCCAGCGTGTGGTGCTGGACCTGATGGTGCGCCATGGCAAGCTGAGCCCGGCGCAGGCTGACGAAGCCTACGCCCAGCCGCTGACCTTCAACCCGCAGCCCGACCGCCGCATCGCGGCCGCGCCGCATTTCGTGCACTATGTCAGCGATCAGGCCCAGGCCTTGCTGGGGGAACAGGCGCTGCCGCGCAGCGGCTGGCAGATCACCACCACCCTGGACCTGCCCATGCAGACGCTGGCGCAGGAACGGCTGGCGGCCAAGGTGGCCGAGCTGCAGCCGCAGTTCAACCTGAGCAACGCCGCGCTGACCGCGCTGCGGCCGGGCAACGGCGAGATCCTGGCCATGGTCGGCAGCGCGGACTTCGCCGACGCCGCCATCGACGGCCAGGTCAACGTGGCGATCAGCCCACGCCAGCCGGGCAGCGCCATCAAGCCCATGCTCTACGCCGCGGCCTTCGAGGACAATCTCATCAGCCCGGCCAGCGTGCTGTGGGACCTGCCGGTGACCTACACGGTGAGCGCGGGCGAGGCCTACATCCCGGCCAACTACGACGGGCAGTTTCACGGCCCGGTCACGGCCCGCAGCGCGCTGGCCAACAGCTACAACATTCCGGCCGTCAAGCTGCTGGATGCCGTCACCGTGGCCCGGATGCTGGAAAACGCCCAGGCCATGGGGCTGAAGAGCCTGGTGCGCGACCAGGGTTGGTACGGCCTGAGCCTGACCCTGGGCGGCGGCGAGGTGACGCTGTTGGACCTGACCACCGCCTTTGCCACCCTGGCCAACGCTGGCACTTATGTCGAGCCAACCCCCTTCCTGGCGCTGGCGGACGGCCTGGGGCGCCCGCTCCAGCCGCCGCAGCAGGCCATCAGCCAGGCCATCTCGCCGGCCGCGGCCTGGCAGGTGACTGACATCCTGGCCGACAACACGGCGCGCACGCCGGCCTTCGGCGCCAACAACCCGCTGCGCCTCAGCCAGCCGGCCGCGGCCAAGACCGGCACCACCAACGACTGGCGCGACAACTGGACCGTGGGCTTCACCCGCTACCTGGTGACCGGCGTCTGGGCGGGCAACAGCGACGGCCAGCCAATGCGCAACACCAGCGGCCTGACCGGCGCCGCGCCCATCTGGAACGACTTCATGCAGGCGGTGCTGGACGATCCCGACCTGCTGGCCCGGCTGGAGGCGGCCAACGACCCCGCCGCCTGGCAGTTCCAGCCGCCGGCTGACATGGCGCAGGCCAGCGGGCCGGGCGAGCTGGCCTGTCCACCCGGCCTCTTCTGCCGCTCAGGGGGCGAGTTCTACAGCCGGGAGTGGCTGTCGGCCACCGGCGCGGATGGGCCGCTGGCCGACAGCGTGGCGCTGGTTCCCAGCGCGCCGGTCTACGTGGACCGCGGCCAGGGGGGCCAATGGGCCGCCTACTGCCAGGTGGAACCGGCCGCACTGCGCCCGCTGCTGAAGCTGCCGGCCGGCCTTGGCCTGAGCATTCCGGTCGGCGGCGAGGCCAACGCCCGCGCCCAAAACGAGCGCGCCCAGGCGCTGGCCTGGACGCTGCGCCACCCCACGGCCGTCAACCTGGGGCCATGCGACGAGCTGGGCGCGGCCATGGCCCCCGCGCTGGCGCTGGACGCACGACCTGACGAGCCCACGGCCCAACTGCTGGTGGACCTGGCCGCGGCCATGGACCCCAACGCGGGGCCGGTGGCCGGCGACACGGCCGCGCCGGTAGCTGCGGCCTGGAGCGGGAGCGGCCAGCCGGGCAGCTTCAGCCTGGCCGAGCCGGTCAGCCACCACGCGACCTGTCCCGGCAACTACATCGTGGGGCAGGTGCTGGACGCGGCAGGCGCGCCCCTGCCCGGCGTGCAGATCAGCCTGGTGGACCAATGGGGCAACCGCGCCGACGCCTGGAGCAAGGAGAGCGCGGGCGATTTCGGCAGCTTCGACTTCCCCATCAACTTCTTCCCCAACCAGTACACGCTGACCATCGTGGACGGCGCCGGCGCCCCCCTCAGCGCGCCGGTGGTCGTCGATCATCTGCAAGGGGAGGGGGGCGACGCCCCCTGTCACACCGTCATCTGGCGCGGCGGCTGAGCTGGGGGCATCCCTTGCTTCAATTGCTGCTCAGCGCAGCAGCCGCAGCCCGTTGAAGACCACGATCAGCGTGCTCCCTTCGTGGGCCACGACCCCCAGGGGCAACGGCACCCCGACCACGAAGTTGGCAACCACCAGGACGACGATCACGGTCAGGGCAAAGCCGATGTTCTGCCAGACGATGCGCCGCGCCCGCCGGCTGAGCTGCACCACATAGGCCAGCTTCTCCAGGTCGTCGGACATCAGCACCACGTCGGCCACCTCCAGCGCCACATCGGCGCCGGCCGCGCCCATGGCCACGCCGACGCTGGCCTGAGCCAGGGCGGGCGCATCGTTGACGCCATCCCCCACCATGGCCACCGAGCCATGCTGCTGATAGAGGGCCTGCACCGCGGCCACCTTCTGCTCCGGCAGCAGGCCGGCCCGGTGCTCATCCACCCCCGCCTGCTGTGCGATGGCTGAGGCGACGCGCGCGTTGTCGCCGGTCAGCATGACGATGGGGGCGATGCCCTCGCGGCGCAGGGCGGCCAGCGCGGCGCGGGCCTGCGGTCGGATGCTGTCGGCAACCGCGATCAGGCCGAGCGCGGCCAGCTCGCCGTCCACCTGCCCAGCCAGCAGCATGGCCGTGCGCCCCTGCTGCTCCAGCTCGTCCAACCGGGCCAGCACCTGGTCGGTCAGCGCCAGCTTGTTCTCGAAGAGCTCCCGGTTGCCGATCAAATAGACGCGGCCGTCGGCCGCCACGGCGCGCGCGCCGCGGCCGGTGATGGCCTGCAGCTCTTCACAGGGCTCGAAGGCCAGTCCCTGGCGGCGCGCCTCCTGGACGATGGCCTGCGCCACCGGGTGTTCCGAGCGCGCCTCCACCGACGCGGCCAGCGCCAGCAGCTCCTGCTCCGAACAACAGCCCAGCGGAATGAGGTCGGTCACCGTCGGTTTGCCGCTGGTCAGGGTGCCGGTCTTGTCGAAGGCCATGGCGCGCACGGTGGCCAGGTTCTCCAGATGCGCGCCGCCCTTGAAGAGGATGCCTTTGCGCGCGGCGTTGGCGATGGCGCTCAGGATCGCGGCCGGCACGGAGATGACCAGCGCGCAGGGGCTGGCCACCACCAGCAGGGTCATCGCGCGGTAGAAGGTCTCCTCGAAGGGCTGGTGCAGCAGGAAGGTGGGGATGACGATGGCCAGCGCCGTGGCCAGGATCACTCCCAGGGCATATTTCTGCTCGAAATCGTCCAGGAAGCGCTGGGTGGGCGCCTTCTGCTCCTGGGCATCCTCCACCAGACGGATGATGCGCGCCAGGGTGCTCTCGCTGGGCAGGCAGGTCACATCGATCTCCAGCACCCCGGTTTGGTTCAGCGTGCCCTCGAAGACCTGTGCGCCGACCGCCACATCGACCGGCGCGGATTCGCCGGTGATGGTGGACTGGTCGACGCTGGACTGGCCGCGCAGAATCACGCCGTCGATGGGCAGCCGCTCGCCCGGCTTGACGATCACCACGTCCCCCAGGCGCAGGCGGGCCACCGGCGTGACCATCTCCAGCTCGCCGCGCCGCACCAGCGCCTCCTGGGGGCGCAGCTTGATCAGCGCCTCGATGGCGCGCCTGCTGCGGCCCATGGCGTAGTCCTGCAAGGCGTTGCTGAGCGAGAAGAGGAAGAGCAGGATCGCGCCCTCGCGCCAGTCGCCGATGGCGGCCGCGCCCAGGGCAGCCAGGATCATCAGCAGGTCGATGTTGATCGCGCCGTGGCGCAGCTCAGCCAGCCCCTGGCGCACGCCGTAGTAGCCGCCGGCCAGGTAGGCCACCCCATAGGCCACCTGCGGCCAGGGCTGCGGCAGGCCAAGCGCGCCGCCGATCCAGCCGACGGCGATGCCCAGCGCGGTGATGACGGTCAGGATGAGCTGTTTGCGGGCGAGATCCCAGCGCTGCCAGGGCCAGGTGCTGGACGCGGCGGCTGGGTCAGCCGCTGGGGCCAGCGATTGGGTCATCCGGGCGCGTTCACGGCCAGGCTGGTTGCGCGCCACCGCCATGTGGCCCGGCTCGACGGTGAACTCAGCCAGCCGGCCGCGGCGCTCCAGCTCCTGCGTCAGCGCGTCGGCGCAGAGGGTGCAGGCCACCCCATGGCCCCGGTTCAGACAGTGCTGGTAGGGGCCGTCCAGATCGGCTGCCAGATCGGCCGCAATGGCGGCCATCTCTTGCGCCGGCAGCGCGGCCCCGTCGTAGTCCAGGATCAACTGATCGCCGGCCGGGTCAACCTCGACGCGCAGCAGCTCAGCCGTCTGCGTCAGCGCGTTGAACAACACCGCCGCGCAACGGTTCAAGATCCCCGCCTCAGGTTGGGAAGAACGTCCTTCCAGATCAAGTGCAGTCATCATCTCTCCGGTCTCCGGGCTCCGGTCTCCGGGTTACGGGTTACGGGTTACGCCTCCCGCCTCCCGCTCTCCAACACCCGCCGATCAGCCGGATCCAGCCGCGCCAGCAGCGCATCGTCCATGTGCGCAAAGATGCGCTGGGCGAAGAGCTCCATCCAGACGAACTGATGGACAATCAACACCAGGTTGCGGTTGCGCGTCACCGTGGCCAGCATGGTGCGTCCGGCGTCGCTGGCTGCCACCAAGGTCTCCTCGCCATCGACCACCACCACCAGCATGCCGGCCAGCTCGTGCAGTTGGCTCTCCAGCGGCGGATGGCGCACCACCTGGCTGCAGCGCAGCGGCGCCGCGCCGGTCAGCACCGCGCTGGTGGGGACGCCGCGCTGGCAGGTCTCCGCGATCACATCCTCCAACGCGGCCACGTCGGGGTCATCCAGCACCACAAAGAGCTCGCGCTGCGCCCGGCGGATCAACTCGCGCGCATAGGCCAACAGCGCGTCCCGTCCGCGGATCGACCAGACGAAATCCTCCTCGCGGGACTGGTAGAGGCCGGTCAACCCGGCGCGCAGCTCGTCGACCAGGCGGCGCTGGGTCGATTCGTGGTTATCCAGCAACACATCGGGGGGCAGTGGACGGTAGAGCGTGGCGCGTTCGTCGGGCGTCTCCAACACCGCGCCGCGCAGCTTGAGCCGGCCCAGGGCCTCGTAGACCATGGAGCGCGGCACGCCGGCCGCCTTGCTGATCTGGTAGCCGCTGACCGGGTAATCATCCAGCAGCGCCAGATAGACCTTGGCCTCATATTCGGTAAAACCCAGTTCGGTGAGCTTGGTCAGCAAATCCATCGGCTATCCTCGTTAGTGTTCTTATTTCAAACTACTATGGACAGTATACGCCATCGACCGGGATCTGTCAAGCAGGAGTCGAGCCTTCAGGCGGTCGGCGCGCGACTCGCATCGGCCAGACCCGGCTAAAGCCTCGACTCCGTCCTTGTTTGGTGGCTGCTATGCAGGAGTCGAGCCTTCAGGCGGTCGGCGCGCGCGACTCGCGTCGGCCAGACCCGGCTAAAGCCTCGACTCCGCGCCTTGTTTGGTGGCTGCTATGCAGGAGTCGAGCCTTCAGGCGGGTCGGCGCGCGCGACTCGCATCGGCCAGACCCGGCTAAAGCCTCGACTCCGTCCTTGTTTGGTGGCTGCTATGCAGGAGTCGAGCCTTCAGGCGGTCGGCGCGCG
>Ga0209096_1003526_pt1 | contig 13536 bp, 12 predicted proteins | sample AD_UKC034_MetaG_FD_184407 | JGI IMG/M metagenome (GOLD analysis project Ga0209096, IMG submission 184407) | Active sludge microbial communities of municipal wastewater-treating anaerobic digesters from USA - AD_UKC034_MetaG (SPAdes) (version 2) | ecosystem: Engineered > Bioreactor > Anaerobic >... | reverse complement strand
AGCCCAATGGATCGTTCAATTGTATCAAAGCAAACATGAGCCGCGCAGAAGACTTTCGGATCACTTAGCTCACAGAATTTCGCTTTGTTGAGTATTCCCTCCCAGTCTGTCGCTCTCTCTTCCCCGTTACTGAACTCAAGTATTAACTGATATGGTTTACAGCTCTTTATCGACTTTACTCCAATACTCATGTCAATACCTCCATTATCTTAGGGGCTCTATCTTGAAAGGAAGTTCGCCGTTTGTCACAAGTTTCCAGATTTGAAGATTCTCAATGTCCATCATCTATCCTCCTTATAATAAGCTGAGGATAATATAGCATCTGTAGTCTTAGGTCTTCAAGAGGCTTATTTGCATTCTGTAATTGATGATTCTTCATCCCCGCGAAGCGGGCATTGCGTCCTGGCGTGGTCTTCGCCAGCCCTGCGTCCACTGATGTTCCTCAGTGCATTGCGTCCCGGCACGATCTCTGCCGGCAAAGCGTCTAATGTTTTATAAGGGCATCACTTCTTAATTGATCGCCGATGCTTTTCGGCGCCTTGCGTCGAATCTTTTGTCGCAGTTGGTTCTTCATCCCCGCGAAGCGGGCCTTGCGTCCTGGCATGATCTTGGCCAGCCCTGCGTCCCGGAATGCACTTGCCGGCCTTGCGTCCGCCGATGATCTTCGGCGCCTTGCGTCGAATCTTTTATCGCAGTTGGTTTTTAATCCCCGCGAAGCGGGCCTTGCGTCCTGGCATGATCTTGGCCAGCCCTGCGTCCACTGATGTTCCTCAGTGCATTGCGTCCCGGCACGATCTTTGCCGGCCTTGCGTCCAATGTTCTGTAAGGGCCTGACTTCCTCCTAAGTGTCTATCAGGAGCTAGCTCACTTCATCAAAGACCCTCTGGACTTTCTTGAGCCAGTCCTTACCGCCCTTGAGCTTGAACCAGTCTTCTCTGAACTCTTCTGCTAAGAGCTTAGCGTCGATCTTCTTCTGGTACCTGACATCGCCATCATCGGCTCTGTCGAAGTCCTCTTCATCCGGTTCGTCATTTTCGAGAAGATACTGAATGAAATCTGGCAGCTCCTGAAGAATACCGATCATGATTCCTTCCGCCGCGTCTAATTCTTTGTCGTAGTAATTCATGAGGGTCTTTACGACTAGCCCTTTGGGATCGTCTTCCTCGTCTATCGCTTCGAGGATTATTCTCAAGTTCTCGAAGTCCTTAGTCCTCCAGCGAACGATTATCATACTGGTGAAAAGGTTATCGAGATCTTCGGGATTTACATATGGATCGATCGCCTCTATAACCCTTGATGCCTCCCTGTAGTTCTTGTCGTAGATCAGCTTCTCGACATACTTCTCTATAAGGTTTAAATACTCCCTGTTGGAAGGACTCTCCTCTTTACTCATTAAGTAAGCCTCATCCTCTCGGTCGGCAACGTCATCAATGAAATCCACGGCCATTTCTCCCGAGAAGAGAAGATGCTGCATAACTGCATCCATATTTTGTGTGGGCATATATAGAAGAGTATTCATGAATTCGAAATTGAAGATGTACCTGTCGCAATAGGCCTCAATCGCCTCGATTGCATCATCAAGATCGTTGTTTCTCATCACCGCGTTTATCAGCGTGTACATAGGAACTCGAGAATACTCCACTTCCTCCGAGTCGTCGGCTGAAGCGAAGAAAGGCTCCGTAATCTCTTCCAGCTCTTCGAAAACGTCTTCTAGATCGCCCATATGATCGTACTGGGTTATCATCTCCTGATAGGCCAGTTCAAGATCGTCAAGAAACTCTCTCGCCAATCCTAGAAGAAAGTCATAATCTGATTCTTCAACCTTGCCATCACGCTTTATCTCAGTCGCGAAGGAATTGTCTTCCAATTCGTACTTACTTGAAAGCAGAAAGCCTGCCGTCACCAGTCCGAAGGAATGCCTGAAAGCCTTCAAATACTCAATAAAACTCTCAACGTTTTCTTTCGGCTCCTCCTTATCTATAAGCGCGCTTGCAACAGCCAACAGCGCTGCGTCTGCAAACTCTGCGTTTAGCATCTCCATAAGAGACGTCAATCTACCGAAAAGCTTCGGAAAATCATATTGCAAGACTATCTGGTAAAGAAAGCCGTTTATAGTCAACTCGTCCCCACCGTTCAAAACAAAAGCTAGAATCGAATTATCAAGCGAATCAAAGACTCGAAAGACGATTTCTTTGGCACGCTCCCTCTCTTCGGCAATGTCGCTTCTGGTCATGGCAACAGGAGCATACATCAAGTTCACGACTGAATACTGAGTAATGCTCTCAATCAGCTCCACGATTTCCGCCGCTCCTACATTCTTGTTCATAATCAGCGAAAGCATTGGAAGCTGTGAAGAAGTATCGCTTTCGGCTTTGGGAACCTGAAAACCCACGAGCGACCGAACAGCCTCGCTCATCGGATAAGAGACTTCAACTGAAACCATGATCTTCTTTAGCTTCTCGGCAGTTTCACCTTTAAGCCCCTGCTTATCTACATTCTCGGAAAGAAAAGAGGCCAGTTCATTTCCCCAAAGGATCAGAGGGATATAGTAGCTGTCTTTGCTGTAATACCAGAAAAGACTAAGGTTCTCTCTCAGGCTTGATTTCGATCTCGCCTTATCCTTATCCTCGAAGAGAGGAAAGAATCTCTTATCGTAGTCTCCAGCTTTTCCATAAAACTTGTCAACACTTGGCAACGACTCGTCTGCGCTCTTCAAAACCGAAAGAAGATTATCCTCAAGAATCCTCGCTATCTCCTCTCTCTTTTGGAGAGAAATAGAATCATCGTGGAGCATAAGTCCGGCAAGATAACCTCTAAAGAAGCCGTCATCCATAATCTCTTCAACAGACTCTTCCAGCATAAACCCTCTCTTCAAAGCCTCGGCCAACTTCACGGCTGTATCTTTGTCTAAAAAGGAGTCTAGCTCGGCGAGCGGCTCGTATACAGTGTAAGAATTCCAGTTCATCTCAAGTGCCTCGGCCAAAAGCGTAAGCTTCACAGTCTCTCTATCCATACATCACCTCAAGAATCCTTAATAAGAACAATCTTATCATCCATAAATGAGAAGGGGCACAATTGACCGTTAAAGAACAGTTAGGCTCGTTCACAGATAAGACACCGCGAGAAAGAGCACTGTCGAGACGTTCGCTTCGCTCACGAGAAGGTGTCTCTCTTCTCTCTCTTCCTCTCTCCTCTTCTCGCTTTTCGCATGTCTGTCCCATTTTTCGCGTGCATGCTTCGTAAAACCCAAAAGACCAGATCCTGACCAGAAGCATTGTCAGGATGACGTGGAGGGATGTAATCACTTAAGCTTATTCTGATGAGCGCCTCTTTGGTCATCCCTTTAGCCTGCACCGAAATCTACTCACGGGCGAACAGCCGTTCGCCCCTACAAAAGAATCTCATAATCGTCTGACATTGTCATCCCGTAGCATTTCGAATAGGGGACTGACGGGTTCCTGACGTCTGTTTTATTTGCTGCTCAAAACAACTTTGTCCGTCAACGGTCCACCGTTCTCGAGAAGAGCCAGACGAAAGTGCTCTTTCAAGCCTTCAGCGATCAGCGTTTCTTCTCCAAGCGGCTCTTTCCCCGCGAAGCGGGCCTTGCGTCCTGGCATGATCTTTGCCAGCCCTGCGTCCACTGATGGTTCTCAGTGCATTGCGTCCCGGCACGATCTTTGCCGGCCTTGCGTCCGCGATGCTCTTCGGCACACCTAATCCCCCTTCTTTTATGTATAATTTAGATGAAAGGGAACTCATAGTGTGGTGATGTATATGGCACAGATTGACTTTGACAAGTTCAGACTTAAAGACATTCGGATCGCTGGATATAGGCCATTCAAAGATTTGCAAGTTGGTCTCACCAGTCTTGAGGTATTGATCGGCGCAAATGCATCTGGAAAATCAAGCTTGATGGAATTGTTGCGCTTTCTGCGTAATAGTGCTTACCAGGAGATACCATCAGAAATAATCGAGGGATCTTCAGGAATGAGGGTTTTTCACATTCCAGGTGAAGACCGCATCGAATGGGCAGCGTCGATCGATGCAGGTTTGAGTGCCGATGTGGTCTATTCTGGAAGAATAGTTGGTCCTATGGGTTCTATACGAGTCGACCACGAAAGAGTTGAAACTTCCAGGCCGTTATCCACGAAGTACGATCAACCATTTCTATACATGGAGTTGAGAAATGGGGAAGGGATGATTTACGAACCTAGCCTCAAGAAACTCCAAGAGCAGAAGATCAAGCTACTGAAGGCAAATCAGCTGGCAATAAGCACTATGAATAATCCTGGACTCTTTATGCTATATAATCTACGTGAGTACATTCAAAGATGGAGGTTCTATAATTCCTTCAGAATAAGTAACGAACAGCTCAGGCGTCCCTCCATTACTGAACAGGAACCGATGCTTCATGAGGACGCTGGCAACTTGAGCGCTGTACTTCTCTATCTACAAACAGAGTACCCAGAAATCTTTGAAAGACTGAAGTTTCATCTTGGGCTGATGCTGCCAAGTTTCAGAAACATCACTGTTAAGGCTAGAGGAGCACCTGGCCAAGTTATGGCGTTTTGGTCAGAGGACTCCGTTAAAGAAGAACTGACATTGGCCGATCTTTCTGATGGAACTCTGAGGATACTATGTTGGACCCTCATATGTCTTCACCCATTCCCGCCAACTCTTGTCTTTGTTGATGAACCTGATCAAGGAATTCATCCTCGAGTGTATCCGGTTTTGGCTGAACTATTCAAAGAATTGAGTGACAAGACGCAGGTTTTGCTCACTACTCATTCATCATACTTTCTTTCCATGTTTGATATAGAGAATATCCTTGTGTTGAAGAAGGCAGAAGGCGACATAAAATCACTGAAGCCGTCAACTTCACAAGCCCTTATCGACAATCTCAAAGAATTCGGAGAGCAAGAACTGGAGATAATGCACCGATCCGGGGAGTTTGAGATGATAGGAAAGTGAACCAACTGATAGTTTATGTCGAAGGAGAGTCAGACAGACTAGCCCTAACGACACTTCTAAAGCCCTTAATTGAAAAAAAGAACTTAGAGGGTATCGCTATAGAATTCGCAAGTGTTGGCCAGTCAGGCAACATGTCGAACAACAAGAGGGCGCTTTTGGTCAAGTATCCGAAAAAAGCATATTGGATCCTGAAGAACAACTGGGAAAGCGCGGTAGTTTTGTTGCCTGACCTCTATCCATACAACGTTGGGGTTCCTCATACGAATTACTCGCAATTGTGCGGATCCGTTCTGAATTCATTTGGATCTTTGCTATCCGTTCATGAAGAAGATTTTAAGAGCAGGTTCGAAGTGTTCTGCTTCAAACATGATCTTGAGGTCTTGTTACTTGCTGCTTATGAACAACTTCAAGAACACCTTGGAATAAGCATTCACAAGACATGGAAGAGACAAGTGGAAGAACAGGATGACAACAATCCTCCCAAAAAGATCATCCAGAGTCTCTTTCGAAGAGCGAAGAAGCGATATGGAGTAACAACTGCTGCTGAAATACTCAGAAAAGCATCATTGGAAGACATCCGCTTGAAATGCCCTCAGAGCTTTGCTCCATTTGTTGAATACATAGAGAAACTTAAGCCCTGAATCGATAGGCATCATTACAAGAACGAATGGTCTCGCCTATAACTATTGTTTAATCGGCAATTTTACATTTTAGCAGCCCGTTTCGTCAGAATGACCCGAAACAAGAAAGGCTATCATCCCATATACCTGCCCTGATGTGCCTGCCGGTTACTACTGAATCTCTTGAATTGTCAATCGCAAAGCCGTTTCGGGCGAACAGCCGTTCGCCCCTACAACAAAATCGCATATTCGTCTGACATTGTCATCCCGTAGCATTTCGAATAGGGAACTGACGGGTTCCTGACGTCCCCATCTATTACAGACGAAACCAGTCAGGCTTCGCGGGCTAAGACCCGCTGGTCGCAGTAAAGACAACGTTGTCCGTCCACGGACCGCCGTCCTCCGAGAAAAGAGTTCGCTTCTCTTCAGTCTCTTCCTCTCTCCTATTCTCACAGTTCTTAACAAAGAACCTGTACGTACGCGTAGGAATCGCTATTTATGTTCTTCTCGGAGGACCGTTGACGGGTAACGGTGAACGTTTTTTGAAAAAACGGAGACTGTCCCCATTTTTTCCCAATAAGGCTCAGCTGCTCTTTCAAGAAGACATATACAGCTCTCAGCAAGGGAAGTATTTTTGAGATCTTTCACGTTCCTTCTGGCTTGCCGGAGTTCCAGTGTAAGAAGAAACGGGAGGGTACCAAGAGAGTTGTGCTCTATCATGCGGATACTGTGAGCAGGGGGATTATCGGAAAGCTTTACGTGAAGCATGCTCTGATCCCTATGCTGGAATCAGCCGATCTTGTGGTCGCCACTTCGCCGAGGATGTTCGAGACATCGGAAATTCTCAAGATGTTTGTAGATAAAGGCCGCGTGATACCTCTTTTTGTAGATACGGGGCATTTTCAGCCAAATGGTGATGTCTTAGATTACTCTGCGCATTTTGAAAGAGAGGGGAAAAATGTTGTACTGTACGTGGGAAGATTCGGAAGATACAAAGGTCTCGACTTTCTTCTCAAAGCGATGAATCTTCTTGATGATAAGTATCATCTCGTTCTAGTCGGCGACGGACCGGAAAAGGAGAGTCTCGTCTCTCTGATGGAAGAATTGGAGCTGAAAGACAGGGTGACCGTAATGCCTCACGTTGCATACTCTAAGCTTCCAGAGGTTTATAGGAGTGCAGATGTCTTCGCTTTGCCTTCAACAGACAGAGGGGAGGCCTTCGGCCTCGTTGCCCTAGAAGCGATGGCCTGCGCTGTACCTGTAATGACGACGGAGCTGGGAACGGGGACAACTTATCACAACGTGCATGGAATTACTGGCTATCATGTGCTTCCAGAAGACGAGAGAGCTCTTGCAGAGGCTAAAGAGAGATGTGCCGATGAGAACTTGAAGGAGAAAAACGCAGCGCTCATTCGAAAGAGAACGGAAGAATTCTAGATAGAGAAATTCAGAAGCTCATGGGAAGAGTTGATCCTTTCGCTTACGGAAAAGGATATTGGAAGTGAACCACGGTGAAAAGAACGATAGCTTTGGATTGCAGAATGATCGGAAGATCAGGCGTGGGAAGATATGTCGAAAGCATTCTAGATGAGATCACCTCCCAGAATATAGAGGATTTTCAGTTTCTTCTGGTGGGTCCATGTGAAAGGCTTTCTCAGTACAGCAATAGGAAGAACATAGCGGGAATTTAATCCTACGAGATAGAGCCCCTCTCACTTAGAGACACGCTCGAAGGAACGCGCTTCTTCATAAAGCTCGCTAAAAAAGTAGATCTGATCCATTTCACACACTTCAATCTGCCGTTGTTTGCTCCCCGCAATTCGGTTGTGACGATTCACGACCTTACTCCGCTGATTCTGAGGGAATTATTTCCCGTGGGAAAGAGATTCTCGCTTTCACTTCTGCTCAGGTTGAATAAAAGAAGAATCAGGAGATTCATAGCAGTATCGCAATGGACGAAAAACGATTTGGTCCAGCTTCTTGGAATTCCCTCCGAGAAGGTCGAAGTAATCTATGAGAGAGTCTCCTCAAGGCTCGTTCTTTGCGATAGAATTCTGCCGGAAGAGCTCCGGGGCAGAGAGTATTTCCTTTACGTCGGTAACAAGAAAAGACACCAGAATCTAGATACTGCAATCAGAGCTTGCGATGTTTTCTTCGATGATCATCCTGACTGGAAGTTTGTAATTGCGGGAAAGAAAGACAAGCAAAGAGACTATGTGGACGAGGCTCTGGAAAACGTGAGAAACAGAAGCTGTTTCATTGAATACGATGGTCCTTCGGATGAAACACTTGCCGGGCTATACTCGAATACGAGGGGCGTTGTCCTCCTTTCTCTGTATGAAGGCTTTGGATTGCCTGTGATCGAAGGCTTTGCATTCGGCAAACCAGCGATAGTCTCTAACAGATCTTCCCTGCCTGAAATAGTTGGAGAGGCCGGGATTGTTGTAGACGCTGACTCTGTGGAAGAATTATCATTGTTTGCGTCAAGAGTAGCCAAAGATAATGTCCTCTACGGAAATCTATGCGTGGAAGCGGGGAATAGGTTCTCTTTTTTCGACACATATTGTGAGCTTGAGAAATTGAAGACTCTGTATCATGATGCTATTGGTCATTCACGATTTGCATAGTGAAGCCTTCCTTAATGCCCTTGAATGTATTTACTAACTTCCCCCTAAAGAAGAACTGCATGAGTTTTAGGAAGCGGGTCGAGATGAAGAAAAGCAAGAAAAAAGCTCTCTCTTTTTTTGAAAGGTACTTACGGGACAAGTATATTCTGTTTCTATTTGGGAAGAAGTAATCGATACTTCCCGAATTGCCAGAAGCTCCCACTTTATGCCAAAGCACTGCTCTTGGTTCGTAAAGAAGCTTTCCTCCTGCCTTTATTACTCTCATAGAGTAGTCGACGTCCTCGTAGTACATGAAATATTCTTCGGGTAGAAAGCCGACAGTCTCCAAAAGACTTTCTCTAAAAAACCACATGCATCCCGTTGCAAAAGTCAATTCTCGCGATTTGTTGAAAGCTTCAGAATCAGATTTGCGGATTCCTGTATGCATCCCCATGCATCTGAGTCTACTGAAGTAGCCTCCCGCAAACCAGATTTTATTGGGTTCAGCGCAGTAAAACATTTTTCCGGTAATTAACAGAGGGACATTGGGATCAGTTTTTTCGATAGATTGAATTAGGTTTGATAACAAATCTGGAGAAACAACAACATCGTTGTTGATTGCAAGAATATAATCAGGCCTTGAGGAGGCTAAAGCATACTTAATGCCATAATTGAGACCGTATGCATAGCCGCCATTTCTGCCGCTAGAAATGGTTTTTATTATTGATATGTCTTTGAAGCGGTCGGACAAAACGGACAAGGAATTGTCGGGTGAGCAATTGTCTACAATCACAATAAAGAACTTGAAATGATTCCCTTGAGTATTCTGTCGGAGCATGGATTCCACAAAATCAATTGAATCTCTTTTTCCCTTGTAATTAACGGTGACTACTGCTATCGTCTTCATAAAAGTATTATAGCAGCTTGGAATGACAGACTATGGCCAACAAAAAAAGTATAATGGTAGCGGATCCAAAAACAGGCCTTTTTAATTTATAACAATGTAGGTGATCATATGAAAGGAATAATCCTGGCAGGTGGGGCTGGAACGAGGCTTCATCCGATCACAAAAGCTATTTCCAAGCAAATTCTTCCGGTTTATGACAAACCTATGATCTACTACCCGCTTTCTGTACTTATGCTTGCCGGTATCAGACAGATACTGATTATCTCGACACCAAGAGATCTCCCAGTATTTAGGGAACTCTTCGGTAATGGTTCGCAACTTGGAATGTCTTTTGACTATAAGATTCAGAGTGAGCCTCGGGGCCTCGCAGACGCTTTCATAGTTGGCGAAGAATTCATTCAAGACGAGAAAGTCGCAATGATTCTCGGCGATAATATCTTCTTTGGTCAGGGATTATCCGGGTCTTTGAAAAGGGCTGCGCTGCTGGAAGAAGGTGCAGTAATTTTTGGTTATTACGTGAAAGATCCTCGGGCGTACGGTGTTGTGGAGTTTGATGAAGCTGGTAATGTCATCTCAATCGAAGAGAAGCCTGAAAAACCTAAGTCACATTACGCGGTTCCGGGACTTTATTTCTACGACAATCGAGTCGTAGAACTTGCAAAGAACCTTAAGCCTTCAGCAAGAGGGGAAATCGAAATTACCGATTTAAATGGAGACTACTTGAAAATGGGTAAATTGAGCGTGGAGCTTTTCGGTAGAGGTATGGCCTGGCTGGATACAGGAACCCATGATAGCCTTCTTGAAGCAAGTAACTTCGTTGAGACTATTCAGAAACGGCAAGGCTTTTACATTTCATGCATCGAGGAAATTGCATTTAGAAAGGGTTTCATAGATAGAGAACAGTTATTGAAACTGGCAGAACCGCTATTGAAGACAGAATATGGCAAATATCTGAAAGATATTGCGGAGAATGGTCTTAGCAGCTCGTAGCACGTTGCTTGTGGCGCGTAGTGAGGGAATCATAGTATTAACTGAGAAGAATCTAAACTGAATATGCTGATTTCTATATTATTCGGATATGGATTGTTTTGTCGAAAGCGATTACTCATAAAACATTACACTTGTTAGATGAGGTGATTGAAAGGTGGAGACCAGATTCAAGAGACTTGAAGTGTGGAAAGACTCAATGATTCTAGTGAAGAAAGTTTACAAACTCACTTCTTCATTTCCAGAATCAGAAAGATTTGGGCTGTCTTCTCAACTCCAGAGAGCAATAGTTTCTGTTGCTTCAAATATCGCTGAAGGTTCTGGCCGCGGAACAAAAAAAGATTTCATTAACTTTCTTAATCACGCTAGGGGATCGCTTTATGAAGTCATGACACAGCTAGAGATTGCAGCTAGTCTCAAGTACGCTAGCAGGGAGAATGTTGACAAATTTATCGAAGATTGTGAGGCCCTCGCACGAAGAATAAACGCTCTTATTAACTCAATGAAGAGAGTAAAAAGAAGCGACGAGCAACGTGCTACGAGCCACGCGCTTGAAGGTGATCTAATTGAGTAAATTCAAAAAAATATCGACTCCAATTTCTGATCTATACATTATCGAACCTACGGTTTTCGGCGATGAACGTGGCTTTTTCATGGAGACCTATAACAAGAAAGAGTTCCAGGAGCTTGGAATAGAGTTAGAATTCGTTCAGGACAATCATTCTAGATCAAAGAAAGGAACTCTAAGAGGTCTTCATTTTCAGAAAAAGTTCCCACAAGCAAAATTGGTGAGAGTTATAAAGGGCGAAGTGTTCGATGTTGTTGTTGATATTAGGAAGAACTCGGCGACATTTGGAAGATGGTTCGGTGTTGCTTTGAGTGAAGAGAAGAAAAGACAGTTGTTCATACCAGAGGGTTTCGCTCACGGTTTTCTTGCACTTACTGAAATAGTAGAGTTCACATACAAGTGTTCAGACTACTATCATCCAAACGATGAAGGTGGCATCACTTGGAATGATTCAGATATAGCGATCGATTGGCCGCTAAAAGAGTACGGAATCAATGAATTGATTCTCTCCGACAAGGATAGGAAGTTGCCAACGGTAAGAGATCTGCAGCTTGGCAGATTTGAAGATTAGCAGAATTAGCGTGTAGCATGTCGCTCGCTGCTCGTAGTCAAGTCTTTTTTATGGAACTTGCGACGAGCCACGCGCTACCAGCCACGAGCTCAATCAGGAAGTCTGTCAATCCGGCTAATCTGCTAAACTACATAAGTGAGGTGTGTATGAAACTTCTAATAACCGGAGCCAACGGACAACTCGGACAGGATCTGCAGAAAGAATGTAAGCGGCGAGGTATTCAATATATTGCTACGGACTATTTAGAAGGTAGCACATTGCACGTAGCACGTGGAGCAGATGATTCTTACGACGTGTCACGTGGCGCGACCTACGAGCCAAATCCAAATCAGCCAATCTGCCAATCTGCTAATCAACTGCTTCACCTAGACATTACAGATCTTAAATCTGTAAGAGAAACTGTCTTACAAGCGAATGCTGACGCAATAATCAACTGTGCTGCATACAACGCAGTGGATAAGGCAGAAGAAGACTGGGAAAATGCATTTTTGGTCAACGCTATCGGTCCAAAGAACCTCGCGATAGCCGCAAACGAAAGAGGAATTCCTCTCATGCACTTCAGCACAGATTATGTCTTTGACGGAAAGAAGGGAAGTTCTTACTTCGTATGGGATGAGCCAAAGCCATTATCGAAATATGGACAAAGCAAACTATATGGTGAGCAGCTTGTTTCGCTTTTCTCGAATCGTTGTTTCGTTGTTCGATTAAGCTGGGTTTTCGGCACTGGAAACACAAACTTTGTCAAGAAGATCCTCGAATGGTCAAAAGGGAAGAATGAACTGAAGGTTGTAGATGATCAGATATCCTCCCCGGCGTATACTGCTGATCTTTCCAGGGCGATCATCGATCTTCTAGAAACCAAAGCTTATGGAATATACCACATGGCCAACACTGGATACTGCAGCAGATATGAATGGGCGAAATACATACTCGAGCTCACCGGATGGAGGGGAAAGATTGTCCCGGTTAAGAGCAGCGACTTCAAAACGGCGGCACAGAGACCGGAATTCTCTGCCATGAATACTTTCCCACTGAATGAAACGATTGGATACGAACTGCCAGACTGGAAAGATGCAACTAAGAGATTTCTAAAAGACTTGGGGGTAATTGAATGACTCTTCTTGTTACAGGTGTCGCTGGTTTTATAGGGAGTAACTTCGTATATTACTATCTTCGCAAACATCCTGAGAGAAAGATTATCGGTTTGGACAACCTCACCTACGCTGGAAATATAGACAATCTATCCGGATTGACTGAAGAAGAGAAAAAGAGATTCACCTTCATAAAAGGCGACATTTGCGATACCGAACTTGTTGAAAGTATCTTTAACGAACAAGACATAGATGGAGTAATAAACTTCGCGGCCGAGTCACACGTTGATAGATCGATCCACGATCCCCAGATATTTCTGAAGACAAACATACTGGGAACACAGGTTCTTCTCGATGCCGCAAAAAAGCACTGGAGAGTTGAAAACGGCTGGAAATGCATAGATCTTACTAAACATGAGTCAGAAACAGATAGATCAATTGCAGCCAACCTGCAAAGCTGCAAACCTGCCAAGTTTCTTCAGATTTCAACCGACGAAGTCTATGGAGCTCTCGGGCCTTCGGGATACTTTACCGAGAAGACACCTCTGGACCCTCACAGTCCATATTCAGCATCGAAAGCCTCGGCTGATCTGATAGTAAAAGCCTATCACGTTACTTACGGACTGCCCGTCAACATAACCAGATGCTCGAACAACTACGGGCCTTACCAGTTTCCTGAAAAGCTTATACCCCTCATGATAAACAACGCGCTCAACCACAAACCTCTCCCGGTATATGGAGACGGCAGACAGATAAGGGACTGGCTATATGTTGAAGACCACTGTAAGGCGATTGATCTGGTTTTCGAGAATGGTGAGTCTGGGGAAGTCTATAATATAGGCGGCCACAACGAGAGGGAGAACATCTACATTGTGGAGAGAATAATCGAAATACTTAGAAAAAAGACTGGCGATTCCGAGATAAACAAATCACTCATAAAACACGTGACCGACAGACTGGGCCACGACAGAAGATATGGGATAGATCCTACTAAGATAACTCAAGAACTGGGATGGAAACCTACTATCATGTTCGATGAAGGAATAGAGCTAACCATAGACTGGTATTTGAAGAACAGAGGATGGGTTGAAAGCGTTATCTCTGGAGAATATCTTGAGTTTTATAGTAAGAACTACGACTACAAGTGATTAATAATGATAAGCATTATTTGTGTGTTCAACAATAGGCAAATACTCGAATCCTGTCTCCTGAAAA
>Ga0209096_1003523_pt1 | contig 13541 bp, 10 predicted proteins | sample AD_UKC034_MetaG_FD_184407 | JGI IMG/M metagenome (GOLD analysis project Ga0209096, IMG submission 184407) | Active sludge microbial communities of municipal wastewater-treating anaerobic digesters from USA - AD_UKC034_MetaG (SPAdes) (version 2) | ecosystem: Engineered > Bioreactor > Anaerobic >... | reverse complement strand
GGAAATTGAGGAAGTGATCAAGGGTGCAGGATATGATGTCATTCACGATGAGGTGATCATCCGCGTGGGAGGGATGATGTGTGCCACCTGTGTTGAAACTATCGAAAAAGCACTCTCATCCCTCCCCGGGGTCATTCATGCACGGGTCAATCTCGCCACAGAGAAGGCCTATGTCACTTACAATCCTTCTGTTACCTCCATTGAGGTGATGAAGGGAGAGATCGAAAATGCCGGCTACCAGTACCTGGGAGTAGCTGAAGAGCTCTCACTGGAGGCTGAAGAACAAGCCCGGGAACGGGATCTTTCAGATAAGTTACGGCGATTTTCGATCGGCTTTGCAGTGAGTATCCCACTTTTCCTCCTGATGTTTATCCCACTTCCTGTCGGGATGCATACGCTCTCCTGGTTCATGCTGGTGGTCTCGACCCCGGTATTTATCTACGTGGCCTACCCGATTTTCCGGGCTGCCCTGACTGCCCTCCGGAACCGGACCCTCACCATGGATGTGATGTACGCAATGGGTACCGGCGTTGCCTACGGCGCGAGTGTTATCGGGACCCTTGGTATCGTGCTGACCCATGATTTCATGTTCTATGACACGGCGATCATGCTCGCCTCATTTCTGATCCTTGGAAGGTATCTCGAAGCCCGTGCCAAGGGACGCACTTCCGAAGCCATCCGGAAACTGGTCGGGCTCCGGCCGCGAACTGCCCTGGTCCTTCGCGATGGAAACGAAACCGAGATTGCGATCGAGGATGTTGCAGCCGGAGATCTCGTGTTCGTCAAACCAGGCGGAAAGATACCGGTCGATGGAGAGGTAACGGATGGAGAGAGTTATGTTGATGAATCAATGATAACCGGCGAACCACTCCCTGTCCTGAAATCGAAAGGGGCCAAGGTAGTAGGAGGAACCCTCAACACGAACAGCATCTTCACCTTCAGGGCAGAAAAAGTCGGGAAGGATACCGTCCTCTCCCAGATCATTACCCTTGTTGAAGAAGCCCAGGCAACAAAACCTCCGGTTGAGCGCATCGCTGATGTTGCGGTCTCTTATTTTATCCCTATAGTGCTGATCATTGCCATCAGCGCTTTTTTCCTGTGGTATCTCATTTTGGATTCCAACCTCCTCTTCGCGCTCACTGCCCTCATTTCAGTCCTCGTGGTTGCCTGCCCCTGTGCCCTCGGCCTTGCAACTCCCACCGCGGTTACGGTTGGTGTCGGGAGGGGAGCGGAGCTCGGGATCCTCATCAGGAACGGTGAAGCTCTGGAAGTCGCTGATCGCATAACCACGGTGGTCTTTGACAAGACGGGAACCCTGACAAAGGGAAAACCAGCGGTGACAGACCTTCTCCCTGTTGGAATTGATGAACGGACCCTCTTGTCCCTTGCAGCAAGCGTTGAGAAGAATGCAACCCACCCCCTTGCCGAGGCGGTAGTCAGAAAAGCAGAGGAGTTGTATGTCCCCGTGGAGTCTTCCACGGAGTTCACCACCTTTGCAGGTAAAGGTGTCGCTGCCAGGGTGCTCGGAGAAGAGGTCCTGGTGGGAAACCGGGTGATCTTTACCGAGAGAAATATCGTCATACCTCCTGAGCTCGACCAGCAGATTATACGGCTCGAAGAGACCGGCAGGACCGCTGTCCTGGTTGCAGTTGGAGGGAATACTGCCGGAGTCATTGCCGTAGCTGATACGATTAAAGAGACCACTCCGAATGCAATCCACGATCTGATGGAAATGGGCCTCCCGGTGGCAATGATAACGGGGGATAACAGCAGAACAGCTGAAGCGGTCGCAAGGCAGGTTGGAATCAGCAGGGTTATAGCTGAAGTACTCCCCAAAGACAAAGAGCGGGAAGTGAAATCGCTTCAGGCAGCCGGTGCCGTGGTTGCATTCGTTGGGGACGGCATTAACGATGCCCCTGCGCTCGCACGGGCGGATGTTGGCATCGCTATCGGGAGCGGGACCGACGTCGCTATCGAGAGCGGGGATATCGTGCTGATAAAGGACGACCTGCTTGACGCCGTAGCTGCAATTCAGCTCTCGCGGAAGGTGATGAGCCGGATTAAGCAGAACATATTCTGGGCATTTGCCTACAACGCACTGCTCATCCCCCTTGCAGCGGGGATTTTATATCCGTTTACCGGTTACACATTCAGCCCGGTACTTGCTGCATTTGCAATGGCGGCCAGTTCGGTGACCGTTGTATCCCTTTCCCTTTTACTGAAAAGGTATATCCCTCCTGCAAAGAAAGGGAGAATTTGAGGTGAGCCCGATGGCCATCGATCCGATCTGTAAAATGACCGTTGATGAAAAGACCGCAAAATTCAGGAGCGACTATAAAGGAAAAACCTACTATTTCTGCGCCCCCGGGTGCAAGAAAAAATTTGATGCAGACCCTGGAAAGTATGCAGATTAGGAGAGGTCGTCCCCCCTGTCTATTGCCAACCATGATAAGCGTGTGCTGCCTATCGTCATCGCAGGGGGAGTAACTCCCGGAAAAGATGGGTTCCAGGAAAAGAGATGCAATGTCTCAGGAAGTTTTCATTGCCCGGCAGGAACAGGACCTTGCTGCAAGGATCCCTGCGGTTCTCCAGCAGAGAAAGGATCTGGGGCTTGAAGGGCTGGTTCAAGGTCTCGATTCCGTCATTATCAGCACCGAGCCAGGACGGCTTGAACTATCTGCTGAAGAGCTTCTCCGGTATACCGGACTCTTCTTGGAAGCGCATTTTGAGGATGATTCATTCAAGACTCTTGTGCTCGGGACAAAAGGTTCACCCTCCTTTCTTATGAGGGCAAGGAAAAAAGGTGAAAATCATTTTATGGCAGTGGACCCAGCCCAAAAATCAAGAAATCTTCCCAATACCCGTCTCGAAACATTCGTATTTCGGACCACTGGACTCGATCGGTACGTGGAAATCCAGACCGATCGGGGGGTCCGGTTCATGACACCGGATATCACCGACTATCCTCACTTCCGTTTTATCCAGACGATGCCCTCGCGGTATACCGGAAACTCACTCGGCTTCATAGAATGGACGGGAGAGAAAGGCGACTATGCTCCACATGATGCAGTAGTACTTCCTCTTTCTCTGAAAAAACCTGGCCTGCCACACCTGGCCAACATCCACGGCCTTGACCATACCGCGACACGGGTGAGAGCACTCGACCGGAACGATGCTATCATCGAGTTCATGGAGCTCACCACCTATTCGTTTGATTTTGCAGTCTTTGTCAGGTCCCTGAATTCCATCACCAGCGTAGCCAGACTCTCAAGTGATGACTATGCCATGGTCTTTACCTCCGGTATAGCACCGTTCCAGGAAGATGCGGACCCCGGACCGACTGAAATGTTCATCCGCAACTATGGGACAAGGGTCCACCATATGGCATTCCAGACAGACCGCATCGAGGATACGTACGATGCCCTGAAAAAAGACGGTTTGGAGTTCCTGGTTGCACTGGTTGGATCAGAAGAGGAGGGATTAAAACAGACCTTTTCTCTGCCCTCCCCTCACACGATGATAGTAAATGAGTATATTCACCGTTATCAGGGATTTGACGGATTCTTCACGAAAAGCAACGTCGAGATGCTCACGCGGGCGACAGGAAAACAGTAGTTTTTGCTGATACGCTTAACGAATTCCTTTTTCTAGGATACTAACATAGTTTTACGAGGAGTATTGATGCGATTCAGCTGGCAGGTCAAACTCGGGCTTATCCTGGTCTCGTTCAGTATAGCGATCTATTCGATTAAGTTTCTTGTCCTGAAAAATCCGGCAGATACCCTGAACTATATATTCAATTCACTTGGATTCCTGCCTATCAGCGCGTTCCTGGTGACCATTATCCTGAATGAACTGCTCACGCGTCGTTCGCGGAAGGAGCGCCTTGAGAAGCTGAATATGGTCATCGGGACCTTCTTCTCTGAAGTCGGTACTACGCTCCTCGCCGAGATATCAGATTGTGATTCTGGCTTGGAAGGCATCAGGAAACGGCTTCTCGTTCGCGATTCATGGCAGGACCAGGAATTTGATGACCTGAAAGTGTTCCTCGAGGGATACCACTACGATATTGATATCAATAAAATTGAGATACGGGAACTCACCAGCTTCCTCAACGAAAAGAGAAATTTCCTCCTCCGCCTCCTGGAAAACCCAGTTCTTCTCGAGCACCAGATGTTTACCGAGACGCTCAGGTCGGTTTTTCACCTCACCGAGGAGCTTGAAAGGAGGAGCGGGTCGGGCGAACTTCCCCCCTCCGATCTCTCCCATATCAACGGAGATCTTGTCAGGGTATACCGGAATATCTCGATCCAGTGGGTTGATTACATGAAATATCTCAAAAAGAATTATCCGTACCTCTTCTCACTTGCCATACGGACGAATCCTTTTGACCAGGAGGCATCGGTAATCGTCCGGAAATAATTACTCTCTCTCTCATTGAAGATACGGAATTGGACTATACCAGTTCGAAAGGATTAAAAGAAAATACGCCAACATTGCGGTTAAAAAGGAGAGAACATATGCTGAAAAAGTCGGTCGAAGATGCACTGAATAAACAGGTGAACGCGGAATTCTATTCATCATATCTCTATCTCGCCATGTCTGCTTATTTCGAGTCGTATCCTATGAAGGGATTTGCGAAATGGCTCAGGCTCCAGGCAAACGAAGAGATGGCACACGGAATGAAAATATATGAGTATATTATCGAGGCTGGAGGAACCCCGAAACTAACTGCAATCGATGCCCCAAAGACCCCCTGGAAGTCAGCCCAGGAAGTCTTTGAAGAGGTATATGCTCATGAACAGAAAGTAACCAGTCTCATCTACGCCCTTGTGGAACTTTCACAGAAAGAGAAAGATTACGCCACGAAAAATTTCCTCGGCTGGTTTGTGAAAGAACAGGTCGAAGAGGAAGCAAATGCAAGCGATATCCTCGCCCAGATAAAGATAGTAGGGAATATACCCGGTCACCTTTTCTGGCTGGATCATCAACTTGGGAAGCGGGGATAATCCCCTTCTTCTCATGATTGGCGATTGATCTTGGTGGTAATGGCCATAAATTCTTATTTTATCTTAAAAGGTGACCTGGTTTCCCTGGAATCTAACTCGTGGCGTACAATTATAGCCAGGGAGACGAACATCAGAAACAGAGGATACAAATGAGCCGGGATGTTTTTTTTGCGGGCCTGCGAGCCCGGGATCCATGCCAGAGCAGTATTGCCAAGCTGCATGCCCTTTTCGAAGCGGCCGGATTTGGTGACTGTATTGAGAAGGATGCGCCTACCGCTATAAAAATTCACTTTGGCGAACGGGGGAATGATGCCTATGTCAATCCTGTCTTTGCTCGCCAGATAGTTGACAAAATCCGGGAGCATGGAGGAAAACCATTTCTCACTGATTCCAATACCCTCTATCTGGGAAGCCGATCAAATTCCCTCGATCATATTATTACTGCCCTTGAGCACGGTTTTTCATATGCAACCGTAGCCGCTCCAATTCTCATCGCTGATGGGATCACCGGAAAAAATTTCCGTGAAGTGAAAATCGCAAAGCGTCATTTTAATCGGGTACTGGTAGCAGGTGATATTGCAGATGTACACTCCATGATCGTGCTCTCTCATTTCAAATGCCATGAGCCTGCGGGATTTGGGGGTGCCATCAAGAATCTTGCTATGGGATGTGCCCCGCCAGCCGGGAAACAGGAACAACATTCGGCAAAACCCCTTGTTGCAGAAGAGCGATGCATCGGTTGCGCAAAATGCCTTGCCACATGCCCGTCTTCGGCTATCTGCCTGGTCGACGGAAAATCCGTGGTAGACAAAGAGTCCTGCATAGGTTGCTTTGAATGCATGTCAATCTGCCCCGAGCATGCGATTGATGTTGACTGGGAGACCGAGATCCCAGAATTCATCGAGCGACTTGTGGAATACGCCTTTGGAGCATCGATCGGAAAAAAAGTCGGATATATCAATTTCCTGATCAACATAACCCCCGATTGCGATTGTTTGCCATGGAGTGACGCCCCTATTGTGCCGGATATCGGATTCCTTGCTTCACGTGACCCGGTGGCAATTGATGCCGCCAGCTTTGATCTTGTCAACAAGCAGTCAGGGATCAGGGGATCGGCGCTTACTGCTAACCTTAATGGGGGAGAAGACAAGTTCCAGGGATTGAGAAAGAGAACGGACGCATTCCGGCAGATCCGTTATGCTGAAGAGATAGGGCTCGGATCTGGTTCTTATCGACTGGTTGAACTCTACTGATCTCTCTTTTTTGGGAATGTCTCTCTCTTTTTTTTCAGGGCTAACGATATGGAGGGTACGTTCATCAGTGAAAACAAAATAATTATATAGCGGAGGAAGGCAAGCGCTTATAACTGTTCAAGGGGGACATTAATGTTACGTTTGGGCAGACAGGATCCCAAACCTACTTCAATGCTGAATATGAAATGAGCAAAAGGAGAGAAGAATGAACCTCAGACAGCCAAATGCCAATGAAGCGCTGGGCACAGTAAATCGTTCGCGCGATGTCGTCCCTATGTCCGGGATCTGTACACGTTGCCTTGATGGGTGCAAGGGAGGATGTGATATCTGGCTATCTTCCTTCCGCGGGAGAGAAGTCCTCTACCCCGGACCATTCGGGGAGATGACCGCCGGTGCAGATAAGAACTACCCGATTGATTATTCCCATTTGAACATCCAGGGATATGCCATGGGGGCAAAAGGACTCCCGGAAGGCACCCAGATTGGTCCTGACACCGCAGTATTTTATTCAGTCGATACAATGACTGAATACGGCTGGGATAAGAAAGTCAGGATGCGCCTCCCGATTTTTACCGGAGCACTCGGGTCTACCGATATTGCCCGTATCAATTGGGAACATTTTGCTATCGGGGCTGCCATCTCTGGCATCACCATCGTGTGTGGTGAAAATGTCTGTGGCGTGGACCCGGCCCTCGAGCTGGACAATAAGGGTAAAGTGACGAAATCCCCCGAAATGGACCGCCGTATTGACATATATAAGAAATTTCATGAGGGTTATGGAGAGATGCTTGTCCAGATGAATGTCGAGGACACTCGTCTTGGGACTGCGGAATATGTCTCTTCAAAGCACAATCTCGACACCATCGAACTCAAATGGGGTCAGGGGGCTAAATGCATTGGTGGAGAGATCAAGGTAAAGTCCCTTGAACGGGCGATCGAACTCAAGAAAAGAGGATACATCGTTGTACCAGATCCCACCCGTCCCGATATGCAGGTGGCTTTCAAGGCAGGGGCGATAAAGGAGTTCGAACGTCACTCCCGACTTGGATTTGTATCTAAGGAAGGTTTCCTCGAAGAAGTGGACCGGCTCCATGATATCGGATTCAAGAGGGTCACCCTCAAGACAGGGGCCTATTCCGCAGTTGAACTTGCCATGGCCATCCGCTACAGCGCTGAAGCAAAGATCGATCTCCTGACTATCGATGGTGCTCCAGGGGGTACTGGTATGAGCCCCTGGCCCATGATGAACGAATGGGGTATCCCGACGTTTTACATCCAGTCCCTTGCCTACGAATATTGTGAGCTTTTAAAGAAGCGCGGTATCCGGGTTCCCGATATTGCAATGGCAGGAGGGTTCTCAGATGAACCGAATGTCTTCAAGGCAATTGCCATGGGAAGTCCGTATGTGAGAGCGGTCTGCATGGGAAGAGGTCTTATGATCCCCGGAATGGTCGGCAAGAATATCGAGAAGTGGATCAAGGCGGGCGAACTTCCAAAGACCGTCTCGAAGTATGGCAGCATACCTGAAGAGATCTTTGTCACCTATGAGGAACTCAAGGAAAAATACGGATCAAAGTTCAAGGATATCCCGATGGGCGCAATTGGTATCTACACGTATGCCCAGAAGTTCCGTATCGGCCTCCAGCAGATCATGGCGGGAAGCAGGAACTTCAATATTGGATCTATCTCGAGAAATGACCTCATGGCATTGACTGAGGACGCTTCAAAAGTGTCAGGTATCCCCTATGTCATGGATGCCTATGCTGATGAAGCCCTTACAGTACTGCTCGATTGAACCGTGTGAATTACTATCTGTATACCCTTTTTTTTGAAAAAATTGAAAAAAATTGAACGGGCTATTTGATTGGAAATTATTGAATATGAGGGTATGTTTCAGAAGATCTCTTTGGATCGTTTTATCGTCGCATAATCGCCCTGTGCTTTCCCTGGGCGGGATCATTGCAATGATTGGATCCGTTTGGTGAGAAAGCATCGATAAGCCCTGTCATTATCCGTGCTCCAAGAACGGGCTGGAGAGATTCGAGCCAGAGAAAAAAACCAACTTTGGCTGGAGTAAAACGTTCAAATTTAAAATTACCGTCCCCGTTCTGGACCATCTTAAGGTATTCCTGCTTCTTCCGGTTCCGCAAGTAAATAATCGGATCGAAATCCGGAAGATCAGTCGCGAAGACCGCTTTTGAGTAACGGTTCATGATATCCTTGTACTCGATCCGCTCCCCACGGATAATGAATTCATGGTTCTTACAGACAGAACGGATCGCTGAGGGATACATGGCCCCGTAAAGGATCTTCTTTACGAGTCTCCCGGTATCATCGCCCGGGACAGGACAATCACCGTCTCTGTTCCCAGATGATATCCATGTGAAGACACGTGCCTTTTCATTCTCATGGTACCGTTCGTAATCGAATGGGCGGCAGAGAGGAATGTCCCGGGCGAGAATAAATTTTTCATTTCGTGAGGGTCTAATAGTGCGATTCATTGGGGTTCTATCAATGATCTGGGATTTTATCTCTTCACAGGAAGCGGTCTGGATGTTAAGGGTATTCGGCGCTCTGACAAGGCGTCTCCCCACAACAAAGTTGGTGACATCAAAAGAGGATATCAGGATGAAGGTGACCTTTTTCTGATCGAAAAGGTACCCAAGGAGGGTTCGCTTGTATTCGATCTCCTGCTCAAATTCCTTCATATCAGAAGCCGAGGTAACCACCTCTGCAAATCCGATGTGCTGATTGTTATCAATAAAAAGGAGGTCAAACTCAGCAAGATCCTGGCCATTGCCTCTGACGGTGATATCGCCGCATCGTGAATAGAAAAGTCCGTTTTGCCCCAGTTTTATGCGCTGCCTGCTCCCATGTGGCACATCCACTCCCTTCAGTGCAAGGCCTCTGATCTCATCTGATTCGAGTGCCATTTTGAGAAACATCTCATACATTATGGCCTCGTACCATCTCCCTTCGGCAGTTCTCATCTTCTCGATCTCGGGAGAAAAGAGTTTTGCCTGCTCTTGTTTACCCAGATGTCTCGTGGCATTCAATGCGAGCCTCTCGTCAATCTCGAAGGATGCTAAATTCTTTTTAAGCCACGAGGTAAGTTCTGCCATGGAATTATTACAATTATTTATTTTTTTTGGTTAAATAAGTACCCTGTAGTATCCCGAAATATGTTTACACATAAAACCACTCCTGGACATACCCGAGGATCCGCTCTGGAGGGAGACGATACCAGAATGCGTTATAAGGCTCATCATAATTGAGACTCGAATGGGGCTTGATTTCATTATGCCAGACTACAATTTCATAGACTGACCGAAACTTTTTGATTCTCCTCTCCACTTCTCCGTAGAACCGTTCAATCTTGCCATTTGTCTGAGGATGCTTGATCCTGGCGACGATATGTTTGATTCCCTGCTGATCGAGGAACTCCTTGAAGGTATGCTGTGCTCCCTCACGCTCGCGTGCAGAAACGAATTGTGTGCCGTGGTCGGTGAGAATCTCCTGGGGGATCCCACACGGAGCACATCCGATTTCGGATGAGGATAATATTCTGTTCGAAGGAGGACAACATGGAAGGTGACCAGTCCCGCTATTTTTTTCACATATCACTCTGTGCCTGGTGACAGGTAATTTCAGGATACTAGCACTACAGAAATCCCCCTAAAGAGACTTCGCATTGACATCCGTCTTAGAACGGCACTATTGAAAGGACCCGTTGATTTATTGAACCGTTATTCTTGATCCTGATGCAGGAACAAATATGTTATAAAAATATATTTATATAGTTTTCGCGCATTGTAATAATGCTGTACGGTGCGACAGGGTGGGCTCGTAGCTCAGTTAGGTAGAGCGCCTGGCTTTTAACCAGGTGGTCGGGGGTTCAAATCCCTCCGGGCCCGCTGCCGCGAAGCGGGCGGATTTTTCATAAATGAGGTATCTGACGACGATGAATGCATTCGTAATCAGGGGGGATTTACTGTGAGCACACGATTGAATGTGCTGGATCATGCGATGGTGCCTGATCACCAGATCATGACCGAGGAAGAGCTGACCGGGCTGCTCTCTCTTTATAAAATCACCAGCGAACAATTGCCGAGAATTTACCATGATGATCCTGCTGTAAAAACTATCGGGGCCAAACCCGGGGATGTCATCCGGATCATCCGAACCAGTCATACAGCCGGAAGAGCCGAATCATACCGACTTGTCATAAGGCGACCAAAAAAATAATGGCGGGGCTGATATCTCTGATAGACCGGAGCGTATTATCGAAAGCATATTTTTCACGTGAGCATGTTGCGCGCCACCAGCTTGACTCATTCAACAATTTTCTCCAGGCAAATCTCCAGAAAGTGGTCAATGAACAGAAGATCATTGAAACAGACATTGAAATTCGTGGTAAAAGCAGCGAACCTGTCTGGGTCGAATTGGGTAAGATCGAGGTCAAAAAACCACTGGTGAGAGAAGCGGATGGTTCCCAGGGTGACCTTTTCCCTAGCGAGGCACGATTACGAAATCTCACTTATGCTGCACCCATCATGCTCGAGTTGACCCTTGTGCAGGGTGAGGAACGGCAGGAGCCGGTAATAACTACGATCGGCCAACTCCCAATCATGGTTGGATCTGCATCCTGTAACCTTTATGGAATGAGTGAAACAGAGCGGATTTCACACGGTGAAGATCCGTTTGATCCCGGCGGCTATTTTATTGTTAACGGAACTGAGCGGGTCCTGATGACGCTTGAGGATCTTGCGTCAAACAAGATCATGACGGAATTCACTGAGCGCTATAACGAACGCATTTACGTTGCGAAGGTGTTTTCCCAGTTCAGGGGTTATCGTGCCCTTGTCGTGGTCGAAAGGAACAGGAAAAACCTGCTTGAGGTTTCATTTCCCTCGGTTGCCGGGCATCTCAGGTTTGTGGACCTGATGCGTTCACTCGGGCTTGTCAGCGATCACGAGATCGTGAATGCTGTTTCTACCGATGAGGATATCCTCACCTTCATGATGCAGAACCTTGAAGAGAGCGAATGCGACAGTCTCGAGGGGGGTATCATGTATGTCGGCAAGAAGCTTGCCCCTAATCAGACAAGAGATTACCAGCGGAAACGGGCAGAATTTGTCCTTGACAACTACCTCCTCCCGCATCTTAATTACCTGATGCCGGTCACCCTGAAAGAAGGTGATGAAGGCTATCTGGAAGCTGTTGCGGAAGTGAGACTGGCTAAGGCCCATTTCCTTGGGAGAATGGCAGAGGCCTGTTTCGATCTTGTCCTTTCCAAGAGACGGATTGATGACAAAGATCATTACTCAAACAAGCGGCTGAAGCTTGCGGGAGATCTCATGGAAGATCTCTTCAGGATCTCCCTGAACCGCCTCACACGTGATATCAAATACCAGCTTGAGCGGGCAAGTATGCGTCACCGCGATCTCTCTATCGGGACAGCAGTGAGAGCTGATGTATTAACCGAGCGACTGCTCCATCCTCTCGCAACAGGAAACTGGGTTGGGGGAAGAACAGGCGTATCGCAGCTGCTGGATCGAATTGACCACATGAGCGTTCTCTCCCACCTTCGCCGGGTTATATCTCCACTCTCACGGTCGCAGCCTCACTTTGAGGCGCGAGATCTCCATCCTACTCAGTGGGGAAGGATTTGTCCGAGCGAAACTCCGGAAGGACCCAACTGCGGGCTTGTCAAGAACTTTGCCCAGATGGTAGAAATCAGTCGTGGTGTTCCGGATGAGGATGAAGTGATACGCATGCTCTACACTATGGGTGTTGAGCATATCAGGGGTGATGTACCATGAAAAAGGCACGAGTCTTTGTTGATGGAGCTCTTATCGGTCTTATCGACGATCCGAGGACATTTGTCACACAGATCAGGAATATGCGACGACAGGGCGCCATATCAACTGAAGTAAACATCTCCCACAAAGAATTCAATAACGATGTAGTGATCCATACTGATCGGGGGAGGGCAAGACGCCCTCTCATCGTACTCCAGAATGGAAAACCTCTGATGAGTGCAGATGAGATAGAGAAACTCAGTCGAAAGGAGATCGACTTCTATTACTTCATACGGAAGGGAATGATAGAGTTGATCGATGCCGAGGAAGAGGAAGATCTCTTTGTCGCCATGAATCCCGAGCAGATCACGCCAGAGCACACTCATCTTGAGATTGATCCCTCCCTCATACTTGGAATCGGTGCTGCCCATGTACCGTTCCCAGAGCACAATGCAAGCCCTCGTGTCACAATGGGTGCGGGGATGGTGAAGCAAGCCCTGGGCTTTGGTACATCAAACATGAAGCTCAGGCCAGATACCCGGGGTCATCTGCTTCATTATGTCCAGAGGCCCATTGTCCACACCCAGACCTCTGATCTGATCGGATCGGATGATCGTCCAGGAGGACAGAACTTCGTTGTTGCGATCCTTAGTTTTGAAGGATACAATATCGAAGATGCCCTGATCTTCAACAAAGCCTCGATCGATCGCGGTCTGGGGAGATCCCACTTCTTCCGGACGTATGAGGGCGAGGAGCGGAGGTATCCTGGTGGGCAGGTAGACCGGATCGAGATTCCGGATGAAGAAGTAACTGGAGCTCATGGTGCGGAGAGCTACAAAAACCTCGATGATGATGGGGTTATCAATCCCGAAACCATAGTAAATGAAAAAGATGTCCTGATCGGGAAGACCTCCCCTCCACGATTTCTCGAAGAGCCAACGAGCGATCTCATCACCGTTGAAAAAAGGAGGGACACATCGGTCACGATGCGAAGCAATGAGAGGGGCATTGTTGATACCGTCATCATTACCGAAGGTGAAAACAGCTCGCGACTCGTCAAAGTGAGAACCCGGGACCTGCGCATTCCTGAAGTGGGTGACAAATTCGCTTCCCGGCATGGACAGAAGGGGGTTATAGGCCTCATCGCCTCCCAGGAGGATATGCCCTTTGCCGAATCAGGCCTGACCCCTGACCTGGTGATCAACCCTCATGCCATCCCGAGTCGCATGACCATTGGGCATATGCTTGAAATGATCGGGGGGAAAGTAGGGTCCCTCGAGGGTCACCGGATCAATGCTACTGCATTCTCGGGAGCACAGGAGTCAGCTCTCCGGTCCTCGCTGAAGGAGCTTGGATTCTCCCACACCGGCCGTGAAGTGATGTACGATGGTATCACAGGGAAGCGGTTTATGGCTGATATCTATGTCGGGGTCATCTATTACCAGAAGCTTTACCACATGGTTTCAAGTAAGATGCAT
>Ga0209096_1003522_pt1 | contig 13548 bp, 18 predicted proteins | sample AD_UKC034_MetaG_FD_184407 | JGI IMG/M metagenome (GOLD analysis project Ga0209096, IMG submission 184407) | Active sludge microbial communities of municipal wastewater-treating anaerobic digesters from USA - AD_UKC034_MetaG (SPAdes) (version 2) | ecosystem: Engineered > Bioreactor > Anaerobic >... | reverse complement strand
AACCGTGAGCTGTACGCCGCGGTGTCCCGCCACAAGAAGATCTGGGCAGGCTCGGAGACGGAACCGCCGATCACCGACGAGGAGATGCAGCTCCTCAAGCTCAAGGCCAAGACCGACGACACCGCCGTCGACTTTGCCCTGGCTATGGACCGACCCGGGTGCCCGATCCTGCACGCCTTCCAGAAGATGAAGAAGTGCTCGACGCGACAAAGCTTATTCTATAATACGTACAAGACTATTCGGCACTGGAAAGATAATAAGGTGCACGGACAAGCAGGCCAGTCTCGTACCGTTACTCGCCGGTTCGCGCCCTCTGACCCCAACCTTGCCCAGCTCCCGAAGAAAGGAGAGGGGGTCAAGTTCCGGGAATGCTTCGTGCCGCACCACAAGGATGCGGTCATGGTGTCGATCGACTTCTCTGGCCAGGAGTTGCGCCAGGGTGCAGGCCAGTCCAAGGACGAGAACATGCTTGCATGCTTCGTTGGGGACAACCTGAAGGACATGCACTCCATGACCGCGGCCGGCGCTATGGAGAAGAAGTGGGGGAAGACTGTCCTCGCGGAGATGATCGAGCGTTTCGGGAAGCCGGGTGACGCCGAGTACGACTTGTTCCTGCGCCTGCGCAAGTGCAAGGAAGACGAAGTGGTGGCCAAGATGGCCGATGACCTACGCAAGAACGCGAAGAACGTGAACTTCGGTGCGCAGTACGACGCCCAGGCGCCGAAGCTGGCCGAGACGCTGGTCATCCCGGTGGCTGACGCTCAGGCATTCCTTGAGGCCAAGTTCGCCATGTTCCCTCGGTTCGAGGAGTGGAAGGAAGAGGTTAAGGCTGAGACGTCGAGGCTCGGGTACGTCACCACGTGCATGGGGGCCCGTCGCCACCTGCGCGAGGCGCTTCTCTCGGACAACAAGTGGGACATCGAGAAGGCACTTCGGCAGGGCCCGAACTTCAAGATCCAGGGTAGCTCTGCGGAGCAGACGAAGCTGGCGATGGCCCGGGTGTGGCGTTCAGGTGTGTTGTGGAAGTACGACGTGGTGTTCTTCGCCCCGATCCACGACGAACTGGTGTTCTCTGTTCATCGTGACCACGCACTGGAAGTCATCAAGATCTTCCACGACGCCATGGTAGAGCCTTATGGGGACCTCCCCGTCCCGTTCCTGGGCTCCATCAGCCTTGGCCCCAACTTCGGTAAGCAGTTCGAGGCTGGGGACTGGTACATCGAGGAGAACATCAAGGAGATCCTGGTGAAGATCTTCAGTAGTGAAGTTGCAGAAGTCGCTTAGTGTCATAAATGGAGAAGAACAACAATGAAGAAGTACTCGAAAGAGTGGTGGCAGTCCCTGAAGCCCGAGGTCGTGGGCAAGGAGACAGAGCGCCTCGTGGAGCAGCTCCTGGACGAGGAGAACACCCGGCGCGCTGACTTCGCGTGGCATCGGTTCCCGGACTCCAGGGCGGCGGGGCGCGTGATCGCGGCCCAGCCCTCCGACTACCTGGTGGCCAACGGTAAGCGGACGTTCCTGCTGGAGGCCAAGGCCCTGAGCCACGCCTACCGGCTGCCCAAGGACAAGGTGCGCCAGCTCGCCACCATGCACAAGTTCGACGCCGCGGGCACCAAGGGCGTCATCGTCGTCAACCACTACCTCGAGAGCGTGTGGCGCTGCTTCCGGGCCACCGACCTCGAGCTTGGCCTCCCGTCCTGGGACCTGCGCCCGTTCCCGACTTTCCCGAGCGCTGAGTTGGCGCTCTCTGCACACCTGTGAGAAGAACAATGATCAGTGAAGATTTTCGGCCCATGCTGGCCGCGACCGTTGACCTCAACAAGGTCAAGTTCCCCTGCTACGTGTCCCCGAAGCTGGACGGGATCAGAGTCCTGGGCATGATCGGGAAGGCGATGACCCGGTCCCTGAAGGAGGTGCCCAACCGGTTCATCCAGTCCGTCTTCGCCTCGGGCATTTACGACGGGCTGGACGGTGAGATCATCGTGGGCCCACCCAACGCCCCTGACGTGTACCGCGTCACCAACAGCGCCGTGATGAGCCGGGATGGGGAGCCTGACTTCACGTATCACGTGTTCGACCGGTGGGACCTGCAGTACATAACGTTCGACACCCGGTACAAGAACCTTGAGGTGCTTTGCTGCCCGCCAAAAGCCTTTGCGTTACACAGGGTTGGGCTCGTCCCCCAGGTCAAGGTCCACGACCTTGCCGGACTGCTCGAGGTAGAGGCCCACTGGTTGGAAGCCGGCTACGAAGGCGTGATGGGCAGGAGCATCGACGGCGTCTACAAGTATGGTCGGGCCACGATGAAGGAGGGCATCCTCTGGAAGCTTAAGCGCTTTACCGACCACGAATATGAGGTCATTGGATTTGAGGAGCGCATGCACAACACGAATACTTCGACTACCAATAAGCTGGGCTACACGGAGCGGTCGGCTCATCAAGCTGGAATGGTCCCTATGGGGACTCTCGGTGCCCTCGTACTCAAACACAGCGCTGGTGACTTCCGCTGTGGTACTGGTTTCACCGATGAGCAGCGCGCCCAGATTTGGGCCAGTCGTGAGTCGTTGATGGGACGCATGGCGAAGATCAAGCACTTCGAGATCGGGGTTAAGGACCTCCCGAGGTTCCCTGTGTTCCTGGGGTTCCGTGCTGAGGAGGACATGTGATGGAGTGGATAGTCGGTTTTGCCCTGGTTTGTGCCATCTTCGTTCTCTCAGGGATTGGCACGTCAATTTGGATGACGGTGCTCAAAGACTGGGACGACCGCAAGAAGCGGTAAGTTGACACAGCCCACCTGAAGTCCTAAAGTTAAACCCACAGGCCCCAGCACAGCGCTGGGGCCACTTACATGGGAACTGAGATGAGTAAACCGAGAATAACCTTCCTGCCCCCTGATGCTAGAGATGCTCATCCCCGTATAAACGTTAGGGTGGACATTGACGGAGCTTCATATGGAGTGTCTGCCAGCGAAGACACATCTTCAGCCCAGGTGTGGGAAACCATTGAGAGAATTATTTCTGATGGCGATACGAGGAGGTTTTTAGATATGTTTCACCGTGACAAACTAACCCTTGAGGTTCATGATCGTGTTAATACTCAATGACCTACACGTCGGGGCCTCTCGCAAGGCAGGGACGACGCCGGCATCACAGGCCGCGCTCACCGAGCACATCCACCAGCACTTCGAGGCGTTGATCAACGCCACGGACGAGGACCACATCGTTATTAACGGCGACCTCTTCGACGGGTTCGAGGTCCCGGGCACTGACCTGATCCGTACCTTCAACGTGCTGGACCACTGGTTCATGAGGGCTCGCCAAGCCCAGCACCTCACGCTCGTCGCTGGTAACCACGACTGGAACCCGCGAGCGGACAGGGTTTCATCCTTCCACCTCCTTGCCCACTTCCTCCGAGTGCGCCGAGGTATGTCGGTCGACGTCATCGACCACACCCGAGGATTCTCCAGAGTCGCAGACAGGGTCTGGGCCATCCCTCACATGCCCAACCAGGACCTGTTCGACATCGAGCTCTCGAGGGCGATGGCAGATCGTGGTGACATCCTGCTCCTGCACGCCAACTACGACAACAACTTCGCCGTCGAGTCCGACCACAGCCTGAACGTGAGCCGCGAGATCGCCGGCCAACTCGTCGACCGCGGCTGGACCCTGATATTCGGTCATGAACATCAGGTACGAGTGACGGAAAGCATTGTCATCCCCGGCAACCAAGTGCCCACCTCAGTTGCTGATTGTCTAGGCTGTAAAGGTAAGTACTACCTCACGCTCAGCGGCAAAGAGACGCAACTCCATGAATGGCTCAACCTTGAAGAAGACAAGGTCTTCACACGCCTCGATTGGCGAAACCTTGACGCTGACCCCGGCTACCAGTTCATCCGTGTAGAGGGCACGGCGACCGCGGAAGAGGCCGCAGAGGCGGTCGATGCCGTAGCCAGGTTCCGGGCGAAGTCCCAGGCCTTCGTCGTGACCAACGCGGTCAAGGTCGAGGGCGTGGCTGCATTCGATGAGCTGGCCGAGATGAGCCTTGAGCAGATCACGGCCTTCAACGTGCTCGATGCACTGCTCGAGGAGTTGTCCGAGGAAGAGGGCAAAGTTGTGAAGGAGCTACTGTCATGATCAAGAAATTCGCCACGCTTATTGAAGAGAAGTTCATGGCCCGCCTCCAGGCTAAGACAGGATGGGGCCGGAACGACGTCATGATCGAGTTCAGGGCTGCCTTGAGTGAAGCGCTCATGGAGATGCTGGAATGATCCGAGTGGCGGGCCGGCGATACTCCTGGCACATAAGAACAACACCACAGGGCCTACTGCACACGCTGTCCAGACGACACAGAGGCGCCACCACGAGTATCTCGTGGGTCACCCTAGTCAGTGACCCTGACCCCAGAAAACGAACCTTGTCGTTCCTGAAAGCGCAACTCAGGGAAGCGGCACGCCAGATCGACAGGAGGATCTATGTTGAAGAAAGTAGAGCTGCAGAATTTTCGTAAGCACACCGACCTAAAAGTATGCTTTACAGAGGGCCTAAACGTTATCCGCGCTGCTAACGAAGGGGGCAAAACGACAACACTTGAGGCCATTGCCTATGCTTTATTCGGGAGCAAAGTACTGCGTGATGGCCTGGACAACACTGTGACCTGGGGCCAGCCCACCAACTCACTAAAGGTCACGGTCGAGTACGGGGACTACGTCATTACACGCTCCAAGAAGGGGGCTGAGGTCCTGTCCATGGGCCAGGTCTTTGTCACTGGCCAGTCCGAGGTCACCGCGTTCTGCGAGAAGCTCATCGGCGCCGATGGCGCGACCGCGGCCAACCTCATGTTCTCGAACCAGATGGGGCTGCGAGGCGTCCTGGCCAACGGCCCGAAGGCCACCGCGCAGCTGATCGAGGACCTGGGCGAGTTCGACCTCTTCGACCGGATCATCGACGCCGCCCAGCACAAGCTACCGCTCGGCGCCGCGACGGTGCAGGCCGACCGGTTGCAGCGCCTGGTTGCCGAGCTCGAGGGTCTGGCCGTGCCCACTGCTCCTGACGCCGCAGCACACGAGGACAACGTCCTGGCGCTGACCAGATCCCTCGCCGCGGCGAAAGAGGCCGAAGCGACCCTGATCGAGAAGCTGGCCGGCGCCCGGGACGCGGTGGCCAAGATGAAGCACGCACGGTCCCGCCGCGCCACGCTGGAGGCCAGCCTGACCAAGGTCGAGGGCAGGCTCAACGACCTGGGCGCCGAGCGCACCAGCGTTGAGGGGCAGGCGTCGCTCGAGCCCCGCGCCACTGCGGGCCTTGAGGAAGGCCTGCGCCAATCCCAGGACCTCGAGGCGCGGCGCCGCGCCTGGGCGCAGTTCCAGAAGCTGCCCCAACCCGCGAGGTGGGACAGGGCAGCGATGAACGCGGAGATCGTCCGCCTCCAGGCCGACATCAGGCATGCCAACGAGACGGTGCGGCAGGCCCAGACCAACATCGAGGTGGCCCAGGCCAAGCTCATCAACAGCAGTACGTGTGGATACTGCGGCCAGGACGTGAGCCAGTTCCCAGAGGTGGCCAAGCTCAACGCCGAGCTCGAGGCTGCGATCCTGAGCGAGGGGCAACGCCGAGTCGAGGCCCTGGAGAGCAAGGAGGCCGCGGAGCGGGGCCTGGAGAGCGTGCAGGCACTCTTCCGGGTCGAGGACGAGATCCTGCGTGGCGTCCGGGGCATCGAGCAGTACCTGGAGCGGGACGAGAGCGTGCTGCCGGCGATGTTCTCGTGGCAGGGGCTGCCCCCGCCCGCAGCTGGCGACGAACCCGACTACGCGAGCATGCTCGCGGAGGCGAAGCGGTACAATGATGCCATCCTGAAGGCCAGCACTAAGCTGGAGATGCTCAACCGCCAGATTCACGACCTTGAGGACGACCGGCTCAAGCTCGTGAACGAGCTTCGGGGCCTGTGTCCTGTCTCCGATGAGGCGTTGGCCCAGGCTGAGGCCGGGTTGAAGGAGGGCGAGGACACCCTGACCGAGGCCCGGGATGCCATCATGGGCTTGCAGCGAAGCATCGACGGGGCGAAGGCCGACTTCCAGTTCGCCGTCGCCATGCACACCGCCGCGCTCGAGAAGCGCGCCCAGCTCGAGAAGCAGATCAAGAGCACCAAGCAGGAGATCAGCGCGCTGGAGTTCAACAACGCCCTGGTCAAGAAGATCCGGGCAGCCAGGCCGGTGATCGGCAACAAGCTCTGGTCCATGGTGCTGGCTAGTGTGAGCACGGTGTTCAGCCAGATGAGGGGGGAGAACTCAATTGTCTCTAAGGAAAAAGACGGCTTTACGGTTAACGGTAAAAGCGTTGACTCTCTTAGTGGGAGCACTCTTGATCTTCTTGGCCTTGCTATACGTTGTGCACTCACTAAGACCTTTGTTCCAGGGTGCCAGTTCATCGTCCTCGATGAGCCGTCCGCCAGTTGTGACGCATCACGCGAAGCTGCGATGCTCGGTTACATTGCAGCTTCCGGCTTTAGTCAGGTGCTCCTGGTGACGCACTCAGATGTCAGTGAAAGCTTTGCCAACAACCTAATCACTTTGTGAGGGGCTAGTATGAAAGGGGTAATTATGGGTATTGTGGCGGTCGACGGGCACGAGGGGCCCGCGATTGCAATCAAGGTCAACGACGGGGACACGGCCATTCTCGCTATTCCCGCCGCTGTTCAGATCTTCGAGATGCTAGGCGATCTGCTGTACCAGGTCGGCGCCATCCGAGATGAGGACGATATGGAAGAAGGAGCGATGCTGCAATGAACATGGACAAGCTGTTGAAGTTCCTCCCTGACGCCAAGGCGGCACAGGGCCGGAGCAAGGACCGTAGCACTAAGGTTGGTGCAGTCGTGTTAGATGACGACTACAACATTCGGGGCTCGGGCTACAACGGGTTTCCCCGAGGCGTTAATGACGACCTGGATGAGCGTCATGAGCGGCCCCTAAAGTACAAGTTCTCATCCCACGCGGAAGAGAATGTCATCGCTCAGGCTGCCAGGGTGGGTGTGTCGCTCAAGGGTTGCACCCTGCTCCTGACCTCGCTGCATCCGTGCACTAGTTGTGCCCGGATGATTATCCAGGCTGGCATTAAGCGGGTACTCGCCCCACTCAAAAAGGCTGAAGGTACGGGTGAGTACAGGGTTGACTGGAATGAAGAGGAGCGACTCGCACTTGAGATGTTTCAAGAGGCTGGCGTAGATGTTTATTTTTATCCTGAGGATTTGAAATGAGTGAAGAGAGGAATCAAGCGAGAGCAATGCTGCTGATGATCAATGGTAGCCTCCTGGAACTTGATCAGGAAGAGCGGGCCAACATCCTGGATACTGCAGAGAGTATCAAATCTATGGCCAAAGAGCTGGCTGGAGATATGGCCCAGGTTGCGGTGGCTATCGCTAACCTTGAGATGAGCTTGGAGGATGATAAATGACAACTAAGCTAATCTGGATTACACCTGATGCTGAGAAGCTGCTTGGCTACATTGCTCGGGTGTCTAACCCACAGAACCAGGACAACGAGAATGTGGAGGGCCTGCTTCGGTATATGGTCAAACATCAGCACTGGTCCCCTTTCGAGATGGTCAGTGCTGTGTTTGAGATCGAAACTACTCGTGACATCGCTCGGCAAATCCTGAGGCACCGCTCGTTCTCGTTCCAAGAGTTCAGTCAAAGGTATGCGGACGTATCCCTGCTACCAGCTGCTCAACTGCGTGAATGCCGCCTGCAGGACACGAAGAACCGCCAGAACAGCTTGATCACGGACGACCAGGCCAAGCACGACATGTGGGCGCAGATCCAGGCCCGGGTCAGTGACGTTGCCCTGGCAGCGTACCAACAGGCTCTCAAGGTGGGTGTGGCCAAGGAGCAGGCCCGTGCTGTGCTCCCCGAAGGCTTGACCCCCAGCCGCCTGTATATGAGTGGGACCCTGCGCTCATGGATGCACTATTGTCATCTCCGCACGCAACCGGAAACGCAGAAGGAACACCGGGTAATCGCCCAGTCGATCAGCGACGAGCTTGCTCTGCAGGTGCCAGCGGTCTGGTCTGCGATGGAGCAACCCTGATGGTGGCCCCTATTCCCCGCGTCAAGGAGCAGGGCGAGCCAGAGGTACGCCTGCGCCGGGGCTTCTTCGGCAAGCTCGTTGTGCAGGTCAGGTACCCCGTCTTTGTGGAGAAGTACCCCTTCCCCCGGAGAGACGGGCTGACTGAGTGGGAGGGCCGGGGCGTGGGCAAGTGGAGGGACGCCTATCCTGGCAACTTCCGAGAAGTCCTGGCCATCATCGACAGGCTGAAGATCAGCGCTGTGTAAATCACCGCCCGCCCACGGAACCACCATGGTTCAGGCCATCGTCAGGTCAGCATGACGAACACCTAAGGGTGCTGCGGGAAAAGCGTGGGCGGGCACCCACATAAGGATAAGAACATGGGTTGTCATTACTGTGACTCCTGGGCCAGCAGGCCACTAGGCGAGAAGGTTGTATGTGAGGACTGTTACCAGACAGTGAAAGCAGTACCTGACGAGGACAGGGTCGGTGTCCTGACAGAGCGCCTACAGAAGGTTCACGGGCTGCTGATTAAGCATACGCAGCAAGGGTACCTGATAGACTGGACACGGGAGTTGGCGAGGCGGATTGAGTTCCTGTCCCGGCTCTCCAGCGAGCCTGGGCTGCCTACACCTGAGGTAGTGCAGGAAGTTGTGGTACAGCGCTCAGCTAGTGAAGTGCCGGCAACAAAGTTGCCAAAGCCGCTGAAGATTCGTAAGCTTAGGTAGGACCAAGGACATGGGCACCAAATACTCTTGCATTTGGCATAAAAAGCCCCGCGCCCTCTAAGAGGCGCGGGGAAGGCCCCTACGGCAAACTAGAAAGCGACGCCAGCTGACCAGCCTGTTGGTTTGTAGATGGAGAGGACGGCCTCATCCTCGATAAACGCCATCCAACCTACGCGTGGCGTCCCGAACACCCACGCTGACCCGGACCACACAGCAACCTTGTTGTCGTGCGTGCTCCAGGCCCCAGTCCCAGCAGCAGCCACAATATAGGTATCGCCTGTGATTGGAGAAGCCGGAGGCGTGCTCAGGCCTCTGTCCTTGACACTAAGGTGGGTGCCGAACCTGCCCAGCCACAACAGGTTCGCGTCCATACCCGTATGCCAGGAGTTCTCCCCTAGGGTCCAGCCATATTGAATACCACTTCTAGGTTCAGTTTGTGCTGCCATCATGCACCTCCGTAGGAATTGCCATAGGTTGTCCCGTAGCCTGCGCGCAGGAACGGAATGTCGTGGATCTGGTGACTGTCCAAGGTCGACCTGGTAGCCCAGACCTGCAGCCTGAGCGCACCGTAATTAGCCCCCATCACTGCGGGGGTAAATGAGTGTGTCAGCCCTGTAATGCCTGACTGGGCCGTTATCATGGTTCCAGCAGCTAGAAGCAGTCTAGCCGTGTACGTGGTGCCGGCCTCCGGCCCAATGCTCCCTGTCTCCGTCCCCACGAGGGAGACTGTTTGCTGCAGCCGATCTCTGTGTACCCAGGAGACGCTGATGTCGGCATCGCCCGGGACACTGCTGGGGTAGGCTAGGCTGTTGATCCGTATCCGCTGCGGCGGGTACGGCCTGGCCTGCCGCCCTGACAGGGTGCGGCTCTGAGTCGTCGCCGAGTTGATGGCCAGCGTCCCTCTGCCAGTCGTCGGCAGGAGCCTTATCCTGGCTGTCTCCCCGGTCGCATATTCCACGCCATCCGTCTCACAGGTGTCCTCCATGAAGAAGAGGCGCGCACCCGAGGTGTGAACGGCTGGGACGGTGTCCAGGACACCGCGCAACACAGTGATAGACGAAGCACTGATTGCAGTAATGGCTACAAACTCGTTGTCAACAAGTGCATAGGTTCCAGTCGATACCAGGGCCAGATCAATGCCGCTATTGATAGCCCACACCGTATCGTTGAACGTTGTGGTGGTAGCTAGAACTGCTGTTGGACAGAAATCAACAGTGTTGGCCTCCTGCCACAGTGTGTTCGTGTTGCCTGGGTCCGTGTACATCTTTGCGCTGACCGCATCCCCAGAGGGCCTGACGCCTGTAGCCACTACATAGGTTGTAGTAGTGGGTAGAGCCTGGGCAGCGGCCTCACCTAGCCGGGGTACAAGCTCCCAGTATGGGGCCTCTATCGTAACGTGGTAGGGGCAGGGAGCAGGAACACTGACAGGGTTGGTCCACGCGCTGGGTGGGGGTGCCGCGTAGATTGCTGCGGCCGTACCAAAGACATCCTCGACGGCAGTGATTCTGATCTCGTTATTATCTACAGCCCCAAACTCTATATTGGTCACACGCATGACCAGCGTGGCCACGCCAAACCTCGGCCAGTTCAGTTTAAAGACGTCACCGACATTCAGGCTGTACGCGACCCTGTTTGTGTATATCGTGCAACTAGCAAGTGGGGTGCTCAGCGCCTTGAGCGATCGAGCGGCGACCTTCGTTGCATTAGTCCCTGTCGTGATGCCAGGGAACTGGAGGGTAGTACCGACCGTCGCCCCTTGCTGTGCCACCAGGGAAATGTCCTGGACCGTTACTGAGTTGTCTTTCCCTGTGCTACCGTCCCAGTACTGCACTGTGACAGAGTTGATCAGCTCCCCGATGGTGTTCCGCTTGAAGTCGGTCAGCTTGGAGACATTGCTCTCGTTAAGCTCCAGGAGCGTGGCTACGTTGTACCCTCCACGAATCAGCTTCAACACGAACTTGCCCGTGGAGCGGCTGACATAGAGACTGGCATCGACGTGCTTCAGGACCTCCGATAGGAACTCATTCAAGGGCATTGACCGGTCCCACAGCAGTGACAGGCCCAGTCCTTCTGTATAAAGGGTGTCTGCGGCAGCTGAGAAGGCTGCGTCGTCGATGTCAGCCTCCGGGTACCCCATACCCCATGAGGGGTCTGTAAGGCACTCACGAACGATGTGGGCGGCATTCATGTCGTCGCCAACGGCGACCTTGCTCGAGTACCACTGTGGCTGCCCGTCCAGCCGGGTATTTCTCCGGGTGGCCCAGAAGGCCCAGCTCTTCAGATATGGGTTCTGGCCAACGAGAACCTGGCGCAGAACTGCACTTAGCACGCCTCTGAACGCTGGGATGTCAGTACCGAGCTGGGACTGGAGGTAAGAGTTCCTGGGCTGGGTGGTTCCCCCCATCATAATGTCGACCACGCCGCTGACCCCGCCCTCACGGCTCTCCCCACCAAAAAGGTCTGGGGCGTTGATGGTTACGCTTCCCCCGGTGGATGTCCCCGTCCAGGCCTGACGCCCATCAACCTCGATGGCTGTCACAGCATCCACGGGCCCGTGACAAAGTACCATGTGCATACCGACATAGTACCTGTACCCCACGGTAACTTTCTTACTCTTCCCCACGTGCCACCTCCACCGCGGCTATAACCATGGCGTCATGGTTGGACGCCTCAAGTAGTGCCTGTGCGTCCACACCGTTTACGAGGAAGTCCGAGTAGTCGAAACCATACCGAGTCAGCAACTCGCGTATCCCACGACTGCAGTAGAGCAGCTTACGGCAGTGCTCAATTCTGACAACAACATTGGTCACTTCTTGCCCCCCTTCTTCTTGATGGCCTCAAGCCTGATGTCGCCATACCAGACGACATTGGGGCCCTCTAGCTTTCGCTTGCCGAAGAGAACCGGTATTTCCCGCCCGACTTCAGCAGTCGGCGCCTTGATCTCGTCCAGCCCCGGGGGCTTCGCACCCTGGGGCTTCGGCATGAGCGCATAGCTGACAACGAAAGATGCAACCCATAGAGCCACATACCACCACATAAACTACCTCACACAATCGAGCTGAGAGCGAACGGGTTCTTAATGGGAATCCACGGAAACCCACCAAAATTGTCCAAGTTGTTGAACTTGGTGTTGCACGTTGTCCTTAGGTGGTCACAGCCAGGGTACAACCTCAGCTCAGCGCCACCCACGAGGGCATTGAATGGTCGGGAGATAGTGATTTGGTCAGAGCTGTGCGCCACAATAAATCGACTGCTAAAGTCGGGTGCCACCACCATCCCACCAGTAAAGTACCCACCCGGGAATGCCCCCGCCCCCTGCACAGTTAAGGTGACGCCACCAGAGACAGACAACAGCGAACCGGTCAACAGGTACGCCTCCTGATTAACATTGCAGCCCCGGGTATATAGCGTGTGCCGGCAGCTCAGCTCAAATTTGGGGCGAAGCCCTGGGCGCTTGATAGACGTAAATACAGACTCGCACTCCACCTGCACAGTGTTATCGCTCGCCTTGGCGCCGACCACCCGCCCTTTCCAATACTGGGCAAGCTCCTTATCCGGGTCCGTCAGGTGGAGCCTATACACGTTTAGCGTAGTGACCAGGTCAGGGGCAAACCCCAGGAACTGGGCAGCAAACTCGTCCCCCCTCGGGAACGTTAGTGTCAAAGTCTCTTTCAGTGCGTCCTCGCCCTGCTTTATCCTATCCCGCTTAACGGCGGAGGGGATAAAGGTTCGAGCCAGGCTCGTAAACTCCTGGGTGCCGGTGGTGAAGTACCACTTACTCAGCCCCTGAATAAACTCGTAGCACTCAACGGGGGCGCCGCTAGAAGTTGATGCCTCATAGGCTGCATATGTCATTCTGGCACCTCGACAACGGAAATGCTGACTGAAATTTGGCCATTATACTCGTGATTCAGCTCCACCGTGTCAGAGTCGAGTCGGACATGGGAGATGAAACAAACCATGTCAATGTCATTGACCACGGCCGTAACCCCGATCGTCGCGTCGAGGCTCAGGGTCTCAGTCCCATCGTTGTTGGCCGTGCCACTTAGAACCCGCTTGAAGACCCGAGTGCCACTCTTGAGCTGAATCATTATGTCCTTGACACCGTAAAGGACGGGGTAGTTAATCGCCTTGACCACAAGTCCTGACGAGGTGGAGTTAAAGTCGGCGGTTACCTCGAGGTCTCTGTTCCATGATGGCAGCCAGAAAGCTTTCTGCTTACCTTGCAGGCTGTGGAGCCACTTCCTGGCCCGCCAGCGCTCAGCCCTGTTCTTAGTGCTGAACGTCAGAACCTGGTGGTGGTCAACCCAATTGGAAGTGATGTCTACCTCTACTGGGCCAGACCCGTTGTCGAAAACGTCTATGGTCCTCGATATTCTCTCAGTGACGTCACCAACCACGATAGTTCGGTCAGTAACCACATCCTTTCCCCGGTGCTGGGGATAGCCAATACTCGCCCCAAGGTGCTTGTTCTGTGTGACGGAGAAGGTTGCCTTTGATACAACAACGTCATTACCTGCCCGCGTGTAGTCAATACCGCTGTAGGCCCTAGCAAACCTCAGAGGGGCAACGTAGGCATTGGTGAAGTCCACTGTGAGGGGGAGCTTCAACGTTACGCTACCAGGCTGGACTGTAGTTATCTCAACAGCAAGTTCCTTGCTGCTGCTCTCCCAGATAATTACTACGTCGTTTTCCCTGTAATCTGCGACGGTCGTGTCCACGGGTAGGAACGTTGTTCCCATGGGGAGGGGGCCGACATGCGAC
>Ga0209096_1003520_pt1 | contig 13559 bp, 11 predicted proteins | sample AD_UKC034_MetaG_FD_184407 | JGI IMG/M metagenome (GOLD analysis project Ga0209096, IMG submission 184407) | Active sludge microbial communities of municipal wastewater-treating anaerobic digesters from USA - AD_UKC034_MetaG (SPAdes) (version 2) | ecosystem: Engineered > Bioreactor > Anaerobic >... | reverse complement strand
AGCACCGGCTGACGCCAACTACTTCGAGGCCTTGCGCGATCGAGTGCGCAGGGCGCCTCGAGATCGCGCGCGCGCGTGAGGTACAAGCCCATCGTTGCGCGCGCGCAGGCGCTTCGGGACGCAGACGAGATCGTTGCGCACTATCTGGGCGAAGCCACTGCAGCCGCGGCCTTGGGCTTCATCGATGCGCTGGAACGCGCCTACGAACACATCGGGCGGCAGCCGCGCACCGGCTCGCTGCGCTACGCACACGAACTCGGTCTGCCTGGGTTGCGCACGTGGCAGCTGAGGCGCTATCCCTATCTTGTGTTCCACGTCGAGCACGCGGATCACATCGACGTCTGGCGCATCCTGCACGGCAAGCGCGACATCCCGGCGTGGCTGCAGGAACCAAGCTGAAGCGCGCCTCGACACGCGCGCAACCGGCGACCCTTGCGAGGCGGCGGGCACTCGCGTGCAGATCACTCGGCGCTCAACGCCACGCTCGCTCCCTCGTACACCTGCTGATACGCCCTCACCATCGTCTCCAGGCTGAAGCGCGCCGCAACACGTGCACGGCCGGCGGTACCGGCGGCGCGGCGGGAAGATTCGTCCTGCGCGAAGCCGATCAGCGCCTGCGCCAGCGCCGGCACGTCCCCGGGCGGCACGATGCGACCCGTGACGCCGTCCTCGACCAGGTCGGCATTGCCGCCGACGGCCGTTGCCACGACGGGCAGGCCGCTGGCCATGGCTTCGAGGATGGTGTTGGAGATGCCTTCGGCCAGCGACGGCAGCACGAAGAGGTCCAGGCCCTGCATCACCGCTGGCACGTCGCTGCGCTCGCCCGGCAACCAGGCGAGTTCGCGCACGCCGGCATCGGTCAGGATCTGCTCGCACTCGGCTTTCAGCGGCCCGTCGCCAACCATCACCAGCCGCAGCGTTTCGCGCAGGGCGGGCTGCTGCGCGAGGGCGACGACGAAAGCTTGCGCCAGCAGCGGCTGCGCCTTGACGGTCTGCATGCGGCCGACGGTGCCAGCCAGGCACAGGTCCGGGTCGGGGAACGGGCAGCCCGTCGGACGCTGCGACTGCGGCTGCGGCGTCGGCGCGAAGCGCCCGGTATCGACGCCGTTGGTGATCTGCACCACGGCGCGGCGGTCGAAGCCCACCGTGTCGACGAGGTAGCGCTCCAGCTCGCGCGACAGCGCCACGTAGCGGTGCACGAAGGGCCGATAGGCGCGGCGAATCCACTGGTGCTTGCGGCTGCGCCCGTCGGGGTCCTCGGCGTCGCGGCCGTGCTCGCCGTGCACGCGCAGGGGCACGCCGGCCCACCAGGCCGCGGGCTGCATCTCGAGTGCGGCGAGGTTGCGCGTGTGCACGACCTGCGGGCGCAGCTCGCGCAGGATGCGCAGCAGCGCCGGCCAGCTGCGGTAGCCGTGCCCGGGCTGCTGATGCAGCGAATGAAAGCTCACGTCCGCGCGCTGCACCCGCGCGCAGAAGGCCGGCGCGCACTCGGTCAAGGCGACGACCGCGTGCCGCCAGTCGGTCATGCGGTTGATGAGGTTGACGACGCCGTTTTCCAGCCCGCCGACGTCGAAGCGGTAGACGACGTGGAGGACGAGGGGGCGGGAATCCTGCGCGTCACTGATCATTGAGCGGGCGCTCCGGCGAGGGCGCGCGCCACTTCGCCCATGGCGATGCGCACTCCCAGCGCGTTGAGATGGCCGTCGTAGGGGCCGACGTCGAGCCGGCGTTGCGATCGAGCGGCGTGCGCGGCGTACGCAGTTTCGAGATCGATCACTTCGGCCCCGCCCTCGCGTAGTCGCTGCATGAGGTGACTGCGCTCGGCGTCGATGAGCTCCGGCGGTCCGCCCCTGCGGCTGCGGCGCCCGTCCACGGCGACGATCAGGTCGCCGTGCAGGTAGGGTCTGGCGTTGGCGAAGAAGGCTGCGACCACGGCATCGACCATGCGCTTCATGGCGGCAAGTTCGGCGGGCGTGGGGCTCGCCTGCCGGCCGCCGGCATCCGCCTCGGACGGCGTGGCGCGCGTGAACATCGCGCGCAGCAGGGCTCGGGCATCGAAGCGGATCTGGCCGACCAGGTACTGCGCGAGTGCGGAGTGCCGCAACAGCTTCTTCAGGAAGCCGGGCGCTGGGTCGCGCTCGATGCGTCGCTGCAGCGTCTGGCGGTCGAGACAGACCGCCTGCACGTTGCCCGAACCGCAGAGCGACTGCCGGGCATCGAAGCGTTCCAGCAGCAGCACGAAGTCGCGCGTGCCCAGGCGCTCGGCCGCAAGCCGGATGCGCTGGGCGTAGTCCAGCAGCGAAGAGCCCGGGCTGCCCATGGCGTAGACCTTGCGCGAAGCGCCGAGCAGGTGCTCGAGTTGTGCCGCCGGGCGATCGGCCTCGGCCAGCATCGAGGCTTCGACGTAGCTGTCGCCGATGAGGACGACGGCGCTCGGATCGGCGACGAAGTCGTGCTGCGCGGCAAAGCCCCAGTCGTTGCTGCGCAGCGTGCGGGCGTTGCGCAGATCCCAGCCGGTGGCTACCGTCCATTCGTGCCGCGGTGGATAGCTGAGCACGTCCGGGTCGAGGTGGTAGCCGCGCATGGTTGCCGTCGACACCGGCAGCACGCGAAACGCGAGCTCGGCGGCGAGCAGCGGAAGCAGCAGGCCGAGGCAGAACCAGAGCAGGCGGCGGAGCTTCATCAGAAGTTGAAGTAGATGAAGGCGCTGACGCTGTCGCGCATGGTGTTGACGACGACCAGCGCTGCCGCAATCGTCAGTCCAGCGCCGCCAGCGAGCATGCGCCAGCGGGCACGGGCGGGAGCGAGGTCGAGCAGCCGCTGCCCGATCCGGTTGCTGTTGGGAAAGGCAACAACCACAAGACCCAGCAGCAGGCACCAGCCCCAGGCGACTGCGGTCTGCAGGCCGGCGTTCCAGAGCATCAGGCCGGGCTCGGGCGGCGCGGGCGCGCGCGCGGCCATCGCCTGCAGGATGCGCAGCGCGCCGCCCATGGTCTCGGCGCGGAAGAAGACCCAGGCGACGACGACTGCCAGCGCGGTGACGCTCCAGGCGAGCGCGGCAAAGGTCCTGCTGCGGCCAAGCCGCGGCGCGAGGCCGAGGCGCTCGACCAGGGCGCGGAAGGCGTGGTTGACGACCAGGTAGACGCCGTGCAGCGCGCCCCACAGCACGAAGGACCAGCTCGCGCCGTGCCAGAGGCCGCCGAGCACCATCGTGAGCGCGAGGTTGACGTAGCGCCGGACCTTGCCCTTGCGATTGCCACCGAGCGCGATGTAGAGGTAGTCGCGCAGGAAGGTGGAGAGCGAGATGTGCCAGCGCCGCCAGAAGTCGCTGATGTTCAGCGCCTTGTAGGGCGAATCGAAGTTGAAGGGCAGACGGATGTTGAACATCCAGGACAGGCCGATCGCCATGTCCGAGTAGCCCGAGAAGTCGAAGTAGAGCTGGAAGGTGTAGGCCAGTGCGCCGATCCAGGCCTCCTCGGTGGACGGGACCAGCCCGGCATCGGCCGGCCTGAAGACCGCATCGGCGTAGGGCGCGATGCCGTCGGCGATGACGACCTTCTTGAACAGCCCGAGCGCGAAGATGCAGAGTCCGCCGAAGAAGCGCGCAGCGTCGAAGCGGTAGACGGCCGCGTCGGCGAACTGCGGCATCATCTGCGCGTGGTGGAGCACCGGCCCGGCGACCAGATGCGGGAAGTAGGTGACGAAGAGGCCGTAGTGGATGGGCCGCGCCTCGTTCACCTTGCGCGCCCAGGTGTCGACGAGGTAGGCGATCTGGGTGAAGGTGTAGAAGGAGATGCCGATCGGCAGGATCACCTTCAGCGGCCCCCAGTGCGTGCCCAGCAGGGCGTCGAGGTTGGCGACGAAGAAGTTGGCGTACTTGAAGTAGCCGAGCAGCCCCAGGTCGAAGACGATTCCCGCCGTCAGCCAGATGTTGGCGGCCCTGCTGCCGACTTTCGTCTGCGCGATGCGCTTGCCGAAGGCGAAGTTGCCCGCGATCGACGCCAGCAGCAGCAGCGTGAAGACGGGCATCCAGTAGCCATAGAAGAACACGGACGCCGCCAGCAGCCACGCCGCCGCCCAGGTCGGCGAACGCCGGCCGAGCAGATAGTAGCCCGCCAGCACGAGCGGCAGGAAGACGAAGGCGAAAGTGGCCGTGGTGAAGAGCACGGCGCCCGCCGGATCAGCCCATCAGACGCGGCAGGCGGACTTCACAGCCGCCACACACGATATCCAGCTCCGCCAAGCGCCACTGGGTCAAACGCCGCCTTGACGTCGATGAAGGCGCCGCCCTTGATCATCTTGCGGCCCAGGTCCTCGACGGAGAGGGCCTGGTACTCGCGGTGCGCCACCGCCGCGACGATGGCGTCGGCGCGGGGCAGTGCGTCCCAGGGCTCGAGCGTGACGCCGTATTCGTGCATCGCCTCTTGCGGGTCCGCGGTCGGGTCGGTGACGTGCACGTCGACGCCGTAGCTCTGCAGCTCGTGGATGATGTCGATGACCTTGCTGTTGCGCAGGTCGCCGCAGTTCTCCTTGAAGGTCAGGCCCAGCACGTTGACCTTGGCGCCCTTGACGTAGCTGCCGGCGGCGATCATGTGCTTGATGGTCTGCTCGGCGATGAACTTGCCCATGCCGTCGTTGATGCGCCGCCCGGCGAGGATGACCTGCGGGTGGTAGCCCAGCATGTCGGCCTTGTGCGTCAGGTAGTAGGGGTCGACGCCGATGCAGTGCCCGCCGACGAGGCCCGGCTTGAACCTGAGGAAGTTCCACTTGGTGCCGGCGGCCTCGAGCACCTCGGAGGTATCGATGCCGATCTTGTCGAAGATGATGGCCAGCTCGTTCATCAGCGCGATGTTGAGGTCGCGCTGCGTGTTCTCGATCACCTTGGCGGCCTCGGCGGCCTTGATGCTGCTGGCGCGATGCACGCCGGGGACGATGATCTTCTCGTAGAGCCGCGCGACCTTCTCCAGCGTCTCGGGGCTGTCGCCGCTGACGATCTTCAGGATCTTGGTCAGCGTGTGCTCCTTGTCGCCGGGGTTGATGCGCTCGGGGCTGTAGCCGACGAAGAAGTCCTGCTTCCACTTCAGGCCCGATTCGCGCTCGAGCACCGGGATGCAGACCTCCTCGGTCGCGCCCGGGTACACGGTGCTCTCGTAGACGACGGTCGCGCCCTTCTTCATGTGGCGCCCGACACTCGTGGAGGCGCCAATGAGGGGACGGAAATCGGGGATGTGCGCCTCGTCCACCGGTGTCGGCACGGCGACGATGATCATGTCGGCCTCGGCGAGCAGCGCCGGGTCGCTGGTGTAAATGGCATGTTTGGCCTGCGCCATCTGTGCGTCCTCGAGCTCGCGGCTCGGGTCGGTGCCGCGCAGGCAGGCGTCGACCTTGTTCTGTGCGATGTCGAAGCCGATGGTGCGCATGTGCTTTCCGAATTCGACGACGAGGGGCAGGCCGACGTAGCCGAGCCCGATCACGGCGAGGGTGTTCATGAGGGCAGTCCGGTTTGAGGTTCAGTTCGTGCAGCCACGGCCCGCGGAGCTCAGCGCGTCCGTTGGACTCGGGACAGCAGCGTGTTGAGTTCGGAGGCGTTGTCGTTCAGGAAGCGCTCGAGCCGGGCTTCGGCCTCTCCAGGCGCGGCCTGCTCGGCATACACGGTCAGGAGCGCGCCTTCGTCGCCGGCGCCGCTCAGCCGGGACACCATCCCGGCCCACTTGGCGCGGACGTCGCTTGCGACGAACTGGCCGTCGATCCAGTAGAGACGCCAGATCACGAGTTGCTTGCGCTGCAGACCCTGCGCCCGTTCGAGAACATTCGCGCTGCGCATCGCCAGTTCACGGTCGCCAAGGCGCAGCTCGCGATCCTGATAGGTCGGCAGCGACCAGCGCTCGTCGCGCATCGACGTCAGCTGATGCTGCGAACTCACGAGCTTGCGCTCCGTTGACTGGTGGCGAAAGTAGGCCAGTTGCAGGCCGACCTTGCCTGCAGGCCCGGCGTAGGTCCGCCACGCCTCCGCCGACGGATTCAGGACCTGCGAGCGATACTCGATCGGGCCGGCATCATCGGCCTGCCAGGCCGGGCCCAGGCGGGCCGGCAATTCGAGCGTCACCGGCCCTGCGCTCGCTTCGGCCCTCTCCATGGCCGCGACCGCCAGGTGCGGCGCGATCCCGATCACCACCGCCGCGACGCCCGTCGCGACGGTGCGCGTAGCCGCTGCCGACCCGATGCCGGGCGGCGCCGGGGATCCTGCTTCGCGTGCCGCGTCGGCATCGGCCCAGCGCATGCCGATCATGAACATCGCGAAGACGATCAAACCGAAGAAGACCCACCCGTAGAGGATGTGATCGACGCCCACCGCGATGCGATTGCCCGAAAGGTGGGCAAGCATCACGATCATGTAGGCGCGGATCCAGTTCGCCACCACCGGCAGCAGCAAGGACACGCCCATGAAGACCGCCCGCTTGAGATAGGAGCGGTAGTTGAGATAGGCGAACAAGGAGCCGACCAGGAACGAGGCCATCACGTAGCGAACGCCGCTGCATTCGTCGATCACCGACCAGTTGCCGGACGGAATCGCGAAGTTCTGTCCTTCGCGAAAGACGGGTATCCCGCTCAAGCGGAGCGCCGCAACCGTGAAATCGGCCGTCCACTCCATCATCGCCGGAAGCATGAACTCGCCGAACGGAACGGCGAAGTACAGAAACAGCAAGGGGAACATGATGGCGCGGGCAACCGCAATGCCCAGAACCGCCGGCACCGCGAGGATCAGCATGGTCACGAAGGCGAACTGCGCCGCCGCATTGACGACCGCAAGCTCGGCCAGCAGCCACGCCCCCGCCGTCACGACCATGGCCAGCAGCATCCACGGCTGAGGAGACGGGTTCAAGGCCGCCAGCCGATCGCGTTTTCGCCACACCAGCCACAGGCTGATCGGCAACACCAGCATGCAGTGCGCGAACGTGTCCGACCGCCACCAGATGCCGGTCATCACCAGAACCGTGTCGCGGAAAGCGACGCCGATCGCCAGCAGGACGAGCACCACCGTCGGCAGCGCGACCCGCCACGAGAGTTCGGCGCGCATGGGAAGAGCGATCTCAGACATGATGCAGCAAGGGGTCGAGCGGGCGAGTCGAAACCGCGTCGAGTCCGGCGTCTCCGCTGTCGCCGCGCCGAAGGTGTCCGGCGAGCGCCGACAAGCTCGCCTTCCAGCTGCAGTGAGCCAGCACGCGCCGGCGCCCCTCTGCGCCGAGATCACGGGCGCGCTCCGGGCTCTGGAGCAGCCGCTCGACGGCGGCGACGTAATCGTCGGGAACACTCGCGCCCTGCAGCCCATGGCCCGCGAGTTGCGGAATGGCGTCGACACAGGACTGCGCGGCGACGACTGGCCGCGCCATCGCCATCGCCTCGAGGATCTTGTTCTGGACGCCGCGCGCCAGCCGCAGCGGTGCGACGACGACATCGGCGTGCTGCAGGTAGGGGCGCACGTCGGGAACGGTGCCGGTAACGTTGACGGCATCGCTTGCCAATGCCCGGACCGCGGGCGTCGGGCTGCGGCCGACGATGTGAAAGCGCAGCTTCGGCCAGCGCAAACGCAGCGGCGGCAGCATCTCGGCGACAAACCACTGCACGGCGTCGACGTTGGGCCAGTAGTCCATCGCGCCGGTGAAGACGACGGCCTGCTCGCCGGGCGCAAAGGGCGAGGCGCGCGCCGGGTCGGGCGCGAAGTAGTCTGCGTCGACACCGTTGCACAGCGGCTCGACCATCGGCGCGCATTCGGGAGCCAGCGAACGGAAGAGCGCAGTCTCCTGCTCGGTGACGAAGAACGAATGCGCCGACTCCAGCGCCACGCGACGCTCGTAGGCAAGCAGCGCCCGACCCTCGCGCCGGTAAAGCCAGGACAGCGGCCAGGGATGGCGATCGGCGTACTCGGCCCACTTGGCCGAATCGACATCGACGAAGTCGACGAGCATCGACAGACCGGGCCGCCCCTGCGCATACTGCGCCATCGACGAGCTGAAGACCACCGCGGTGCCGATGCCTTCTCGCGCGACGGTCTCGTCCACCCAGCACCGCAGTTCGGCGTTGCGGTAGTAGTGCAGCGTGAGCGCGTCGCGGCCGAGCAGCCCGCGCAGGCTCGCGATGCGTGCGCGACGCGGATGCAGCGGCACCGCCTTCACGTCGGCACACCACTGCCGCAGCGTGTCGATGTGCGCCATGTCCTCGGGGTCGTCGACGAAGGTGCCGAGGAAAACCTGATGCTGCGCTGCCAGGTGTCGCAGCAGATGGTAGGAACGCACCTTGTCGCCCTTGTTGGGCGGGTACGGCAGCCGGTGCACCAGGTAGAGGATCTTGGCCACGCCGATCACCCCAGGCTGCGCACCACGAAGGGGCCGAGCCAGTTGGCCATGCCGATGGGAAGGCGGCGCCAGGTCTCGATCAGCAGCTTGTACTTGGCGTTGCTCGGGTTGTTCTGCGGCACCGCGTCGCGCTTGTAGAGGCAGTACTCGTAGTACAGCGGCTGCGGCTCGAAGCCCCAGTTCTTCTTGAACGCGAAGGATCCCGTACCCTGCTTGCTGCGGCCGTAGTCGAAGGTCTTGAGCCCGCGCGCGCAGGCGCGGCGCATCAGCTCCCAGTACTTGAAGTCGTTGCCGGCAAGTTCGCGGGCGGTTTCGGCGTCGCCCGCGTAGTAAGGCAGCACCTCGTCACGGAAGTAGAAGCTCATCACGCTCGAGATCGGGCGGCCTTCGGCGGTGCTGACGGTGAGCACCTCGCAGTCCTGGCCGAACTCGCGCCGCAGGGCCTCGAAGTAGCGCCTGGGCATCGCGGGTGTGCCGTGTCGGTGCACGTTGTCGGCGTAGAGCGCGAAGAAGCGATCGACGCCCTCGTCGATCGCGCCCTTCAGCCCGTTCTTGATGCCCTTGCGCACCATCGCGCGCTGCTTGCGCGGGATGGCCAGCATGTTGGCCTCCTCGTCAGGCAGGATGGGCTTGCGGAAGGTGACGTAGAGGGTCTGCCGCGGCCAGTCGGGATGGCGCGGCTGCAGGTTGCGCATCTCCAGGTGCTGCACGCCGAGTTTGCGCGCCAGACGTTGCGCTTCGTCCTCGAGCGCCGTGGCCGCCTCCTCGTCGTCCGCGACGACGCCGCCGTAGACGGCAAAGGGCAGGCTCGTGAGCGCGCTGCCGAAGAGCATGCTCTTCACGTGCGCGAGCGGCAGCACGCCGACGATGCGCTCGCCGCGCACGGCCTTCAGGTAGTGCGTCTCATGGCGGAAGGCCTGGCGCAGCACGCGCTGCCAGCCGGCGCGATGAAAGAAGGTTGCCTGCGGCGCGGCCAGGACGTAGTCGTCCCAGGCCGCGTGGGCCGGGGCGTCGTCCGGGGAGAGTCGATCGATGCGGGTCACAGCGCGCAATCACATCGCATTCAGATCGCGCTGACCAGTGCAGGTTGCGCAGTCTCGGCCATCCGGTCGAGAAAAATGTCGTCCATCCGGCCCCAGTGGAAATCCTGCAGCAGCCGCTGCAGCTTGCGCTCGTTGGGCGCGAGATTGACGTAGTGCCGGAAGCGGGTCTTGGCGTCGATGCCCTCGATGCGCGGCTGCGCGGGATCGATCTCCCAGGGATGGAAGTAGAAGACCGCGCTCTCGCGCTCGGCCTGGTTGACGCGCCGGATCATCCAGCGTGTCGTCGGATAGGGCAGCAGCCGGAAATAGCCGCCGCCGCTGGACGGCAGGTTGCGGCCGGCCAGGCGCAGCGTCGTCACCGGGACTTCGAGCAGGCCGCTGTCGGTGCGGTGCGCGAAGCGCGGCGCATCGGGCATGCCGTAGTGGTCGTGCGCGATCGGGTAGATCGACGAGCTGTAGCGGTGCCCCGTCTGCGCCAGCGTCTCCAGCGCCCAGAGGTTCCCGTGCCCGATCGAGAAGCTGGGCGCGCGATAACCCTTGACGGCCACGCCGCCGGCGTCCTCGAGCACGCCCTTGGCGCGCAACACGTCCTCGCGGAAGGCGCTGCGGTCGAGGTCGCTCGCGCGCTCGTGCCCGTAGCCGTGGCTGGCCAGCTCATGACCGCCGGCGACGATGTCGCGCACCAGGCCGGGATAGCGCTCGGCGATCCAACCCAGCGTGAAGAAGGTCGCCTTGACCTCGCGCTCGGCGAGCAGGCCGAGGATGCGCTGCACGTTGCGCTCGACCCGGCATTCGCGGCGCTCCCAGTCGCTGCGCGCGATGTAGGGCGCGAACGCCGAGACCTGGAAGTAGTCCTCGACGTCGATGGTCAGCGCATTGCGGATCGTGCTTGCCGGCACGGCCATCTCACGAAACCGCGGACCGGCTGACGAGCCAGCGCCAGAGATCGTCGGCGATACGGGTTGCGGCGTGGCCGTCCCAGTTCTCGGGAACCCGCCCGCGCTTGCCGCGACCGGCGAGAATCTCGTCGACGGCGCCAAGGATCGCCGCGTGATCGCGTCCGACCATCGTGTTGGTCCCCTGCTCGACGGTGATCGGGCGCTCGGTGTTCTCGCGCATCGTCAGGCACGGGACGCCCAGCGCGGTCGTCTCCTCCTGCAGGCCGCCGGAATCGGTCAGCACGACGCTTGCGCCGGCCATCAACCCGAGCATCTCGAGGTAGCCCTGCGGCGGCAGCAGGATCATGCGCGGATCGTCGACGAGACCCGTGAAGCCGAAGCGCTCGATGTTGGCCCGGGTGCGCGGGTGCAGCGCGAAGACGAGCGGCACTCGCTCGGCGACGCGGCGCAGCGTCTGCAGCAGGCCGCGCAGGGTCCCGGGCTCGTCGACGTTGGATGGGCGGTGCATCGTGACGACGCCATAACCGCCCACTCCCTGGAGCACGGCCGGATCGTGACCGTGCGCGCGCAGGGTCTCGGCGGCGCTGCGCGCCTGCGGGCGCGCGGCGTGCAGCGAGTCGATCATCACGTTGCCGGCAAAGCACACGCGCTCCTCGGCGATGCCCTCGCGCAGCAGGTTGGCCAGCGCGCTGCGCTCGGTGGTGTAGAGCCGGTCGGAGATCTGGTCGGTCAGCACCCGGTTGATCTCCTCGGGCATGCGGCGGTCGCCGCTGCGCAGCCCGGCTTCGACGTGGACGACCGGAACGTCCTTCTTCACCGCGACCAGCGCGCAGGCCAGCGTCGAGTTCACGTCGCCGACGACGAGCACGCACGAGGGGCGGTGCTCGTCGATCGCCGGCTCGATGCGCTTCATCACCTCGGCGGTCTGCACCGCGTGGGTGCCGGAGCCGACCTCGAGGTTGAGATCCGGCCGCGGCAGGCGCAGGTCGGCGAAGAGCTGGTCGCTCATGCTCGCGTCGTAGTGCTGGCCGGTGTGCACGAGCAGCGCCGGAACCGGCGGCTCGTGCGCCGCGAAGGCGCGCAGGATCGGCGCCATCTTCATGAAGTTCGGTCGCGCGCCGACGATGCACATCACCGGGCCAAGCTCGCCGGAGGCGGCGTTCACGCTCATGGCTTGCTTTCGTCGGGCGCGCGCCGGGCCGCGTTGACGAGCTTCTGCAGCATCGCCAGCGTCTGCACGTTGATGCGCTCCAGGCGCAGCAGGCTGCGCTCGAGGCGCTGCAACTGGTCGCCGCGCTGGTCGGCGGCGATCGCCGCGAGCTGCCGGTTCATCGTCTCCGCCTCGTGCGGTTCGAGCTTGAGCTTGCTGAGGTCGACGTCGAGCTCGCCCGAGCCGGCATCGCCGCTGCCCTCGAAGGCCAGGGCCGGCGCGGCCACGCTTTCGGCACGCTGCGGCACCTGCATCTCCTGCGCGAACTCCTTGGCGACCTCGTCGACGTCCTCGCGCGTCAGGTGCGTGCGATTGCTCAGGAAGCCCAGCAGCAGCAGCCGGTCGCAGAAGGAGTTGATCCGGCGCGGGATGCCGCCGCTGGCCTTGTAGATGCCCTCGAAGGCGGTGTCCTCGAAGCTCGGCTTGTCGGTGGCGCCGGCGCACTTGAGCCGGTGCTCGATGTAGGCGCGCGTCTCCTCGGCGTCCAGCGGCCCGATGTGGCAGGTGGCCGCAACGCGCTGGCGGAACTGCTCCATCTCGGGGCGCGCCAGGATCTCGCGGAACTCGGGCTGGCCGATCAGGAAGCTCTGCAGCAGCGCCTGGTTGCCGAACTGGAAGTTCGAGAGCATGCGCAGTTCCTCGACCGCGCGCGGCGAGAGGTTCTGCGCCTCGTCGACGATCAGCAGGCAGCGCTTGCCCTTGCTCGTCTGGCTGATGAGGAAGGCCTCGAGCGTGATCAGCAGCTCGGACTTGGGAACGTCCTTGACGCGAAAGCCGAAGGCCGCGCCGACCATGCGCAGCGTGTCCTCGGCACCGAGCTGCGTCGTCACCAGGTGGCCGGTGATGACGTTGCTGCCGTGCAGGCCGTCGATCAGCGAGCGCAGCACGGTCGTCTTGCCGGCGCCGATCTCGCCGGTGATGACGATGAAGCCCTCGTTGCGCGAGACGCCGTATTCCAGGTAGGCCTTGGCGCGCCGGTGCTGCTTGCTGCCGAAAAAGAAGCTCGGGTCGGGGTTGAGCTGGAAGGGCTTGCTCGTGAGCCCGTAGAAGGCCTCGTACATGATCAGAACTGCATGCGAAGCGAGCCGATCAGCGCGGACTCGTTGTAGGGCCGGGACTCGCTATCGAAACGGCTGTGGCGCAACCCGAGCGAGCCGGTCGTCGAAGGCCCGAGCCGCTTCGACCAGGTCGCCACGATCGTCTGCAGGTCGTTCCCCTTCAGACTGCCGGAATCGGGCGTGTGCTGCTGACTGAGCGAGACGAGGAGTGAGGAATCCGGTGTCAGGCGGTGCGACAGGCTCACGCTCACGGTGCGCTGATCCACCTTGTTGGTGACACTCAGGTCACCCGTCGCTGGCCCATGGCCGATCTGCTGCGTGTTCGAGCGCACCACGCTGAACACGACCGTGCTGCGCAGACCCTGGTAGGCGACGGCAACGCTCTGGCTGCGCTGAACCGTCGGCCCCGAGTTCAGGAAACCGCCGACGACGACGCTGCTGTTGGGGTCGATCCCGTTGGCGGCCAGGAAGTTGCGCACCAGCAGGTCGCGCTGGATCGGATCGGGTTCGATCGAAGCGAACTGCGCGAAGAACAGGTCATACACGGACACGATGGCGCGCCCGCCGGTGTTGCTGACCTGGAAGCTGCGCTGATCACCCAGCGTCCAGACCGTACGCGCCGTGCGATGCGAAAAGGTCAGGGCATGAGAGCGGCCGAAGAAGCGCCGGTCGTAGTCGGCGCGCAGCACCGTGCGCGGCGTCGGCAGCCATTGCGCGCCCAAACCCCAGCTGAAGATACGCTCGGACTGTCCTGCGAGGATGTCGTTGACCTCGGTGCCTGCACGCGCGGCCACCATCCAGTCCGGATCGGGTTGAAAACTGAGGCTTCCGATGATGCTCCCGCTGTGCGCGCGGGCCGTCTGAGGGGTCTCGTAAATCGAGCGACTGGCATCGATCCCCCAGCCGACCATGCCTTGCCGGCCGCCCAAACCGACCACGGCCCCCAGCGATTTCGTGTTGCCGTTGAGCGATGAGGCGCCGCTGCGCGATTCGGA
>Ga0209096_1003519_pt1 | contig 13561 bp, 11 predicted proteins | sample AD_UKC034_MetaG_FD_184407 | JGI IMG/M metagenome (GOLD analysis project Ga0209096, IMG submission 184407) | Active sludge microbial communities of municipal wastewater-treating anaerobic digesters from USA - AD_UKC034_MetaG (SPAdes) (version 2) | ecosystem: Engineered > Bioreactor > Anaerobic >... | reverse complement strand
ACAGCTAAACGGGTAAGTCAGGTGGAAAAATTGATCAATGAAAGGCCGGTACGAAAATTTAATTATCAAACCCCAAATGATGTATTTTTACAAAAACTAAAAGTTGCACTTATTACTTGAACACAGCGGTTGTCTTCATATTCTATTCATGATATAGCGCAACTATTTCCTCACCAGTTAATACTCGGCTGTAGACCCTCACATCATCAATTTTGCTATTCCAGAAATAACTATTTGCTCCAATCCCAGACCCTATCCGAAATGAGATGTTAGCTGATTGTGCGTTTTGAAGATTGCCAGAATTAGAAAGTTCACCGTTCATATAAAATTCGAAATCACCATTAGCACTTTGGGTGAATGCTATGTGAACCCACGAATTTATTTCGGGAATTGTCTTTGACCAGGGTATGTCTGGCTGGGAAGCTCCTCCCATCCAATAGTTGAAGGTATTATCATAAGCACCATTGGCTACGTTTTTATCGGCCCAAAATCCAAGCATACCACAAACTGTGTTTCCAAGTTCTTGTCGTCCAATTATTGATCTGAATTTATGACCTGCGCTTGAAGGAAAATATGAAGATACAATTACCCATGCTGAATAAGTAACCGGCTTGTATTGGAATGTATTAAGAGTAGGAATTTCAATGTATCCTGAAGTTCCGTTGAATATGAAAGCGGAAGCGACCTGATTATACCGGTCTGTGGTGCTGGTTACTCCACCGAAGATTGTGCCGTGATTGTTATTTCCACTCTCATCATTCGCATTACCGTTAAATGGATACCAGGCTACTAACCCATCTTGTGGAATTAAAGGTGTAGTGAAATTTCTGACATCCGACCACTCTGATAAGCAATTTCCCATCTGGGCGTTTACACGCCAATAGTATTGGGTATTTGATTTTGTTAGCGTCACAGGATGTGAATTGGATATTAAACTGGTTTTGTTCAGAATGGTAGTTGTAAAATCGCTGGATTCTGATACTTGTAGATTATATGAGGTTGCATCCTCAACACCATTCCATGTAAGGGTGACCGAATAATTCGTGAGTTGGGTATTATCAACAGGTAGTTGCAGTACCGGAATCCCCAATGCTTCAGTTGTAAATTTGCGCGTTTCTGACCAGTTTGATTTTATTCCACCCTTTTCAGCCCTGACCCGCCAGTAATAAATTGTAGAGAACATAAGTTCTGATAGACTATAGTTTCATTCTGTCACTCCTACCTTTTCAAGAACTTGATTTGTAAAGTTTTCAGAAGTTGAAACCTGCAATTCATAGGATTCTACACCAGCTAGAGTAGTCCAATCAAATTCAACGGAACGAGAGGAACCAGTAAGGTTGTCAATAGGTGATACAAGGCCTGGGGATGCAAGCGGCTCTGTGTTGAATGTACCGATGGCTGACCATGAGGATTTTGAATTACTCATAGTTGAACTAACGCGCCAGAAGTAATTTGTGGAATTCAGAAGTTGAGGATGGGTATAAGACGTTGATGATAGATTTTCTTGGTTGGCCTCTAAGGTCGAAAAATCATTAACTCTTGAAATTTGCAAAGCATACCCCGAAGCATCAGGTACTTCTGTCCATTCGAATATTATATTGCTAATTGAAACGGTGGTGTTTTCGGCAGGCTTTGTAAGTGTTGGAGCGCCTAATGCTTTGGTTGAAAATTTGGATATCGCGGACCAATCCGATGATCCTTCAGCATTCACTGCATTAACCCGCCAATAATAATCAGTGTCAGGGATTAAGTCGGGGACGGTAATTGTCGTTGTGGTCAAGCCTTCACGATTTATTTCAAGGTTTGTAAAATCCGGGATTGTCGAAAGCTGAAAGGTATACTTTTCTGATAGGGGAGTTTCTTCCCAGGCAAAAAGTACCGTATATCCATCAACTGAATCATTGTTTTGTGGTAAGATAAGGGTTGGCGATTGAGGAGGATTCATCTCTTCCTCGCAACTGCCAAGCAAAAGAATGATACATGCCAAGGCTACAGAGCAAACAGTTTTCATGGTTTTTTTAAAATAAAGATATTCCCGATTCAAATGCGGAAGTTTGCTAGGCGCAAGGTTCACGTGAAAATTCAGGTGAATCGCCCATTTAAGAATAAGTGGTTGATTTATAGGGATTTGATTTTAGGTGAATCACCTAACTGAATAATTTTTGTTTAAATTATAGTGCAAAATTTGTCAATGGACATTTATAAACTGACGTTGCTTATATGGGTTCTTGCTTCCGGGCTGGTAAAAGGACAGGATGTTACCCAGTTCAACTATGGACTAGAAAAATTTCAACTACCAACTGATGGCACCAATCCCTTACTTGCTAAAGTACCCCAAGGTCTTTACCTGAATAAAGGTCACCTCTACATTTTTCCTGAAGGCACGGGACGGATTTATGTTAACGACAGCATTTCTGGTCAACCCATAAGATTGGATTCTACTAAGTACTATGGCTTTACATTTGGAAGCCACATATTCTTCTATCGGGATACATTGTACTCGTTCGGTGGCTATGGATACTGGAATACAAACGGTCACTTACGGGTATTTATCAACCAGAAAGGCGAATGGGAACTTGAGCCATTAAATCGGGAAGTGCCTTTTAGCAAAGGTAATTTGTTACCTGTTGTGTGGCTTAATGAGGAGAAAGGTAAGCTTTGGATTGGATATTCTATTAATCGGAAGGAAGGCATCAAAGGCAATGGAAAAAATGTTGAAGCAGTAAACGACTCAGTTTATGTATTAGATATGGTTAGTAAAAATTTTTCAGTTGCTGGAGCTTCCAGTGCATCACAGAAAGGAGTATTTCACTCAACCACAACCAAGAACCTGGCTGCAAGCCCATGGGGCCAATTAGTTTTTGACAGTAATCAGAATTCCATTACTTTACTGGACTTTGAAAACAATGAATTGGCATTACTCAACAATGCAAAGGCAAAAGCGATTTTTCGTACACTGCAAATTGATGGACTAGTACATTTCAAAGATTCCAACCTGGTAATTCAGTCGCATCGGGATTGGATTGCCGGAAATTTCAGTTCAGGTGATTCTATCCAGCTTTCACGGGCTGATTTTTCATCAACAGGTAATCGTATTTTTGAGCCTACGCTTACTCCTATACTTGGTAATACAAACTCAACTGCTTACTTACATATCCTATTAAGTTTTGCTACTGGAGGCATGGTAGTTGGCCTGCTCTTGTATATGGTGAGCATCCGTCCTGCCCGCACAAAGGAGGAGGTAAGGGAAAAACAGATTCTCGCGTTTGATGATAAGGAAAAGGAAGTTATTAACCTGGTTGTAAGCAATTCGATGAATGGAATAGGCACCACTGTTGAGCAGATCAACCAGCTACTTGGCGTAACCAATAAAAGTATTGAGATTCAGAAGAAACAAAGAAGTGATGTCTTTCTATCAATCAACGAAAAGTGGAGCCGGATAGGCACTGGTGTATTAATTGATAAAAGAAGACTGGATCAGGATAAAAGATCGTATGAGTATTTAATAGCTAACGAAAAATTACACAAAGTAAATTCAATTGTTAGAAGTTGATCCTTTGCATCAAGACCTAAACTACTTCACTTGCTGCAACCTTCTTAACGCAGGCGCTCTCCACGCAGTAATGCCTACAACGCCCAGCGTCATCAGTCCGCCAAAAATCACAGAATTTACTACGCCCAACAATTTTGCAGCAATGCCCGATTCCAGCATACCAATTTCATTAGAAGAACCAATGAACATACTGTTCACAGCCGCTACCCGGCCTTTCATATTTTCGGGAGTAAGGGTATGGATTAGCGTACTGCGCACAATCACACTCACACAATCAAACATGCCGCTTAAGATCAACAGCGCCATCGACACCCAAAACCAGGTAGAGAGACTGAACGCAATCATGGAAACTCCAAAGCCCGCCACGCACCACAAAAGCACTTTACCAATTTTCTTTTTGATGGGATTACGCGTAATGTAAACCGCCATTAACACCGCGCCAATAGCGGGGGCAGATCGCAAAAACCCTAAGCCCGTTTTCCCGATATGTAAAATCTCATCGGCAAAGAAGGGAAGTAAAGCTACTGCACCCCCAAACAACACACCAAACAAATCGAGGGAGATCGCGCTGAGGATGATTTGATGACTGAACACAAATTTTAGCCCGGCTTTGATTTTTGTCCACGTGCCATGTTCGGTAGTTACCGGAGGCAATGGGCGATTAGGAATAGAACTGTAACAGATTAATGCAGCAAGCACCAGGAGTGCATCGGTGGTATAGGCTGCGGTAATTCCATAAAATCCATAAATCAAACCACCAATCATTGGGCCTCCTACGGCTGCTCCTTCCCAAATAGTACTATTCCAGGTAATCGCATTTTGATAAAGTGATCGATCGACCAACTGCGGCATAAATGAAAAGTTAGCAGGCGACAAAAACCCACGGGCCAAACCACTTATAAAAATTACCGCATAGATGGCAAACGCACCATGGGCGATTAAGTAAGCCCCCAGGTTGGTGGTGAAGTAGAGTAAGGCAGCGGAACAGGCCATAAGAATACCAACACATACTACAATTATTTTTTTTCGCTCAACAACATCGGCAAGGTGCCCGGCATAAAGCGATACACCAATAGCCGGAATAGCTTCGGCCAGGCCAATCAGTCCGAGGGATAACGGATCTTTGGTGAGTTCGTAAATCTGCCAGCCCACAATTACACCTTGTATTTGCATAGCCAGTGTAATAAATAACCGGGAAGTAACGAACAACCTGAAGTCGCGAATGCGGATGGCTGCGTAGGGATCGGATGAGTTCATTTTGTTTTACCGCAAAGCCGTTTTTTTTACCGCAAAGTCGCTGAGGCGCAAAGTTTCATATTTTTAAGTAACATGGTATCTCTCTGCGTCTTCGCGCCTTAGCGGTTCAATGAATTTTTTACCGCAAAGCCTCAGAGGCGCAAAGTTTGCATTCAAAGTAGTTAAGATAAATGATATTTTTTACCGCAAAGTCGCTGAGGCGCAAAGTTTCATATTTTTAAGTAACATGGTATCTCTCTGCGTCTTCGCGCCTTAGCGGTTTAAATAATCAATGACCTAAAAATTATTTACAAATCTTCTAAATCCATCCTTCATGAGCCGGACATTGAAATTAATCAAGAATCCCAATCTTTTGTCTGCCAATTTAAGGTAGCTTATTATCTGTGCTTCATGCACCGGCAAAATCGTTTCAACTGCTTTTAGTTCCAGAATAATCTCTTCTTCAACCAGAATATCAATTACGTAATCTTTGTTTAGTGTGTAGCCTTTGTATTGCAGAGCAACGGGCACAAGCACTTCAGTTTTTATACCTCGAAGTGAAAGCTCTTTAACCAGGCATTGCTGGTAAACTGATTCAAGCAAGCCCGGCCCCATTTCTTTATGAACAGCAACGGAGGCGTCCAATATCTCTTTCGAAACAGAATTGAGATCATCATTATTCATGACTGCAAGTTTTTACCACAAAGTCGCAGGGGCGCAAAGGTTGCATTCAAAGTAATTAAGATAAATGATATTTTTTACCGCAAAGCCGCAGAGGCGCAAAGTTTGTATTCAAAGTAGTTAAGATAAATGATATTTTTTACCGCAAAGTCGCAGAGGCGCAAAGGTTGTATTCAAAGTAAATAAGTTAAATGATAATCTCTGCGTCTTCGCGCCTTAGCGGTTTTATACTTAATTAACAATACGTTCAATTGCAGCAATTGCCTTTTGCTGCCGTTGCTCCCAGGTGCCGCCAATCTCAACAAAAGGAATTCCTGTGTTTGTAACTTCGTGTTTAAACAATTGCCAGAAATGCTCGCGCTTGTCAGGATGTTCGCGCTGGGGGTCATCCACCCAGGGTATATCAATATAGCACAACAGGTATAAATCGTAAGCACGGGTTTTAATCAGACGAATTATTTCCTCATCGCACTTTCCATATTTATGATCGCTCCAGATTTTTATGGTAATGAGGTTAGTATCGCAAATCATTACCCGGTTGGCATCCCGCAGCCATTCATCTTCTAACCGCAATTGGCCATGGGCAATTTTAAGGAGATCGGCTTCCTTGTAAGGTCGCCCTAATTTATCGAGGTAGGCCCGGGCATACTCCGGTATCCAACAGGTGTTATAATGATGCGCCAGAAATTTTGAGAGTTCTGATTTTCCCGTACACTCAGGCCCGATTATGCAAACCTTTTTAATAGCAGGAAAATCGTGTGTTGCGACTGACATACAGTTTACTTTTTTGGCAAAATAACCATTAATATGCTATCCGGAAGCCGAAACTAGTGTTGGGGTTTCGCTAATCGGGCTTGTATAATTATCTTTCGGTAAACTTTGAAGTGTGTGAAACGCAGAAAAGCAATTAAAAACATTGGTCTTGGTTTAACGGCTGGCTTGTGGTTGCCCTCCGCTTTATCCTCATGCAAAAAGGACGATCCCGGTCCGGAAGTGCCATTTGATGGTACCGTAGCCATTATTGGTGGCGGGGCTGCCGGGTTATATACCGCGGATATCCTTAACTCGAAGGGGATTAACGTAATAGTACTGGAGGCGAGCAATCAACTGGGTGGCCGTGTGCGGTCATTGCGCAATCAACACGAAATTCCGGTACAAACCTCAGCCGATTTTCCGGTAGAGTTGGGTGCAGAAATTGTTTACGGTACCAACTCATCGTGGGGCAACATTATTAAGAACTATACGCTTACGCGGATAGAGTTAGACACCCAGTCCACCGAACAGTTTATTCTCGATAACCAGGCAAAAACTGCTGTGGATTGGGCTGGCGATTCTGATTTGCAAGCCGTGAAAAGTTTTATTGATGGATTGCCTGCGTATGCCGGTGGCGATGTATCCATGAGTCAGGCCGCAGGTGTAAGCGCACGCGCCCAGGCATTACTTAATTCGATGGCCGGAAATCGGTTTGGATCCAGCAGCGACCGGATAGGAGCAAGAGGTGTAAGCGAAGCATTAGGTTTGATCGGGCACGACAACGTTGCCTATATGATCAAAACCAACCCGCTTCAGGATATTATTACATCGCGGTTTAATGGAATAATGGGAAAAGTTCAATTGAACACCGCAATAAAGAATATCAATTATGCGGGCGATAAAATTATACTTACCGATCAAAACAACAGCCAGATAGAAGTAGATAAGGTAGTAGTTACCGTGCCCCTTGGAGTTTTAAAAACCGGAGGCATTGTATTTAGCCCGGCCTTGCCCGGAGCAAACGTAACAGCCATGAATAAAATAGGCATGGATCACTCCCTTCGGATTATTATTGATTTCAAGAAAAACTTTTGGGGCAATGGTACCGGATTTTTATGGGGAGGCACGGAAGGGCCAGCATATTTTAATACCGGTGTGGCCCGTAGTGAATTTTATCGTACGCTTTCTGTAACCATTCACGGACCGAAGGCTGCGGAATTGTCCGCACTTGGTGATGGCATGTTAAATGAAATTTTGGCCGAACTGGATTTAATCTATAACGGGGATGCTTCCTTATTCGTACGGAGGCAACTTCTGTTCGATTCTGAGGGGAACCCGGTAGTGGGCGATCCGGTATGGTTTAAAGCCGATTGGGGAGCCGATGAATTCTTTAAAGGTGGAATTTCATTTTTACCACCCGGTTCCAGTGTGCAGGATCGTATCGATTTTTCGGCACCCATCAACAATAAAGTTTTTTTTGCGGGCGAAGCCACCGATGATAAGGGTGATGCCGGCACCATCAGTGGTGCCCTTAATTCGGCCGAGCGTGTGGCCGAAGAGGTGGTGGAGTCAATACTGAATGCATAGCTCATTTTCTGGTATGTACCGAAGGTTCTTACTTATTCCATTACTGGCAGGTTTAGCCTTCTCGTGCCAATTAACCAAAACAGAAAATACACGGCAGCCAAAAGCACTTTTTATTATTGTAGATGGCATTCCAGCCGATGTTATTGAAAAACTGGAATTGCCAACATTAAAAGAGATTCAACAGGTGGGTGGATACACGCGTGCCTATACCGGTGGCGATGCAGACGGGTATAGTAAAACGCCCACCATATCGGCTGTTGGTTACAACAGTTTAATTACAGGCACATGGGCTAATAAACACAACGTGTGGGATAATGATATTGCCGACCCAAACTACCAGTACTGGAATATTTTTAGAATAGCCGAAACAGCCGACAGTTCTATTAAAACAGCAATTTTTTCTACCTGGCTGGATAACCGTACAAAACTTATTGGTGAAGGGTTGCCCGATGCCGGTTCTATCTACCTTGATTTTAAATACGATAGTTTAGAGTATGATACCATTCGGTTTCCGCATGGCAACGACCGAAAATTTATACAAGAGATTGATGAGGCTGTGGTTAACAGCGCAGCGCAAGCCATTGCCAATCATGCCCCCGATTTAACATGGGTGTATCTTGAATTTACCGATGACATGGGGCATCAGTTTGGTGATAGTCCGCAATTTTACGATGCAGTAAAAGCAGCCGATACGCAAATCGGGAAAATCTGGAATGCGATAAAAGAAAGAGAAAAGAATTTTAACGAAGATTGGTTAATTGTAATCACAACCGATCATGGGCGTGATGCTGAAACCGGTAAACGTCATGGCGGGCAATCCGATCGCGAGCGGTTAACCTGGATAACCACCAATAGCAAAAATCTCAATCAGTATTTTAAGGCAACTCCCGGTATGGTAGATATTATGCCTTCAATCGCATCACACCTGAACCTTACCATCCCCGAACAAATCCGGAAAGAAATAGATGGGGTTCCCTTTATTGGCCCTGTGGATATAGCTGAATTGAAGGCTGCCCTGGATCAGGATGGAATTTTACTTCAATGGAACTTGCTAAACCCTGCGGTGGATAGCCTTACTGTTTTTACCACCACTACAAATAATTTTGCAATGGGTGGGATAGATGAATACCAAAAATTAAAAACGGTTTCGGCCAAAGAAGAAAAATTTTGGTTTAAGCCCGATTCCGATTCTTTGTTTATCAAAATACTGGTAAGCACACCCCATCAGTATTTAAATACATGGTTTGTTAAGAAAAGATTATCTGAACAATAGTTTGTTGTTTGCACAACCAGCAATAGTTCAACAAGGGCAAAGTTGTTTCCTATCCCGATTCAGGTAAACAGTCCGCTTTCGCGGATTAAAATAAAAATTCCCATACACAGGGTTAACCATCCAAATGCTTTTCGCAATACCTGGGCTGGTTGCTTACGGGCCATTTTGTTTCCTATCAAAATACCCCCAATAGCCAGGGCGGTAATGGTTAATAGCAGTTTCCACTCGATTGTGTGCGTAAGTACATCGCCCAAAAAACCGAGCAAAGAATTGATGGCAATAATAAACAAAGACGTTCCAACGGCAGTTTTAAAATTTAGACCCGTTAAAAGCACTAGAGCCGGAATAATCAAAAACCCACCACCGGCACCAACCAACCCGGTTAAAAACCCAATTAGTAAGCCCTCCACAATCACCAAAAAAGTACGAAAGTGTTTATGATTTGCTTCAGGTTCTTTCCGGTTTCTAATCATTGAAAACGAGGCCAGCACCATAAGTATTCCAAACAAACCTAACAACAGCGCACGTTGTGTAAGAATAAAGGATTCTGTTTGAAAAATAATTTCGGGCAAGGCAGGCACAATCCATTTGCGGGTGCTGAAAATGGCTACAATGGAGGGTATTCCAAATAAGATACCGGTTCGCAGATTAACGAGGTGATCGCGGTATTTGGGAATGGCCCCTACTAAACTGGTAGTACCCACAATAAACAACGAATAGGCCGAGGCCAGCACAGGCTCAATGCCAAACAGGTAAACCAATATTGGAATGGAAAGAATAGAACCTCCTCCACCCAACGCTCCTAAAACAACACCCACCAGGATGGCGGCTACATAACCCAGTATTTCCATTTTAGGAGATTGCCATTTTATAAGCGGCTGTAGTCAACAATAAACGAATCGGGAAATTTCTTTTTTACTTCCGTAAGTAAGTCAGCCGCTTTTGGTCGGGAAGGTAATGGTCCCAGGATAAGGCTGTAATACTTTACACCATTAATAACCTTTACCTGTACCAATACATTTTTTTTATAAGAGTTTTTCAGGTTATCGGAAAGGCGCATCAGGTTTACCAGTTCCTGGTAGGTACCAACCTGTACACCAAAACCTTTGGGCAACGAACGCGTAATGTCAAATTCATAAAACTCTTTTTCTTCTACCGTTACGTGTTCAATGCTTGCCGGGCCTTCACCTTTGGTGGCGCGGTTCTTTCCATCACCGGCATCAATCACTTCAATCTTAACTTCTGCAAGGCCCTGATTAATAAAGCCAAGTTTTTCTGCTGCCGATTTCGACAAATCGATAATTCGTCCTTCAACGTAAGGCCCGCGGTCGTTTACCACTACTTCTACAGTTTCATTGTTTGCCAGGTTAGTCACCTTTACTTTGGTGCCAAACGGCAGGGTTTTATGCGCAGCCGTAAGTTTAGAGTGTTTATACTTTTCTCCACTTGCTGTGGGGCTGCCTTCAAATTTGTCGGCATAAAAGGATGCTTTTCCGGTTTGAGTCTGCGCCAGTGCGGCTCCGGCCATGCACCAGGCAAAAAATAGCAAGACAATTTTTTTCATATTCAAAGTTAATAAGGTTGATGAATATTGAGATTAAAAAAATGGAACGGAGGGGCCACAAAAGTCATTCTGACAGTACGCATTTATTCTACGGTCTCCATTCTGTGGTACTGAAAGAGATTCCGGCACAAAGCCTTACATACTCGCTTATTTTCGGCTTTTGAAAACCTCTTTTACAATGCATTTATGTGCCCGGAAAGCTTTCTTATAACTTTCAAAAACCGTGTTGTGAATCGGGGTTTTTAAGCTAACTTTGCCCGGCAAATAACGAATCCTAATCTTATTTGCCATGGCCCTCGATACTTCCAAATTCCTTTTTGAAGCCCTTACATACGATGATGTGCTGTTGGTTCCGGCCTATAGCGAAGTGCTTCCGCGCGAAACCTCAACCCTTGGCTCGCTTACCAAAAAAATAAAACTTAACATACCAATTGTATCGGCAGCCATGGATACGGTTACAGAAGCCGAACTGGCTATTGGCATTGCCCTGGAGGGGGGGCTGGGATTTATTCATAAAAACATGAGCATTGCACAACAGGCCGAGCAGGTGCGCAAGGTAAAACGCTCGCAAAGCGGAATGATTCAGGATCCGGTTACATTGCAAATCAACTCGGTTGTGCGCGATGCCGAAAAGATTATGCGCGAATACAAGATTGGAGGCATTCCGGTTGTGGATGGTAACGGTAAACTGGTAGGCATTATTACCAATCGCGATTTGCGTTTTCAAAAAGATATGTCGTTGCCCATCGAGCGGATAATGACCAAAGAAAATCTGATTACCGCTCCGGAAGGAATTACCCTCGAAAAGGCCGAAGTAATTTTACAGAAGTATAAAATTGAAAAACTACCTATCGTAAACAAGAAGGGGAAACTTACCGGCCTTGTTACGTATAAAGACATCTTAAAGAAAAAGAATAAGCCCAATGCCTGCCAGGATCAATTTGGTCGGCTACGGGTAGGAGCAGCAGTAGGTGTAACACCGGATATTGCAGAGCGGATCAGCGCCCTCAAAAATTCAGGAGTGGATATTATCAGCATTGATACTGCGCATGGCCATTCCAAAGGTGTTATTGATGCAGCAAAGAGTATTCGCAAAAAATTTCCGAATCTCGAATTGGTGGTAGGAAACATTGCAACAGGCGAAGCCGCCAAAGCCTTGGCCAAAGCGGGGGCTGATGCGGTGAAGGTGGGTGTAGGCCCCGGCAGTATTTGTACCACACGCATTGTAGCAGGTATTGGCTTGCCCCAGTTATCAGCTGTTTATGAAGCGGCCAAGGCATTGCGCGGAAGCGATGTAAAAGTTATAGCCGATGGAGGTATTCGCTTTTCGGGCGATGTAGTGAAAGCACTGGCAGCTGGGGCCGATAGTGTAATGATTGGATCATTGCTGGCAGGTACCGAAGAAGCACCAGGCGAAATGATAATCTATGAAGGCCGTAAATTCAAAACCTATCGGGGTATGGGATCATTAGAAGCTATGGATGATGGCTCGAAAGACCGCTACTTTCAGGATGCAGAAGATGATATAAAGAAGTTAGTGCCCGAAGGTATTTCCGGTCGGGTGCCCTATAAAGGTTCTGTGGCAGAGGTGTTGTATCAATTGGTTGGCGGACTAAAGGCGGGCATGGGTTATTGTGGTGCTAAGAATCTTGAAAAACTGAAGGCGGCAAAGTTTGTAAAAATCACTTCGGCCGGTGTGCATGAAAGCCACCCACACGATGTAACCATTACCCGCGAGGCTCCTAATTACAGCCGCAAGTAAAACGCTTGCCTCCGATTAAAGCCTATTAAGTAATATTGTAAAACCAACGAGGCCGGTGTGCGTAAACACACCGGTATCATGTAAACACCAATTTTGAAAACAAAAGCCATTACCCGCCTTCTGTTTCTGGGCTCTATTCTGGCCTGGCTGGTATTGGTGTTTTCAGACATTACGGTGCTTTACAGCGAAATCAGGCAGCTGCCCCCCGGGGTTCCCAAGTGGCTGCCCAGCGTAATGCTGAATATTTTTATTCTTTGTCTTTTCTACTACTACCGATATCAGATTGAGAAAGATGAGAGCCTGAGTTTTACCGATTTGTTGTGGAAGGTATTTGCTACAGGTTTGATAGCCACTGTGGTTTCGCTGGTTTTCCGATTGGGCGAGTTTTTAATAGGTACCACCCGGCTGGCAAGCCATCCGCTGTTCAAAGATTTGATATACCAGATTAACCTGGCGCTTTTCCTCAGTTTCCTGCTATCGGCCTACACCTCGTGGAAACGCCTGATTCTTTATCAAAAATCCAAATGGCTTATTCGTATCTGGCTGGTTTTTGAACTGTGCTTGTTTCTGGCATTGTGGTACGACAGCATTCAGATCACCGTATCATCAACCGCAAGTACAATCATTATTGTAATAATTGCTTTGCTGGTAATTGTGCTGTCGGCCAACATGCGGTGGGTGGCCTATCTTAACTTCAAACAAAAGTGGACCAGCCTGCTGCTTTTGATGCTCTCTTTCTTTTACCTCGGCTACTTTCTGTTTACCGTAAATTCAATTTCTGCTTTTATCAATAGCATTGATCCGGCTTTTCAGGATTTTGGCAGCCATATCTTTAATGTGTGCCTGCTGTGCTTTGTTTTGGTGTACAGTATTTTTTCTTTTCTGGTAATCTTATTTAACCTGCCAACCTCATCGGTGTTTGAGCAAAAGCTGGAAGAAGTGGTAAACTTTCAGCGGATCAGCCAATCCATTCAAACCGAACAAAACGAAGAGAGTGTTTATAATATATTGTTGGAAAGCTCTGTAAGTGCCGTGTTTGCCGATGCCGCCTGGCTGGAAATAGAAAGCGCCAGCAACGGGAGTAAATTTTTTACCTATAAAATTACCGAGCTGGAGTCGCAGCAAATCCGCAATCACCTGAAGCAACACCAT
>Ga0209096_1003518_pt1 | contig 13565 bp, 13 predicted proteins | sample AD_UKC034_MetaG_FD_184407 | JGI IMG/M metagenome (GOLD analysis project Ga0209096, IMG submission 184407) | Active sludge microbial communities of municipal wastewater-treating anaerobic digesters from USA - AD_UKC034_MetaG (SPAdes) (version 2) | ecosystem: Engineered > Bioreactor > Anaerobic >... | reverse complement strand
AATGTAAACAAAGTAGAAACAGCTGTTATCGCCTCCTTTCACATTGAATCATCAGCATTACTTTCCACCGAACAAAAAGAGTTATTGAAAGAAAAACTCAGCAACCGAATAAATGCAGATGGCTATTTACAGGTAAAAACCCAGGTGCACCGTACACAACTGGCCAATAAAGAAGAAGCCATTGAAAAAATTTACGACCTGGTAAAAAAAGCTCTTGAAAAGAAAAAGGCCCGCATCGCTACCAAAGCCAGCAAAGCCTCTAAAGAGAAAAGGATAGAATCAAAGAAGAAAAAAGCAGATATCAAAGCAGGCAGGCAGAAATTCAGGCCTGGTGATTTTTAACGCTTTACCAAAAAGTAAAATTGTAAATTAGCTATTCAATTGAACCCTGTGCGAAGAAGCCTGTTGACAATATTCATTTTAATCATTACCGCTTTCACTGTCTCATGGTTCCTGGGCGCCTGTAAAAAAGATCAGAATACTGATGGTATTGCGTTATTACAGCAGGAAATCCCCGGGAGTTTCCCGCAACCTCTTTACAAATTTGAAGACAACCCGCTAAGCAAAGAAGGTTTTGAACTGGGCCGGAAATTATTCTATGATCCGAGACTCTCAGCAGACAATCTCACACCTTGCGCCTCTTGTCACCAGCAGATTGCAGGTTTCGGCACCTTCGAACATGACCGTAGTCATGGAGTTTTTGGTTCGCATACACTTCGCAATGCCCCTGTATTGTTTAACCTGGCCTGGAGTCCTTCCTTTCACTGGGATGGAGAATTTACTTCATTACAGAATGAAGCAGTACACCCCTTGACAGGTGCTGTTGAAATGGGGGAAACATTTGATGACATTATTAATAAAATTGAGGCTGACCCGGAATACAGGGAGCTATTCAAAAAAGTATTTCGCTTCCCTTTTATCCGGCCGGAGTTTATTACAAAAGCATTAGCCCAGTTTACCGGTTCTATGGTTTCTGCTGATTCAAAATATGATCGTTATAAAAAAGGCATTGTAACATATACTGCACAGGAAGAAAATGGTTACCAGTTATACAAAGCCAATTGTGCCGGTTGCCACCCGGAACCAATGTTTACAGATTATAGCTTCCGGAATATTGGTTTACCAGTTGATAACTTATTGAATGATTATGGCCGGATGAGAATTACCGGAAAGGGTGAAGATTCACTAAAATTTAAAGTGCCTACGCTGCGTAACACCTATATCTCTTCCAACTATATGCATGATGGCAGATTCAATACACTTCAGCAATGTATCAATCATTACCGTACCAATGTGCAGCAAAGCGCTACGCTTGATCCTTTGCTGACAAATGGAATTACACTGACCAATGCACAAGCCAGTGATCTTTTTATTTTTCTTCGCACTTTAACTGATTCTGCCTTATTAAGAGATCCCCGTTTTGCTAAACCAAATTAGGTCTTGTCAACTATTCTTTTAGCTTTCAGTGCATCAAGAGCCTGCTTCTTTGCTTCAATTTCTTTTTCCGTGTCCTTTTGTGCAGATTGATTATCCTTCAATTTTTTTTCGAGATCATTCTGATCATCTTTCAGCCCCCTTAGTTTCTTTTCGGCTTTACTTACTGCTTCTTCCTGTGCTTTTATATCCAGCTCCAGGTTTTCAGCAATGACATCAGGCTGCAGGCCGCTAAGAAAGGTTTTTGCTTTTTCTGTTTGTAAAACATCAAATCCGGATTTGGCATTGTTCCCATCTTTCAGAATGATCATATATACCACAGATTCATCCTGGTTTTTCCGGCTTTTTGATTCTACTTTAATGATATAATCCATCCTTTCAGCATTAATATCAGTAATGAACGCATCCTTATATACCTTAAATCCTTTGTCTTTGTTAAAGAGTCCTTTCTCTTCCTTTGGCTTGTAACCAAGTTTTGCCATTTTTTTTGAAATGGCATTTTCTACTGCCTCCGGCGGGTAAGGATAATCGATCATAAAAGCTTCCTGTTTTTTCTTGTCATATTCGATTGTGCCTTCATATGCCTGTGCCGAAACAATATTCACAAAAGCCAGGGCAACTAATAAGGATAAAAATATCTTCTTCATAACCGGTAAATTTTGCTGATAAAGATACAGCAAGGCAGAAAAGCGTTGCAATTGTCCTAAATATATTATTTGCTATTCGCCGGAATTCGTTTTTTGCCTGCTTAACAATTACTTTTGTCCGGTTATTACCGCCGGAATACCCGGAAAGGCAATAACCTAAAAATTTCCAATCCTTTGAGCGGAATAAAAAAACTGGCAGGACAAACTCTGTGGTACGGCATGAGCAGCATCTTCGGCAGGTTTCTCAATTACCTGCTGACGCCGCTGTTGGTTACCATCTTTGCTTCAGGAGAATATGGCAAGATCAGTACGTTGTTTACCATTGCTGCTTTTCTCAATATTGTCTATACCTACGGACTCGAAACATCCTATTTCCGTTTTTCAGCACTGCAGCCTGAATCAAAAGTTTACAATACCTGTTCCTCCTCTATAATTATAACAACAGCCCTGTTCACCGGCTTATTGCTGCTCTCTGCACAAAGCTTTGCTTCCTTCCTGGAAATGCCTGACCACCCGGAATATATCTCCTGGGTGATCTTGATTGTAGCGCTGGACACACTTAGTGTGATGCCCTTCGCCAAGCTCCGGTATGAAGGAAGACCAAGAAAATTTGCAACTATAAAGGTCCTGAACATTCTTATTAATGTCGGGCTCGTCATTTTCTTCCTGGTGGTTTGTAAAAATGCTTTCGAAAAAGATAAGGACAATTTGTTTGCGACATTATATGATCCTAAGATTGGTCTTGGGTATGTCATTCTTGCCAACCTGTTTGCAAGCGGTATCACCTTACTATTACTGGCAAGGGAATTTTTTCATTTCAAATTCAGGCTAAATCCGGGTTTTTGGAAAGAGATGATGAGTTATAGCTGGCCGCTGATTATTGTTGGTTTTGGCGGCATGGTGAATGAAACGATTGATCGCATTATGCTGCTGAAATTGTACCCTGGAACTATAGATGAAGCTTTTTCCCAATCGGGTATTTATTCCGCCAACTACAAACTGGCTGTACTGATCGTATTATTCATACAGGCCTTCCGGATGGGAGCAGAACCCTTTTTTTTCAAGCAATCCACCAGTGAAAACGCACAAAAAACATATGCCAGGGTGATGAAGTTCTTTGTGATCGCCTGCTGTTTTTGTTTTCTTGGTGTGACTTTGTTCCTTGATATCTGGAAATATTTTATGGGCACCAAACGTCCGGAGTATTATACAGGATTGAAAGTAGTACCCATACTGATGACGGCTAAAATATTTCTCGGTATTTATTACAATTTATCTATCTGGTATAAAATAAAGAACCAGAACCTGACCGGTGCCTGGATCACCCTTGGTGGCGCTGCAATTACTATAGTTTTCAACTGGATATTTATTCCTATCCTTGGTTATATGGCCTGCGCCATTGCCACTATTCTTTGTTATGGGTTTATGATGGTGGTAAGTTACATACTGGGACAAAAACACTATCCCATTCCCTATGCATGGAAAAAACTACTGGCTTATATTGTTATCTGCCTGCTTTTATTTGGTTTGCACCAGGCATTTCTTCTTTTAGGCCTCAACCCGTGGATCAACCGGGCTGTGGCTGTTTCCTTTATTGGTTTATTTACACTACTGGTGCTAAATGTAGAAAGGAAAGAATTTGAGAAGATGCCGGTAATTGGAAAGTTTTTGAAACCAACAACTGTTTAATACATCTTTACAAAAGGATTATTCATTTTCTCAAATCCCACTGTTGTTACCGGGCCATGACCCGAATATACTTTGGTTTCATCCGGTAGGGTGAAAAATTGTGTTTGTATACTTTGTACCAGCGTTTCCATGCTACCACCCGGCAGATCAGTTCGGCCTATGCTGCGGTTAAACAGTACATCACCGCCGATGATAAAACCACCGGCTTCATGGTAAAATGATACACTTCCAGGAGAATGACCGGGTGTGAAACGTATTTCCAACTCATCCTCCCCGATTTTAATTTTATTTCCTTCTTTCAGGTAAACCAAAGGGCCCTCGTAATTGTCAAAAGGCAGCTGCCACATGAGGCCGGACTGGGGAGCAAAGTCTAAAACAGGTTTTTCATTCGGATGAATATGAAGGTCAAGTCTCCAGGTATCATGTACGAATTTGTTGCCAAAAACATGGTCCAGGTGGCAATGAGTATTAAGCAGCAAAACAGGCGTCAGGCCGGTCTTTTCAATGCCCGTTTTTAATTCGTCCCTTTCCTCCGGGAAATAACAACCGGGGTCTATAATGCAGCACTGCTTTTGTTCGTTATACAAAACATAAGTATTCTCCTGAACGGGGCTAAAAGTGAAGGACTTAACAGCTAACATGGATTGTTTTTTCGTACTTTTAAAATCCGGACGGTAACTACCGGCAAAGATAGTTTCAATTGTTACTACCGGCACTTTAACTTGCTTATCAGAAATTGCCCGGTAACTATCGGGACTGGCTGCCAAATCATATAAATGAACGATTAAACATTATCGAAACAGTAAGTAATAGTCTATGAAGAAGTCATTAAGCCTGATTGCCTGTCTTTCCCTTTTCCTTTCTATGGAAACTGCAGCACAAGTGAATACGGTGGAATTCGGAAAAAACCGGGTTCAGTACCAGAAATTCAAATGGAAATATTACCAGACAGAAAATTTTAACAGCTATTTCAGCCAGGATGGTTTGGGACTGGGAAAATATGTTGCCCAGGTTGCTGAAGCAGAGCTGCCCTCTATTGAAGAATTTGTGGAATATGGACTCCAGCGCCGGATCAATATCGTTATTTATAACAATTACGATGAAATGCAACAGTCCAATATCGGCATTGGCATTGACTGGCAAAATACCGGCGGTGTTACCAAACTGGTGAACAATAAAATGATCATTTATTATGATGGCAACCATGATAATCTCCGCCGGCAGATAAGGCAGGGAATTGCCCGTAACCTGGTAGAGAACCTGCTCTTTGGAGATGATCTCGGGGAGTTTGCAGCTAACCAGGCCTTACTTGATCTTCCCAAATGGCTGACTGATGGATATATTTCCTATGCTGCTGAAAGCTGGAACACTACACTGGATGATGATCTGAGGGGTGTGATGCTGGCGGGCAGTTACCGGAATTTTTACCAGTTTGCATTTGAAAAACCATTACTTGCCGGGCATTCTTTCTGGAAATACATTGCCGATAAATATGGCAAAAGCAAGACCACTTACTTCCTGTACCTGGCCCGCATTTACCGTAACCTGAACAATGCTTCCTATAAGATCGCTAAAAAGAAATTCAAGGTCATCCTGCGGGATTTTATGACGGATGTACAGGCACAATATTTTAAGGATATACGTGGCCGCCGAAATACACCAAGGGGTCAGCTTTCAGTAAGTGAATACATAGGTAAGAAAGATTATATCCGTTTTAATGCAAACCCTGTTCCCCGAAGCTTTACTTATGCCGTGGTTGAATTTAACCAGGGCCGCTACCAGGTAGTGTTGATGGAAAATTTTGTAAACAAAAAAGTACTTCTGAAACTGGGTGTACGTTCAAGGGAAGATGATAAACATCCTAACTATCCTATTCTTGCCTGGGATGGCAAGGGTACCCGGTTAGCTGTGTTATATAATGAAGAAGGAAAAACAAAATTCTTTGTGTACGACCTGGTGAACAGGGTGAAGTTATGGAAACAGGAGATCGACAAATTTGACCAGGTACAGGACATGAAATATATGCTTGATAACAATACCCTGTTGTTAAGTGCCGTAAAAAGCGGGCAAACCGACATATTTGTTTACAAGATCGATAAACAAACCGTAGAACAGATCACCAACGATGTGTATGATGACCTGGACCCTTCCTTTGTGGCCTTCCCAAATAAAACAGGTATCATCTACTCCAGTAATCGTCCGTCAGCTACCGCTGCCAGCAGTGACGACTCATTACCCGGCAGGCATTTCAATATATACCTGGTTGACAACTGGAATAAATCGGAAGCCAAGCAAATATCAAAGCTTACTGATCTGAAACTGGGCAATGCAAGATTTCCTTCCCAATACAACACTTCCCATTTCACTTTTATCAGTGACGAAAACGGAATCAATAACCGCTATGCCGGTTTCTTTAAAACAGAAAGGGCCGGTTTGGATACATTAGTATTCATTGGTGATGAAATGCTGCGCAATCCGCCGCAAAAAGATGTGGACAGCCTTCTTGCTGAATGGGGCAAGACAGATATTGATTCAGTCGGTTTTGTTTCTATCACTAATGATTCGTCATACGTATTCCCGCTGACGAATTATCAAAGCAGTATGCTGGAAACAAGAACTGCCGGTGATAACCAGCAGGTGAGTGAAGTGGTAAAGCTTGGTGATGTAAAACTATTGTACCGTTTAAAAGTGGATGAAAACACACTTCGCCGCCGGAATATAAATGCAAGACCGACTGAATACATCAGGAAAGTGATTGAGGAAGAAAAGAAAGCTGCCCGCAAAGAAGCAGTACAGACTATCAAAACAGATACTCTGACCAAAAAACAACAGGATTTTTTCAACAGCGGTTTTGAAGAAGATAAGCCAGACAGCACTAAGAAAGTAGGCGATATGGTGAAAGCAGATGAGATAATCAAAGAATCTGTTCTGAAGAAAGCTAAAGTGTTTGAATACAGACCCCCTAAGTTTTTCAATGATTATCTCGTCAGCGGATTTAACAATAATATTTTAGTAACCCGTTTTCAACCCTACCAGGGTGGCTATGGCCCGATACAATTGAGTAATAACTCTCCGTTGAATGGAATCATCCGGGTAGGAACCTCCGACCTTTTTGAAGACTGGAAATTCGCCGGCGGTTTCCGTATTAGTCCGGATCTCACCAATAATGAATACGTATTTACCACGCAATACCTTAAGAAAAGGATAGATTATGGTCTTACCTATTACCGGGTGACAGTAAAAAACCCTGCCTTGTATACCGACTCTACTTCTTTTAATGTAAAACAATACTCTAATTTATACCAGGCAACAGTAACGTATCCTTTCAGTAAGATCCGAAGCCTGCGTATGAATGTGGGATATCGCAGTGATAAATATGTAAAACTGGCTAACGAATTTTTCCCTGATGAATCATTGAAGGGCAAAGATGACCGCCTCACTTATGCACTGGCTCATCTTGAATTTGTACATGATGATGCTATCAGTACGGCGCTGAATATATGGAAGGGGCTTCGGTGGAAAATATACTTCGATTATATAACACAGGTGGGCAAGAATACCAAAACAGGAAGCGGAGATTTTCCATACACCATGAACGTTGGGTTTGATGCCAGGCATTACCTGCCGGTATACCGTAATATCACCTGGGCTGTTCGTGCTGCAGCTGATTTCTCATGGGGTACAAAAAAACTTATTTACTACCTGGGCGGTGTTGACAACTGGCTGATGTTTGGTCAGAATCAGCGTAGCAATGGCTCCTTCCGCTATTTTGATCCTTCCAATACCCCGGACCCCGATGCTGAATATGCATATGAATCTCTGGCAGTAAACATGAGAGGATTCAAGCAGAATGTGGCAAATGGTAATAATGCATTTGTACTTAATAGTGAAATAAGGGTGCCTGTATTTACCAGCTTTTTTAATAAACCCATCAATAATGCTTTCTTGCGTAATTTTCAGATAGTACAGTTTATAGATCTCGGTACTGCTTGGAATGGCGCTTATGATAAAATAGAAAGGCCTTCGGTTTCGTATACTTCACAGCCGCTTACCGTAAGGGTAAAAGCTGGTGGTATAGGACCTTTTGCAGGTGGCTATGGCTTTGGGGCCCGGAGTACTTTACTGGGCTACTTCCTGCGCTTTGATGCTGCCTGGGAAATGAATGGCTTTTTCCAGGGTAAACCGCTTTATTATTTTGCTATGGGTCTCGATTTTTAAGCTCCAAAATTTTGAATAATCACAATCCCTCCCTTGAAGGAGGGATTGTGATTTTAGACAGTAAATGATTCCCCTAATTTTTTAACCGACAAATACAGCAATGTCATAAACACTGCATAGCAAAACGTCATTCCCCATGCAACACTGTTCTGAAGGGGATTAAAAAGTAAATCACTTATCTCTGAAACAAGGGAAAAAGGATCGGTAATAATATCCCAGCTATTGAACCGCAGATACCGTCCAATATAAACTCCCAGTGCATTAAGCCACATTACTGCAAACACCAGCATCACAGAAAAATGTCTCCCCCTTATCACTGCAGATATGACTTCTACTTTTCTCAGTGACACAATTCCGAACATAATTCCATTCCATGCAAAAGAAAAGATCAGCAACAGGTCAAACCATTTGGGTGCTGAACGTACCCTCGTAAAATGTACAAGATCGGTTATAATATAAAAGGCGTTAGGGATGAATAATAGCCATACAACCAGGGCCAAAACAAGTTTCCACCTGTTCTCAATAAAATCAATCCTGCCGGTTACCAGCTGGGTGATCCCATAAGGCACAAAAGCAAGAAAAAGATTCCAGGGAAGGAAAATATACTCCAGTGAATCAGTAACTATCATCCTTGCAGCCAATAATAAACAACTAAAGCCGGAAGATACCAGCAACCAGTGGTGCAGGGTAACAGGCAAAGGAAATCCGGATTTGCGAAGGAATACTGCTTTTATCATACAATTATTTTAGGAATAAATATTAAGCTCCCAGTAAGCAGAGCAACGGCAGCCATAACTAATACTGCAGCAGCAGCAATATCTTTAATGAACTTTATTTCCGGATGATCTTCTTTTGAAATAAGGTCTGTGGTTTTTTCAATAGCAGTATTGATCAGCTCCGTCACCCACACCAAACCCGTAACAATAACCAGTATAATAACTTCAAAGCGGGTAACCGGAAAAATAATACTCAATACGATCACTGCAACAGTTGCCAGTAAATGCAGTACCGCATTATGCTCCCGTTTAAAAAAGCTGAACATTCCTTCAAGAGCATAACAGAAACTTTTGCTTCTTTCACTTACCGAGAATCGTTTATACTCACTCATGCCCGCCAGTTTGATTGACTTGTTAATTGCTTTCCCATACCATATGTGGGTTGATTAGCGGATTTCCCTGTCATCATATGCCTGCAGTGTATAAACTCTTTCCAAACATCACCTGCATATTGCTGAAATGAATAACCTCCGCTTCTTAATACTTTGTAATGCCATAGCCAGACCATGAGAATGGTGCCTGCCATTAGTAAATAATGAACTGTCCCTGAAAAGATTAATGTAAATCCCGCTTTGCGTTTATACAAACATTCAAGAGTGTAACTCTGAAAACGCAGGTGCATTTCTTCATCTTTTAATACCTGCAGGCATATTTGCTTAAGTATAGCTGACCGGGTGGCATTGAACAAAGCCTTATAATACACCATGGCTATTATTTCAGCGGTGAGCAATACGGTCACCGAACCCTCTAGCCCTGCCAGTTTTCGTAATCGCCGGAAAATAGAATCCAGCCAGTCTCTGCCCAGTTTTGGTATCCCCTCACCTTCCATAAACTTTCCTAATATTGCCGCATGATCCTGCTCTTCTTTAATAAACAGTTTGACAGTCTCTATGTAGCTGGTATCCTGCATACGCTGAGCAAACTGCAGAAAATGCTTCCCCTCAGAATGTTCTCCTCTTTGAAACTGGCGAACAGATTGGGAGATATTTTGTTTTTCCTGAGCTGTTAGTGTCTGACAATCTTTCCATTCAAGATGGTCAAAATGGTCACGATTACCCAGGAAATATTGTTGCCATTGTAAAAAATTCATACCATCATTTTTGTAATGAAACAATACTATTACCATTCCAGTTTCCGGGAGAAATACATGATGATGCCCAATGCCACAAATAAACCTATACTGCCCATCAGTAATGCATAATCCTGCAATTGAATAATACTGAATATATAACTGTACACTACAACCAGTACAAAGCTGATAAACAGGGCCAGTTTTGATGATTTTAATATGCTGCCCACATACCAGCTCACCAGTCCGATAGTAGCGGCACCTGCGATAAGATAAGCCAGGTTGAACCCGGTATACTCAGAAACAGATAAGAGCAACGTATAAAATAATACCAGGGCTAATCCGGCAAGACCATATTGAACGAGGTGCAATGATTTTTTGTAAATAGTTTCTACCAAAAAAAATGCAGCAAAAGTGAGCATTATACAGAGCAATGCATACTTAACCGAACGTCCGGTTTTATCATAACTATCAACCGGTATCAACAGATCTGCTCCAACCTGCGAAGAAGAGAAATTGTAAACGGTATTTTTCCAGACCTGTGGTATAGATCGGTTCATATATTTCCATGTAGCAGTGAATCCACTGTCCTTAACTGTCCTTGTATCGGGTAATCGTATACCCGTAAAACCAGGATCGGGCCAGGCAGACCGCATTTCAATTTTATTTTCCCGGGCCGCCGCAGCAAATAATAATTGCTCAGATCCGTTGAGTGAAAATTTGATAGTAAATGATCCGCCGGCACCAGTTGTTTCCGGTAATAATGAAACAGGAGCAATAAAGGCTTCTTCCATTGGAGTTTGACCCGCAGCCTGTGGCATAAATACAATATCGCTGTCGTTCCAGTTCAGATGAATATCTTCGTTAATACCCTTTAACTGATCCTGCACCTTAAAAAATAGCAGCGATTCATTCCATAAAATATTTTCTGCCGGTATATTTAATTTCTCCCATGGAATGCTGTTGAATTTCCCCGACAGGCTGATATCTGTTTTGTAAACCGCTACTTCATAGATGCCTCTTTTTCTTTTCTCAGGAAATACAGTTGATTGTATGTCGAGTTTATCTGCCATGAAATAAGCATTTGCTTTCTCCCATTGCTGATTGCCCTTTTCATCTATTACCGCAACCTTATATGGCAATAACAGTATTGGCCCGGTCACTATTTGTTTACCAGCCCATTTACTGCTGATATCAGTAATAGCTTCTTTTTGCCTGCTTTCTCTTTCCTTTACCACACCCATTATAAAATAAGTAGGTATCCAGAGTACCATCGCCATTAAAAAAATGACAACACATTTGAGAAATAATTTCCCTTTATCCCACAGCGGGGATGATCCTTTAATTGTTTCAAAGGTTTCCATCATTGATTGTTTTATGAATTAAAAAGAAAAATTGTTTTGCCCTGAAAGCAATGGCCACTATTGCAGCGAGATAAGCAGGCCAGAAGTATAGTAGTGTCTCAAGATTAAGTATTTCGTCAGCAAAAAAAAGTAACAGCAAGATTAAGTTCATCACAATGGAAGCAACAGCTGCCAGTATCCATAAAAAGAATTTTTCGGAAGATGCAAATCCGGATGTTGTGATACAAAAAAGCAATGCCCAGGCAATTAAAAAAGAAGGTGATCCTGCCAGCATTATAAAAAACAGGGTTGAAAATAAATCAGGGGCAAACCACCCTGCCTGTCCATATAAAGCAGAAGAAAAAAACGTATAACCAGTAAGGCCAATCACTAACAGCAGTATTGATACTGTCCATGTATAAAAAGTGTGAAGAAAGAAATTCATCAGTAATAAGTTTGATCGTTTGAAGATTCAATAGCATTTATTTTCCTGAGACAGATCCCAAGAGGTAGCAAACCGATGATACCAAAAGAACAATCAATCAGTCGCCACCAGAGGGGTATTTCCCTGAAATGACCAGCAACAAGGGCAAAAGGAATGATCAGCAGGCAGGCAATCATTCCAAACTCAACCACCCATTTATTTCGAACCGGGTTTTGTAAAGGACCGATAAATAATATAGCCAGAACAATATGAGCGAAGGCCAGCCAGTCGTAGCCGTAAGCCAGAAACGGATACTCTTTATTAGTATTCATTAATCCCTGGTATACTTTATCAAGCCAGTCACCCACAACTGAGCCGGCGGGAAATAGCCTCGTTACAAAAGAAAGTTCTGTTTCTGCAGGAATAGCTGTAGCTCCGCTCAGGATAAGAATAATTATAAAAAGGATAATCCATCGTCTTATTACTCTTATTTGTTTTTTCATTTTGAAAAGTACTTTGTATTTCAAAGTGAAAGTATAAAAAAAAATTACTTCACTCCTTTGATCATATTTTCCAATGCTGTTATGTGATCTGTAAATGCCTTTTCTCCTGACTTGGTAACTGAATAAGTGGTATTAGTCTTTTTACCAATGAAGCCTTTGTGCACTTTAATAAACCCATTTTCCTCCAGGTTCACCAGGTGCGTAGCGAGGTTACCATCTGTAACCTCGAGCATTTCTTTCAGATCATTAAAATTCACTTCCTCATTCACCATCAAAACACTCATTACCCCAAGGCGAATGCGGCTTTCAAAAACTTTATTTAACCCAGTTATAGGATTCTTCATACATTTTTTCTCCTGACCGAACTGCTCCGGTTCTTACTTTCTTTCATATTTTGCCCACATACTGATTCCATAGACTATATGCAAAATACCAAAACCAATGGCCCAAAACCACAGGCCGTAGCCAATAAACAACATGTTAATCAACCCTAATACAATTTCGCAATAACCCAGGTACCTTATCTCTGATAAAGTATACTTACTGGCATTGACAAGTGCCAGCCCATAAAAAATTAAACTGGCCGGAGCAACAAATGCCCATACATCATATCGCAGCATTCCAACAATAAATGCTCCTCCTGTTGCCAAAGGTACCAGCATATTCCAGGCAAGCCGTTTTGATGTATGATCCCACAATGGCAAACCTTGTTTGTTTGCCTTGCGCCAGGTAAAATAATAGGACGAAGCAAATGCCACAACAAAAACGGATGCAGCAACAACCAGCAATTTGATCTTTAACCGGCTGAAATCATCCCCGGAGAAAAAACCACTACTGTTATAATCACCATAATAATTATCAAGGATGCTATACGAAATAAATGCTCCTGTCAATGCACATACTCCCGCAGCTACCCCGCTTAATCCGCTCAGAGAAATAAAACGGCTCGACCGCTCCATAATACGGCGTATGTCTTTTAAGTCCTGTAAAGAATCGGTTTGCTGGTTTGGCTCATGCATAAAAAAGTACTTTGAATCACAAAGTAAATAAGCCTTATCCATATCTCCAAATACTTTTTTAGCCAAGGTACCTTTTCCAAACAATTTAACATTCGCAAAATATTATCCGGTTGTATTTTTACCAATCGATGTTCCGTCCTAAACAAAACCTGCTTCTTCTCCTCTTAGTCCTGCTGATCACGGGATTACCTGTCCTGTCCCAAACCAAAAAGGTTACAGGAACAGTAAAAGATGCACATAGTGAAGAGCCAATACCTTTTGCATCAGTTAGTTTTAAGAATACCACAGTGGGCAAACGGACAGACTCAGCAGGTGTTTTTTCCTTCTACCTGGCCAAATGGCCTTCCGATACACTCGAAATTTCCTGTGTGGGTTATCAGCCCTTTCGTTTAGTCCTTGTATTTGGTAAAGACTCAATCCACACAAATATCATGATGGAGAGA
>Ga0209096_1003514_pt1 | contig 13582 bp, 10 predicted proteins | sample AD_UKC034_MetaG_FD_184407 | JGI IMG/M metagenome (GOLD analysis project Ga0209096, IMG submission 184407) | Active sludge microbial communities of municipal wastewater-treating anaerobic digesters from USA - AD_UKC034_MetaG (SPAdes) (version 2) | ecosystem: Engineered > Bioreactor > Anaerobic >... | reverse complement strand
GACGCGCGCGGGCTTCTTCGGTCAATTCCACAGCACGCTTGCGATTTGAACCCTTCATAGGCAGACTCCTTTCTCTTTCTCTGAAAGGAATCATCGGCAAATGACGCTCAATCCGCCCACCAAATTAAGATGGACGGCGTAGTAGGGTGTGCTCCGCACACCGCTGTCATTCCCGCGAACGCGGGAATCCACTCGAGCGACGAGCCACGAGCTGCCACCTTGCAGCCACGAAGCTCACAGCCTGCCCTCGCCCGTCAGGCCCCGCATCCCCCACGCAGAATCTCCTCGTTCAATTGCCTCCAGACTTCGTCTAAGGGTTCTCGATTACCCCCAGCTTACGCAATCGCGAGAGGATCGCGCTGGGCTTCCTCTGGAATTTGCCTGCAAGGTCACTTACCTTCCATCCATCTATGAACAACGCCTTCAGCCGATCATCGTCTTCATTTGTCCATTTCGCGTACGCTTGGGGGAATGACCGACGGACATCTGTCATGTCGGAAGCCTTTAAGCGGCGTGTGTCGGGCGACGAAGGCCGCACACCGCTCTTCATGAACTGAAGCGCAACACGCATCGCTCGCCGAAAACCCTGCAGACAGTCCATAGGAACTATGATTGTCCCGCTGGTAACCACGTTGTTCTGTTGCTGGCGGCTTTCACGGACCAGTAGGTAACAATGGCCATTGGCAGTCTTACGCACCTCGAAGTCATACTGCCGGCCGTTCGCTTTCATTGTCTCGGCGAAAAGAAGCTCCGATTCCATAGCTGCTCTCCCCTTCTACTGACGCTAACTTCGGCTGATGAGCCGTGCTCTGCTTTCGTCGACCGCCGGGCCACATGCCATGCCATCAAAGATTAACGTAACGGCTGACCCCGGAAGTCCCCGGCTTTCCCCCGGCCTTCGTCTCCGATATCAAAACAGGGTCGGCACGTCGGCATCACCTTCATGCCACCCTTTCTCAACATATTCTTCGATCTTTCGGCACTTGCTGAGATTCTTGAACGTGCTCGCGATGTAGGAGTCGGGATAGAGTTCATTCGTTCCTGTCACGGTCAAGTCGACAGTACGGGCCGTCAAGTCGGGGATGCTACCAAGTATGCCGTTCAAATCTGCTGCAGGATTGTCCAGATCGCGTAGATCCAAATGCTGAAAGACTTGGCGCGCGACAAAGCGATTACCATGTACTGGCACCATTGCGCCGCGCCCCTCGCGCATGTCCTGCTGGCTCTTGAGTTCACCGTCAATTCGGCGATGCACCTGCACGAGCCTCCAGAACCTCAAACTGGAAAGCCCAGAGTTGAAGAGCGACTTGTAGGGGGCTTTCGTGATGTCTTCCCAGAGTTTGCTGATTTCGCGCTTTGCTTGCATCGCATACGCGATGTCCGAGTACGCACAGGCAAGGGCGATTGTGCCCTCTGTCAGATCAAACCCCGATTCCCTGTTGCGAGGACTATCACCTGCCTTGTAACAATAATCGATGCCCTCCAGCTGTAACTCGGTCCTGAGCCTCTCCTGTTCGGGGTCGAGCGATACAAAATCGCGTCGTTCGATCCTGTTCTGCGTGTTAGTGGCGCGCGTCACCTGGACTGCGAACCCCTCCGGGCACTTCTCAAGTGAGATGAAACGTACCATTACGGTTGCAGTCACCACCGTTTCGGCGTGCTTGGCGTGAGCCAGAGCAATCGCCCCGACTGTCTGTGCACCGTTTACAATACGTACATCTGTGCACTCAAAAACACCGCTATCATGTGTGTTCCCGCCAATCGGCTTCTTCTTGATGCTACCGCATAATGCTGTGACTCCGTTATTGTAGTACCAGAAGTTCTCCGGTGTCTTTTCAAGGGTCTCCACAATGCTCTGATTGATCTCAGTGAGACCCAGAAACACCCTCAGATTCGGTGAGAAGAGGCGAGGATGGTGCTTGTCCCACCACGAGGCCACCTCGCTCACATAGACATGGCCGAAATATGCCTCATACGGCTCTCTTATTTGTCCCCAGTTGTGCAGGACAACATCAAGGTTGATCGGGGCTCCGAGTGTGCCGCTGGCAATCACGCTGTGCAGATTCCCTTGTCGCAGGACTCTCAGTTGTACGACATCGGAGGGATCATTCATTTCTCGAAGAAGGTCCTGAAAATCGCGTTCAACCTCTTCAGCAAGTGGATCCTGACCGGTATATGCGAGAAGGATCATGATTCGTGTGTTTGCGGAAAACAGAGCTGCACTGATCTCACTGGCTCTCCTGGAGACCTTGTCATTGAACCGGTCGAACCGAGCGTTGATAATGTCATTGATACCCTGGATGAACTTCTGGGCATCTCCACGTTCAATACTGCCTTTGCCGTCGTGTTTCCATTTCGCCTGAGCCAGGTAGAGGACCTTTTCAAAGTCGTCGTAGTAAATGGCGTCTATGCCGTTGTCTTGCCCGCCGTCTGTCACGCAGGCGGCGGCTCTGTCAGGTTTGATGTCCGCCGCGGTCATCAGCGAGAATGCAGCCAAGGAACGGGTCAGGAAGACAGTGTCCCGCTCCTCTACGGGCCGTGTGCCGTAGTCAGACACATCCACTAGTCCGTCGAAGAGGGTGAGCAGTTGAGACCTAATCTGCTGCACGTGGATTATGCTCATAACGCACCTCTGCTTTCAAAGGGAACCGATTGAACGGTACGTAATTCCACGGTCTTTGCCAATATCCTTCGGGGCTGAGGGACACGCATCTACTCCGTCTCCTCGGTACTATCCTGCCATGTTCGCAGCCGAGTCAAAGGTGTCAGGTACGTTCGTCGGGACATCCGCGATATCGAGAGAACTAAATGTGTCACGTACATTTTCTCGGCCGCCCTAATCTTCAGGTAGCGCCTCTGCATCGCCTCTCGTTCCTCGTGGGGCGGGTGCGAGCCAGCTAATCCGAAGTCGATTATGGTGGGTTTGGGGCGGGAAGTCAAGAGGCCGTATCTTGCAGAATTGATCTCACACAGAGCCACGAAGCCACAGAGGGGAAAAGGTGTGTTTCTATCGGAAAGTCTTCGTGGCTTCGTGCCTTCGTGTGAGACCGTTTGCGTTCATCGGCGTTCATCTGCGGTTGCGCCTTCTTGTTCGCCCATCTTGCGGTTAAAGAATTCACGCGTGGGTCAAGGACCCACCCTACATTGCCCCTCCGTATTGCCTGCGCGATCTGCGGTTTGGCTTGGCGGCCTTCTTCGCCCCGCCTGTCTCCTTTTGCCCCTTGCCTTCTTCTCTGTGCCCTCTGGGTTCTCTGTGGCGAGGTTCTTATGGATCTCTTCGGAAGATTTTAGATAGGCGACTTCGCGGTTGAACTCGTGGTTTCTCCGAGTCGATCGTCCAGTCCTGGGCGGGCTCGAACGTCCTCTCGGCCTCGCTGTAGAGAGGCGAATCGACATTGCTGCAGTCCAGTCCACTCGCCAATAGTAGCCTGCGGCAGTCCAGTGGATCGTTGCGGCGTGCACAGCCGAACATAGCGCGAACACCGAGACGACGAGGTGAATCACTTTCCTGCACATGATGTTACGCACGACGGGCCGTATCCGCCCGGGCGGTTTCGTTTCTTTCGTTCGCCAGGAAATGGTATAATAGGTGTTTTGGCAGGGTGACACATTATCTCGGAAGGGCTGATAAGCACAGTCTGCAACTCGATGCCTGGGTCGTACGAATACACACCATACCTGTGGCCTGTCTTGGCATCGGCAGCGTTGTCCACCATGCTGCTGATTCAGGGAATCCGATGCCGTTCTGCGCCGGGGGCTATGCCTTTCGTCATTCTGGCCGCGGGGATCATTGCGTGGGTCTCGGCCAACGGCATGACCATGATGAGCACGGACGACACGACGAGGTTCTTCTGGTTCAAGTTCCAGGCGGCCCTTATGCTCCCGCTGGTGACCGTGGGCCTGTGCTTCGCCATTGAATATGCCGGTCTGGGGCGGTTCCTGACCCGCCGGATGCTCGCTTGGCTGGCCATCGGACCCCTTGTCTGCGCGACGTTCATTCTGACGGACCACAGGAATCACCTCATGTGGGCGCGAATCTGGTTCGACGGTTACGTTCGCACCCACGCGGCAGTGGCGGGCTGGGGGGCCATGGCTTACGCCTACTTCTTGAGCCTGCTGCATCTGCTGGTGCTCCTCTGGCTCTTCGTGCGGTCGCCGCGCCATCGGGGGATCGCCGTGGCTCTGATCATCACGACACTGAGCATGCGCTGCGGCTCCTTCCTCAGGATCATGGACTGGAACCCGGCCGCAAGGTTCGACCCGTTGGTCGTGGTCGTCACGTTCGCGTTGCTGCCGTATGCCTTCGCGGTCTTCTGCTTCCGCATGTTCGACGTGGTCAGCGTCGCACGCAATACCATCATCGAACGGATGGCGGACGCCATGATCGTGCTGGACGCGGAAGGTCGCATCGTGGACCTCAACGGGGCTGCGGAGAGGATCCTCGACGTCGTCCGATCCAAGGTCATCGGCCGTCGTGTGGCCGACGCGGCGCCTTCCTGTCCCGACTGGCTGGCCCAGACCGAGGTCTCGGAGGAAACGCGTCGAGAAATCTCGTTGGCAGATGGCCGTTGCTATCAGGTTTCGATTTCGCCGCTGGTCGATGAGCGAGGCTTCCGGCTCGGGCGTCTCGTCTTGCTGCACGAGATCACGGAGATCAAGCGCGCCCAGGCGCAGCTTCTGGATCACCAGCGGACGGTGGCCATGCTGAACGAGCGCGAGCTGCTGGCGCGGGAACTGCACGACGGGATCGGTCAAGTGCTGGCGGCGGCACACCTGCAAGCCGATTCGGCCCGCGAGCTGCTCGCGCGTGGGGACACCGGCTCGGTCGAGTCGTGCCTGAGCCGCCTGAGCGAGGCGACTCAGAAGGCCAAGGAATCCATTCGAGAGTATCTCCTCGGGGTCAAGGCCCGCTCTTGCCCGGAACAGGGCCTTCTGGCGGTTCTCCGTCGGTACGTCGAGGACTACAGCGACAATTACGGAATCCGTGCGGAGTTGATCGCACCGGATGAGCTGGAGGGGCGACGAATCGACTCCGTCGTCGAGGCCCAGCTCCAGCCCATCATCCAGGAAGCGCTCCTGAACGCCAGGAGACGCGGAGGGGCCCGCTCGGTGCGAGTGGTCTTCGCCCTCTGCGACGGACAGCTTCAAGTCACGATCCAGGACGACGGTTGCGGATTCAATCCGGACGAAGTCTCCGCGCGCAGCTTCGGACTGCGGTCGATGCGAGGTCGTGCGGAGGCGGCCGGCGGCTCGTTCGAGGTCGAGTCGAAGCCTAGCGAGGGGACGCGCGTGAGCATTCGAGTGCCCTGGCGGAGGGAGCCGGCATGAGGATCCTCTTAGTGGATGACCACCCTCTGTTTCTGGACGGGCTCAAGACCCTGCTGACCGTCCGCGGGCTCGACGTGGTCGGGGTGGCGCGCGACGGGGTGGACGCGACGGAACTGGCGCGGAGCCTCAAGCCGGAGGTCATCCTCATGGACATCGAGATGCCGCGTCTCGACGGCCTGGGGGCCACGCGCCTGATCAAGGCCGAACAGCCCGACGTGAAGATCGTGATGCTGACCATGTCGGCCAGCCATGACAACCTGTTCGAAGCAATCAAGAGCGGCGCCTCCGGCTACCTCCTCAAGGCCGACGATACCGACAGGTTCTTTGAACGGCTCTGCGGATTGATGCGGGGGGAGGCGCCTCTGTCCGGCGCCTTTGCCGGGCGGGTCCTGGACGAGTTGGTCCGCCTTCGAGCAGACCGGGAATCTATCGAACAGGCGGAGAAGGAGGCGGCGCCCCTCACTCCGCGCCAAATCGAGGTCCTCACGCTGGTGGCTCAGGGCCTGACCTACAAGGAAGTCGCGGCGAGACTATTCCTGACCGAGCCGACCATCAAGTACCACATGGGCGAGATCATCGAGCGATTGCACCTGGAGAACCGCCGGCAGGTAATCGAGTACGCCAGGCGGATGAGACTGGATGCCCAGTGACGGTCCGATAGTCGGCGACTATACTTTTTTGTCCCTCGACCGGGCCAAAACTATACCTAATGTGCCTTGTTCCAGCGACGGCGCGCCATTATACTGCCATGAGTTCTTCTGTCTGGTGCCGAGGGTATTTCCGAGGGTGGATGAAAGAGATGACGACCGTGGCGGTCTGCGGCAGCAACCTGGTGATGTCGTCCTTGTGCGCGTCTCTCCAGAACAGACCCGGATTCGAAGTGCGAGGCTTCGACGGCCTGCCTGACGCCGATCTCGACGAGCCGGGCGCGACCCTCCCCGATGTAATCCTGTTCGATCTGGCTGCGGGTCAGCCCGATTTCGCCATTCGCCTGCTGCGGAGGAACCCGACGACTCTGCTGATCGGGGTGGACCTGTTGAGCCACAAGATGCTGGTGCTGTCCGGCGAGCAGTCTCGCCTATCGACGATGGACGATCTGATGCACGTCATGGGACAGGCAAGAGCGGAAGTGAAATGGACGAGTTGACGGAAACGAAACGAATAGTGAAAGGACAAGCGACGATGAAAGACGCCAAGAAGGAAGTGTCCGCGAATCTGGCACGACGAGACATGCTGAAGCTCTCCGGGTTGACCCTGGGCGGCCTGGCGGCGGGACACACGACGAGCGGCAAGGCCCGTGCGGACGAAACCTACGATCCGACGCAGTGCTACACCTATTTCAATCAGTTGGAGGAGTTCACACCGGGCACGCCGCTGGAGCCCGATGAGATGCGGATCACGTTCCTGGGATCGACCATCCCGCCGACCGCGCGACGCGTGCAGCAGATGATGAGCATCTTCGTCGAGGTGGGCAACGCCAAAGGCAAATCGGACTCCTTCGTCTTCGACTGCGGCGCAGGCGTCGTCGCCAACTACGGCGCCATGGGCATCCCGTTCAGCAAGATGGACAAGATCTTCATCACCCACCTGCACGGCGATCACATGAGCGACCTGACCCACATCTACTGTTTCGGACCTTCGACGGACCGGAAGTCTCCGCTGTACGTGTTCAGTCACAGCAATTCGACGGTGGCCAGCCCGTCGGGCGTTCCCGCGACCTACGACGACGGCGTCGTCGCCTACTGCGGAAACCTCCGCAAAGCCATGCGGTGGCACACCGAGAGCTTCAGCTTCCTGTCGACGGGCTACCAAAGCTACGAGCGTCCGACGAAGGAAAGCTGGGGCCTGCCGGTAGACCCCGTCCCCGTCGGCGATGACGACGCCTCCGACGGCTATGCCCTGATCCCCATTGAGCTGGACTGGACCAAACGCGGGGACGTGGAGGGGGACAACGTCGCCTACAACAACCCAGAAACCGGGGTGAAGATCACCCATTTCCCGGTGATCCACTGCAGGAAGGGCTCCATCGGCTTCAAGCTCGAGTGGAACGGCCTGTCGATGATCTACACGGGCGACACGAAGCCCGAGACGAACTTCATGAACCAGGCCATCAACGGCGGCAACGGCGTCGACGTGGCCGTCCACGAGATGATCGTCCCGGCGGAAGTGTGGGCCATGAAGACCCTGGGCCTCAGCGAGCGCGGCAGCGGTCCGGTGTGGGAAGCCGCTCTCCGAACGGCGACGTCGGTCCAGAACAGCTCCCACACGCCCCAGGGCGCCTTCGGCTACCTCCTCAGCCGGATCTCGCCGCGTCCGCGTCTGGCGGTCGCAACGCATTTCCCCGTGGCTGACGACACGGTCGCCTCGGCTCTCGCGAGCGTCCAGGCGCACTGCCCGGATATCCAGCAGGGCAAGGACATCACGTGGTCCTTCGACCGCATGGTGATCCGCGTGACCGCGTCCGAGATCAGGCAACTGCGGGCCAGCGTCTCCGACTTCACATATTGCCCGGCCCCGTCGTCGACCCATACGGACATCAACACGCCGAAATACTGCACGGCCGAAGGGGCCTCGGATCCATACGCCCAACTCGACAGGACCACAGAGATCTTGTCCACGGAAGAGGGCGGCGAGGACACCTATCGTCAAGATGGATATTGACCTGCCCGGATGGCTCCGTGACCCAGAGGACCGACACAGCTACCGATTGTGGAAACCCGCAGTCGGTAGCTGTTCTATTTCGGGCCATTCGCACTGCGTGACGTGACTTCGACGTCTACTGGCCGTCCGCAGGCTCTCCGTTGGTTCGTCGGCGGGATTTGAAGAAGTTCTGGAGCAGACTCGCACAGTCGTCGGCCAGGACGCCCGCGGTGACTTCCAGGCGGTGGTTGAGCCGCCCATCCCGGCAGATGTCGTACAGCGTGCCGCAGGCGCCGGCTTTCGGGTCGGCGCAGCCGTAAACGAGCCGGTCCAGGCGAGCCATGACCAGCGCCCCGGCGCACATCGGGCATGGCTCCAGGGTCACGTAGATCGTGCAGCCGTGGAGCCGCCAGAAGCCGAGGGCCGCCGCCGCCTGAGTCAGCGCGACGATCTCCGCGTGCGCGGTCGGGTCCTTGAGCTGCTCGCGTTCGTTGTACGCGCGGGCAATCACCCTGCCCTGGTGGACGATGACGGCCCCGATGGGCACATCGCCGTTCTCTTCAGCCACGCAGGCAGCGTCAATGGCCTGGCGCATGTAGCGTTCGTCGATCTGCTGTGGATTCAGTTCCATCATGGCAGAGGGATTATACCCGCGAGGATCGAATCCGCCAACGTCTTCGACGGCATCCATACAATGCCGCGCCGGGTGGCACGGGCAAACTCGTTTGCCCGTGGAGTCTCGAAGGAGCCAACGCGGCCGAGACAGCACCGTCAAACAAGTTTGGCGGTGCCACCCAACTGCCAGAATGCCTGCACACACACTCACACACGGTAGATATGGAAAAGGCCGGGACGTATCCCGGCCTGGATTCGATGTATCGAGGGACAACGCAGACGGAGACCGCGCGTCAGAAGACGTTGTCCGCAGAGGCCGCGGGCTTCTGCCGGATCTCGATCGAACCCACATTGGTGGCCAAGTCGATCCGGTTCTTTCCCTCGCCGAGGGTGCCCGAAGCGTGGCTGCCCAGGGCGTTCTGCGCATCGCCGGCTTGCATCACCGACGCATCAGTGATCTCCAGAGGCAGGTTGCTCGAGATCGAGCCCACTTGAGCATGCGCCCGCACCTGGGCCGAAAGGTCCTTGGACATGGCGAACTGGATGTTCCCCACATTGGTGCGAAGGGCCGCGTTGCCTTGCAGATTCCAGGTCTGGATCGATCCGACGTCGACGAACCCTTTGACTGTGCCCACGAGATTGGACAGACGCGCGTTGCCCACCTTCTGAGCCAGCCGTACCTCCGCATCGGCGGGCACCGTCATATGGAGGGCAACGCTGATCTGCCTGCCCTGGTCCTGGTTGGCGTCCTCAGGCAGTTTGACACGGACTCGGACATGGTCGCCGGTGGGCAGGACTTCCACAACGATCTCCGACGCAATCCGCTCGGCCTCCTCGCGGTCGACGCCTCTGATTTCCGCTGTCGCTTTGACAGAGCAATCGCGGCCCTGCGCCCCTTCGATCTCGACGGACCCCACGTTGTTCTCCACATCGAGCACGGAACCCGCGGGGAAGGACTTGACGACGAAGTCACCACAAGAGATGACATGCCCCGGCTCCTTCGACTTCGCAGGAGTCGTCGGTACAGCAATCTCGACGCGCGGGACGGTCACATCCACGTGCTGCTTGGGCAGAGGCTTGGCCTTCGGCGCAACGACTATCGGGAGCCCGATGGGCTGCGGGGCCTGGGGTCTGATGGCCACGAGGTTGCCGTCCTGCGGCGCCATGGTCAAATCTCGTTCCTGCAGTACGGACTGCAGGAGTTGGTACAGCTCTTTTACCTTCACAGAACCGGCAAGTCCGCCGCGAAGCTTCAGCGTGACCTCGCCGGTGACCTGGTTCGTGTCGTAGAGCATGTTCATGTTCGTGTGTTTGCCGACCAGGTCCACAAGGTCCACAAGCTGCACGCGCTCAGGCAACTTCAGATCGATCATGCGATCGCCGCCGGGCAGATCCGGCGTCTCGGCTCGTGCCATGACATCTGGCATCGCAGGCACAGCAGGCAGAGCGGGGACGGACATCGGGGGCATCGCAGGCACGGCAGGCATCGCAGGCATTTCCGGCATCGCAGGCATGGGCGGCATCGCGCGAGGTTCCGCCACGTTGTTGCCATCGGGCGTATGTCGCTGCGCCACCTCCTGCGCCCACTTCTCGACCTCCTGCTGCCACAGTTTCATCTCATCGCCGTCGCGCCATTGCTCCACGTCGGCACGCCACTGCTGCATTGGCTTGCTCTGATCCCACTTGGGTATCTGCTCGGCCCATTCCTTCTGCTGTTTCGCTTTGATCTTGACCTTCTCAGCCTCCACCTGGGCCTTCTTCATCTCGAGCAGGGCTCGCGCCTGGTTCTGCTGGGCCTGGAACATCTCCTTCTGCGCCTCATATGCTTCGCGCAGTTCCGCGCTGGCAGGCGTCTCGTCCTGCCAGGGGACCACGGCAGGCGGGCTCACCGGTTTGGGTGGCTCTTTGACGCCAGACAGAGTCCGCTTTTCCGTCAGCGCCCGCAGTTGGTCCTGCAATTGCTGTTGCTGGGCCATCAACTCGTCGAGGCGTTTCTGCAATTCGGCCATCTGCAGCGACAGTCGCGCGTCTTCCTGAGTGACGACCGGTTTGTCTTCGGATGAGGCCGCCTGCTGGGCGCGGGCCATGGGCAGCACGCAGGCCAGCATCAGGACGGCGACGATCAACACGGTGACACGTTTCATAGTTCTATACCTCCAGGTTGGCTTGGTCAGCCAATCCAAACGGACAAGTAAACGATTCGAGTCTTCGAACAGGCCCAACAGGCCCAGGCCCGGCTCGACCGACGAGGTCAACAGCCGCCGGGCGGTCTCCAGAAGCGTCTGGCGATAGGCCTTCGTCTGCTCGCGGAGCAGCTCGGCCACCGTCGCATCGCACGACAGCTCGCGGAGATGGTGCACCTGCCGGCGTACGAGCCACAACAGCGGGTTGTACCAGTAGACGATCTGGAGCAGCATATAGAGACCATGCGCGATCAGATCGCCCCGCTTGATGTGGGCCAGCTCGTGCAGGAGCATGTGCTCGGTGTCCCGGCGGGAGAGCTTGCCCAGGTAGCCCCTGGGCATCAGCAGGACCGGACGAAACACGCCGAACACCGCAGGGGTGGCGAGCCTCTTGGTCACGACGACCCGGGGAATGAAGCGCAACTCCAGGCGTCTCGCGCAGTCGGCCAGTTGATTGTAGAAGGATTGCGGCAGTGAAGCGGCTGCCGTCTCCTGTGCCTGCCGGCCAACCAGCGAGCGTAACCTGAGGACGAGCCATATTCCCAGAATCAGCGTTCCCGCGAGGGACGCGACCATTGCGTAGACCTGCCATACGAAGAGCGGGGACCCGTTCGTAGTGACGCCGTGAGGCACTATCGTGGCATGGGCGTCCCGCCCATCAGTAGCATGGGCATCCTGCCCATGTGTAAGAGCAAGCTCCAAGGGCACAACGCCCATGCTGCTCACGGGCAAGATGCCCGTGCTACGGGATGTCTCCGCGGGCACGCTGCCAACGGAAAGCAGATCCTCATTCAGCAAGAACAGAACGCGGCTCTCGTCGGTGCCCGGTCCCTCGGGTTCCAGCCGAGCAAGCGCCTGTTGAACGACAGGCTGCAATCCCGGAACGATCCCGCTCGGCAGCGACAGCGAAGGGGGCAGAAGCAGCTTGACCAGGATGAGCGACCACAGCGCGTACCGCAACTGCGGCCAGGCCCGTCGGCGAATCAAGCGGTCGATGGTCGCGATCAGAAGGATCAACAGGCCGACCTGCCAGAACATGCCGACCGACCAGTCCCACCACAGGCGGGCGACTGCATTCAGTTGTTCGACCATGGCTATTCCCCCTTGCCTTGCGCCTCGCGTTCCAGGATCTTCTTGAGTTCGGCCTTCTCTCTGGCCGTGAGCTGCTTCTCCTCGGCGAGAAAATGCACTAGCGGGCCGACCGCCCCGTCGAAGGCCTGGTCCAGCAGCGAGCGAAACGCGCTGAGACGGGCCTTCTGCTGCGAGACGAGCGGCTCATACACGCTCGTGTTGCCCTGCTTGACCTCGCCGACCGCCTTCTTCTCGACCAGTCGGGTCAACATGGTCTTTATGGTGGTGTAGGCCCAGTTGACCCGGTCGCCAAGCCGGTCCATGATGTCCCGCGCCGTGGCCGGGTGCTTGTGCCACAGAGCGTTCATGATCTGCCATTCAGCTTCTGTTAGCTTCATTCTCTTCAATCCTTCTACAATCGTAGAAGCCATTCTACTACATCTGTAGAATGCACCAACAGAAAAAAAATATTCTGAAGATTTTCTTCGGCCCAGGGGAATCCGTCGAATTGGGCAGGCACGGACGGGAAGTAAAACCGCACGGGTGGCAGCATCGAGGCCGTGGACCCTCCACAGCCCCTGGACGCCGCCACCCGTTGAAGTGCGTCTTAGAACTCGGGCACGGGGATGTCCTCCAGGACGAACTTCGCTTCCTGCTCACGTGGATCGAAGGCGAGCGTGTAGCGGAAGGTCGCGGCGGTGCCGCAGGCGTCGCAACTACCGCTGCCGCTGGTGGCGCCGGTCATCAGGGTGCCCGACGGGATGTAGCTGGCCGACGTGCTGAAGCCCCCGCTACCGCCCAGACTACGAATGGACTTGCCCTGCGAGTTGAGAACCTCCATGTCCACGATCAGCGCGGGCGGGAGCGCCTCGTCTTTCCAGACATGGATCGACCCGCCCATCATGTAGTCAACTTTGGTCGTGTCGTACTTCGCCTTGATGCGGTACTGGTACTTGCCTTCCTCGACAGTCGCCAGTTCGACCAGGATCTCGAAGCCCGGCGTCAGCTCTACCCAAGTGTCGCTCGCCGCGAATGGAATATCCACCTTCTTGGTTCTCTCGGCTGACAACACGTCCATGGCCGAATGGCACTACCGTGGGCAAGCCTTTCAGTAGCCTGAGTTTACGTCTTCTGCAGTTCGGCTCGGAGTTGCTCGCGGGGCCGTTGCATGAGCGGATAGCGATGCCGGCGGCGTTTGAGGACCCGCGGCTCGATGCGGCCGGGCCGGTTCGCCACCTCGTGGGCGGCGATGCGAGCCAACGTCATCGTGTACATCGCACGGGAATCGCGGCAGGACCCCGTCGCGAGGATCATCCAGGACGCCAGGAGGCTCTGACAAGCCAGGGTGAAGCCCAGGTGACGGGGCTGTTTGTGGTGCACCGCGGCGGCCGTGGCGATCACCTTGCGGATCAGATTGTAGGCCAACAGGGTCACCCACAGTTCCCGGCGGACCATCCCCGGCGTCTTGCAGCGGACGTGGTCCAGGTGGAGCGTCTGTTTGATCTGGCGAATATCCAGCTCTACATTCCATCGAAAGCCGTACAGTTCCGCGAGGTCCTCGCGGGAGTACGCCTTCGGGTCTGTCAGGGTCGTGACGATCGTGAGGGCTTCGGTCCGGCGTCCGGGGACCGTCACGTCGAACTTCACCTCGCGGAGCGTGAGGATCTCGGGAATCTGATCATACTGCTCCTGGGACATCCACGCAGGTTTCTTCGGACGCGTCCACGTCATCACGTGGTCGCCCG
>Ga0209096_1003510_pt1 | contig 13585 bp, 9 predicted proteins | sample AD_UKC034_MetaG_FD_184407 | JGI IMG/M metagenome (GOLD analysis project Ga0209096, IMG submission 184407) | Active sludge microbial communities of municipal wastewater-treating anaerobic digesters from USA - AD_UKC034_MetaG (SPAdes) (version 2) | ecosystem: Engineered > Bioreactor > Anaerobic >... | reverse complement strand
CATTGAATATTTCAGGCGCGAAGTCGGTTTGCTTTTTCGTAAGCTTGTGAGCGAAGCGAATCGCTGAAGAAAAAGCATTCCGACTGAGCAGCCGACCCAGAATGAGAATTATTCATTGAGCTTTTGTAGCTTAATAATACTTAATGAAACACATCTTTTTTTTTGCGGCTGACTTTGCGATAATGGGAACCTGTGAAGCCGAATACTCAACCTTCGCGAAAAGAGGTTATTGATATGAAAAGAATGCTTCTGATTCTAGGTCTGCTGTTGTTCTGTGTTGCCGCGCCGTCGTTCGCAGCGTTCTGCCATCATTGTGGCAAACAGATGCCGGACGCCGCCAACTTCTGCCCGGCCTGCGGAACCGCTGCTGCCGGCTCATTCGAGAGTGCCCCGCCGGCCCAGCCATCAAGCGCGCCAGTTGTCCAGCAGCCGGTTGTCACTTCGAATGCACCGGTCATGATCAGCGCACCTGTTGTTGTTCAGCCTGCGACTCCGGTAACCATAAGCCAGCCAACAGCATACCCGGTCGAAATTTCTCTGGCCGATTACGATGCCGTAAATCAAATGGAGCTTCTGCTTACCAATACCAACTACGACGTTGCCAGTCGTGAGGCGCTCAAACTGCGCCGTCAGCACAATGAACGCATGTATGCCGTGTCAGCTCGCTACGCCGCTTATGGCAACTATCAGCGCCGCATTCATGATCTGCACGTGCAGAAATTCGACGCGCTCGAGGCCTATCTTGAAGCCTGGAAAGGAGCCGAAAAAGGCCCCGACCGGGCACGCGCCCTCGCCGAAAAAGATCGCGCCCTGTTTATGCTTGCGCAGATAAACGAAGCGATAGATGTCATTCTCAGCGGCGCCGGCTCACTTTCTTCGATCGCCGAATCTGAAGAGATCGAGCGGCGTATGAAGCGCACCACCGTGAATTACGTGGTTACGGCACCATATCTGCTGGTCGATAACCAGCGCCTGAATCGTAATGAACCGATCTGGGTGATCGATGTAGTTTCTGGCTCTGCCAAGGTTCTGCACATGGGCCGCGGTCGTTCATCTCAGCCGATTTGTGGCTGGGTTTCGGTCTATGACCTTGAAAAGCGCAGCAACTGGCGCTCTGCCCCGGTTTTCTTCTATTCATCAGCGCCGGCGCAGCCCGAGACTACCACAGTCATCTACCGCGAGCCCGAGCCCAAAGTCATCATCATCGCCGGCAAAAAACGCTATCCCTACCGCCACCGCCCCTGGCCGTTTCCGCCACGCTACCCGCACGACCGAGGCGACAGGCATGATAAATACGACAAACGTGATAAGCATGATAAGCACGACGGAAGAGACAGACACGACGACCGCCGTGGCCCCTACAAGCACCACAGCTACGTCGTCGTTGACCCGAAGTTCTGGTAAACCTCAACAAAATCTGCAATTGAATGAAAGCCGCTTCACATTTTGTGGAGCGGCTCCTGGTTATGAGGTATCGTTTCTTTGTTCGTTCTGCGCGGAGCGAAGCGCAGTCGCAGGATCCATGAATTCAGGTTATGGTCTGGTGCGTCAGCCGGCCTGGTGGCTGGAGGCCTGCACTTCGAGATAGAGCAGCGCTTCGCCCTCGTAGAACGGCAGCATGGCCCAGGTGTTTCGGGTTACCTGCAGGCCGGTATTGTATTTCCGCGTGGTTTTTATCTGTCTGCTGTTGATGATCGAGGTGCCAAAGACGCTTATTTCAAGAGTAAGACGAAGCAGTTCGGGCTTTTCGGTATCGATGAATTTGCAGCCTATCGAGAAATCAATCGATTCTTTGGGCTGTTCCTTTTTTTCGCCGGTAAAATTATCGACTTCGATTCTGGCGTTTTTTCCCGGAAGAGTTATCAATGCTGGCGCCGAAATAATTCGGGCGACCTTCGCGCGTTCCTGCTCGCTGAGCGCCGCGAAATCCTTTAGATTGTGCCGGCAGTCATCATTCAGCCGCCATACCCGAAATGAGATCTTGTGCGCGCGGTCTTTAAGATCGAGGTTTTCGATAAAGCTGATATATTTGCTTACTGCTTCCGGCTGGCCTTCGAACAGCAGTTCGTTGCCTTTTGCACTCACGCTTACCCCGCTGGGAAGTTCTGGCACAGCGGCCGGAGCTTTTTTTGCATCGACAAAACCGGCCGGCGCATTGCTGCCGTCAGGTATGGCCGCGCCGGCTTCCAGCATCTTGATGGCTCTTGTCGGTGATATTGCGGTAAGCTTGTAAAAGCGCTTCACGTAGTTCTCATCAGCAGCGCTGCCGGGCAGCAGCACATAGACGCCGTTTCTGTTCTCATAGCGCAGGTCGGCAATAGTGCAGATCGTGTCGATAGCCTGGGCAATTGTGGCATCGATCAGCCGCAGCGAAATCACCATTCTGCTGATTGAATTATGCACGACAATGTTTTCGCCTGACTGTTTGGCAATGAGTTGAACTATCTGCCCGAGCTCGACATTATGGAAATCAAGAGATATCTTCTTCTGCATGCCAGTTTCATTTTTTGTCGTCCGTTCCTGCAGAATCCTGCTGAGGTTTTCGATAGTTGCCTTTTCGTCTTCGCTTTTCGCATCCTTTTGCAGCTGGGTCAGAATCTGCGCAGCCTTTTCGCGGTCGTTGATCGCCTGCAGGCAGGCCAGGTGAAAGCGTGCTCTGGCTGAAACCGCCGGATCACTGCTTTCACTGTGGGTTTTGAGAGTCTGCTCGATCTTGGTATCCGGCCCGGACAGCCAGAGTCGGGAAATGGCCGCTTCGAGCTCGTTTTCCTGGGCGAAAACGAACGACAGTGACAGGGGCAGTGACAGCAGAAACAGAGTTACGATCAATTTTTTCATGTTGAATCTCCTTTTTTTCTTTCGCTGTCATCAATATCTGATATTGCTGTTGCAAACCGGTGTCACTTCTGTAACAGTTTGGTAACAGTTCATATTTTCAGTTTGTAACCGAAGCCGCGCACGGTCAGCAGCGTTTCAGGCTCATTCCCGGCCTCGATCTTTTTACGCAGGCGTCCGATATGCACATCGACTGCCCGACTGTCTTCGAGGTCGCTGACTCCCCAGATATGGTCGATGATCTGCTCGCGGCTGAGCACCTGGTTACGGTTTTTCCATAAAAGCTCGAGCATCTGCCATTCTGTCGTGGTCAGGCCGATCTGTCGTTCATTGCAGTTGGCCGCTCGGGCGGCAAAATCGATCGTGAGCCGGCCGATGCGGGGCAGGGCAGGGGCTTCGCCGTCATTTCCGGCCCGGCGCAGGACCGCCCTGATCCTTGCTATCAGCTCTCTGACGCGGAAAGGCTTGGTCACGTAATCGTCGGCGCCGGCGTCGAGCGCCTTTATTATATCGATTTCACGGTCGCGAATGGTGCAGATGATCACCGGCAGCTTCATGCCTGCATCACGCTGCATTTTGAGCCATTCGGCGCCGTTGCCGTCAGGCAGGTTCAAGTCGAGAAGCAGCATGTCTGGCTGTTCGCGCGCCAGGCAGTATTCGGCAGCTTTCAGGTCTGCCGCTGCTACCGGCGTGAATCCGTCGAATTCGAGGTTGTCACAGAGCAGTTCACGTATCACCTGCTCGTCTTCAATTACCAGAATTTTGCTCATCCGCTATCCTCCAGGTGGTCACCATCCAGATGCCACCGCCTTCACGCCGACTTGCATAAAATTGTCCACCATGTGTCTGCATGATCTGCCTGACCAGAAACAGACCGGTCCCGCTGCCACCGCGCTCCGGGCTGTATGGAAGGCTGTTGTTGAGCAGGTCGAGCCTGCCACTGTCTATTGGCACAGGGAAACTGCTGCCGCGGTCGCCAACCATCAGCGCGATTTCTGCGCTGCCGTTATTTTGCGTCCGGCAGATGCGCAAAGCCAGCTGTTTGCCGGCTGCGGCATGTCTGATGACATTTTCTATCAAATTGATCATTATGCGTTCAAACATGTCGGGATCGGCAAGTATCTCTTCTTTGGCCTGATAATCTTCGATTATTTCCCAGTCCGGCATGCGCGTTCTGAAACGTTGCAGCAGGCTGTCGAGCGTTTCCGGCAGTGAAATGCCGGTAATGGCCGCGCCCGCCGTCTTTTTGCGCAGGCGCACCGAAAGCAGCAGACGGTCGAAAAGTTCGGCCGCTTTCTGCGTTTCTGTCTGCAGCTGGTTCAGGTAACGGTTGCATTGTTCTTCATCTCGATAGCGCTTGAGCGCCAGCGTTTCGGCAAGAAAGCTGACGGTCGTTATCGGGGTTTTTAGATCGTGCGCGGTCTGCCGGAAAAACTGCTCTTCTTCGTCGAGCAGTCGAGCCTTTTGCAGCATTTGCCATTCATGCAGCGCGAAGATGAACAACCCGGCCATGCCAAGCGAAGTCAGCAGTAGCAGCAGCAGAAACCCGCCGGGAACTCCGGCGGCTGTTTCCGGTAGCAGGATTTTCAGGCCCCTGGCGCCTGACAGCGCATGCGCGGCGGTTCCCGCATAGCCGGTCTCCGGCCTCGGAACGTCGGCAAATCCGTTTTCGGCCAGTCGCTGCTGCAGGGCATTGATCACCAGACCGGCTGGAAACGCATATAACCCGTCTTTGTGGTCGATTACCAGAACATCATGATCTTGTTCGCCATACCAGCCAGTTTCGACTTTCTCTGAGTATGACAATTTGTAGCAGTTAAACAAAAAAAGCAGCCAGGACTGGAGATCTGCCGGCAGAGGCCGTGAAATCCATTCTTGCGGCTGCGTTGGCACGGCAACCGGTGCCGGCAGATGGCGCAGGCGCATCAGCCATTGTCTGGCTGCTTCCGGGTTGTTTTCGTGCAGAAACGATTCGGCAACTTTCAGTGCGGCAGCACATTTAAGCGTCATGCCGCTCTCAAGCAGGTTATCGAAATTCGATTCGAGTATCTGTGTTGCTGCCTGCCGCATGTCAAAGTAGCTGCCATTTTTGAAAAATTCATTGACCAGCAGATTTTGCCAGAACCGCTTTTCTTCACCGTCGCTGTTGAGCTCGGCATCGATGAGCAGCGCCTGGCGCTGGTCCGGCAGAAAAGCGATCTGCATGAAGATTTCGCGCGCCTTGCGGCTGTCAGGCACTCGCAGCAGCGGAAAGGCCGGCCTGGCAATCGGCATCGGAACCGCATTTCCCGGCACCTGAGAATTGGCCAGCCGGTTGAAAAAATCGCTGCTGATACGGTCGATGCGGCCGAGTTTTTCGCTGCGGTTCTGGCCCGACAGCACCTGATCCTGAAACACCAGACTCTGATATGAGATGAAAAACAGCAGCACGAAAGACACCAGAATCAGCGCGAGGCTGATCGTGAATCTTCTGCTGGTATTTGTTGCTGGCGGCATTAAAACAGGTTATCACCATCATCGCCCGCCGACAAGGCAAAATCAGACGAACCTGGGTCGTGGTGTGGCAATTTTATGCCGGTAGGGTGTATCATAATTTTCAGTGTACGGCAGGGAGGACTTGGATGCGGTTTTTTAGTGATTGGCTGAGTTCAGGCAGATTCTATTGTATGCTTTGCTTATTGTTGCTGAGCAGCCGTCTGTCGGCTGCTGACACCAGTCAGGTCATGCTGCGTTACAGTCTCGAACAGCTTGAAGCGGTGACAGCCTCGGCCGCGTCGCAGCCAGCACCTGCCGGGACGGTAACGCCCGACCAGCCGTCGCCGGCTCCCCGTGCTGGCGAAGAGGCGCTCGAACAGCTGTTGCAGCTCGCCGGCAAAAAAGAGCGCAAAATCATCGAGAAGATCCTCGAAGTTGGCGAACAAACCGGTAGAATCAAGCTCGAGAAGATCAAAGAAAAACTTTCACGCATCAATGTGCCAGCTGTCGTCGAACTCTATCGAGACGTGAAGACCCTCAAGCTTGCAAAACTTGATGTGGAACGCATTAAGCGAATTCAGGCCCGACTGGGCGAAATCGATGCAACACTGGCGGGAAAAGGCCTGAGCAGTCGCGAAGCCGGCGACCTGGCATTCTTCGCCGGCATGGCGCGCGACCGCCTTGCGGCTCAGGCGGCAGACCGTCGCGAAAAAGAGCGCCTGCGCCGCGAAGCTGCTGCAAATTACCAGCAGAGTGTCGACCAGCTCACCGGTGAGAATGACCTGCCCAGCCGCGAAAAGATCGCCGACGCCAGCGAACGTATTGTTGGCCTGAATTATGAATTCGGCAATCTCATGCCGCTGGCTCCGGCAAAGGGCAACGGCAAGGTTTACATGACTTCTGACTATGGTGTGCGTGTACACCCGGTTTCGAAAGTGCGGCGCTTTCACGCCGGAATCGACCTCGCCGGCTGGAAGTGCGCCGGCTGGCCGGTTGTGGCGGTCGGCCCGGGCCGCGTCGTCAGCAGCGGCTGGGACGGAGGTTACGGTTATGCCGTGGTTGTCGCGCACAATCTCGATGACCGGGCTCTTTTCACCCGCTACGCCCATCTGCGCAAAGCCGGCCGCCCGGGTATCGGCGCTGTGGTGAAGCCCGGCGACGGGGTGGGGCTCTGCAACAATACCGGAGTATCGACTGGCTCGCATCTGCATTTCGAAGTTCGCCGCAACTCTGAAAGTGGCCCTGCAACCGATCCCAAACCTTATCTGCCCGCAATCGAGAAACTGAAATGAGGTTTCTGAATATTATGAAAACTCCCGCCTCAGAAGTCATTTTTGCCCGGCGCTTCGGTTGGTTGCCACTGTTTGCTGGCCTTTGCTGTTTTGTTCTGGCCGCCGCAGCTGGTGCCCAGACTCTTGATCCTGCCGCGCCGCCGACCGGTGATATAGATTATGTCGAAATGCAGCGCCGCATTGCCGAAATGTTGCCTGACCGCCCCGACCTGCTCAAGTTTTCGCGGGTCTGTCTGTTTCCTTTCGCTGAATGGCCGGCCGGAATCAGCTCAGCCGCGCGCGAAGGGCAGCAGGCCTTCGAAGGCTATTCGCTGAAAACCGACAGCAATCTCATCTATCTGCTCGACAAGGCCGGCCGCAGCATTTTCTCTCATGACCTGCGCCAGAACCGGCAGGTGCTGCTGGCCGCCGACCGTGAGCAGCAACATCTGCAGCTCGACGACTTCGCGCTGCTGCGTGATAATACCCTCGCAATCGCTGATAACTCACGCACCGCGCTGGTGTTTTTCGTGAACAACCAGTTTCGCAACAAGATCGATTTCGACGGTGAGCGCATGTTTTTCCGGTATATCAGTTTCATCGAGCCCGACCGCCTCGGCATGAATCTCGCTGTCTGCGACAGCGGCCGCAACCGCTCGTTCGTGTTCGACCGCGCCGGCACCCTGCAATGGGAAGCCGATGGCCTGTGCGAGCCGGTCTTTTACGGCAACTCGCTGGTGCGCTTCGAAACCCGCGAAAAAGGTCTGTTGATCAACAGCTTCAGCTCAATCGGCAGCGAAGCTGTTCGCTTGTATGACTATAACTGCGACCCAGGCAATATCGTTCTCGACGCCTGGGCTGCCGGAACCTTCTCAGGGCAGCTGGCCGTCGTGGTTTACGAAGGCCGTGGCGATGAAGACCACCCCGATTATGCCCGCCTGCTGCTGATCAAGGATGCCGCCGTAACTGTGCACCGTTTCGTGCCTGATCTCGATATCAGGCTCAAACTGCAGACTCCCTACCGTCTGCTGCTAACCCGCGCCGGCATCCAGCTCGTCACCGCCCGAATCGTCGCCGAAGGGCTCGAAATTGTCGCCGCCCCGCTTCCCCGTTGATGCAATCGTGCTCAGCGAAGCGGTAATCGTAATCGTAATCGAAAGAAAAGTCTCAGATAATTGGATTTTTGAACTGGAGGCCCGAATGTATCGTTTTATTGCTGTTCTGACTGTCCTGTTTGCTGTCGTCTGCTGGTCTGCCCCTCTGTCGGCACAGGTTGCGCAGTCCGGCGTGCGCATGCTGCATTACCCGATCGGTGCTGACTCGCACTTTCTCATCAGGATTGTGCAGCCCCACGACGAAGATGACTACTGGTATTACCGCTCGCGGCCGGTCAGAATAAAAGACCAGCGCAAGGGCGAGTGGGTTTCTTCTTATGTGCATTATAACTGGCAATCAGACAAGATACATTATGAAGTTTTCGCCTGGGGGAAGCTCGCCGGCAAAGGCGATGCGCTTAAAGGACGCTTTCAGATCGGTAATGCCGAGAACCTGCGCGACCTGAAAATCGACGAAATGAGCGAAAATCAGCTGGCCAGACTGATTTGTGCCGGCGCCGAAACCGGCCGCATGCTGACCGGTATTCCTGCTTACAAAAACTGGGCACAGCTTTCGCAGAATGAGCTGCAGAAATGGCAGCCACTTTTGTCCTATCTTGGGTCAGACAACTCGCGTCGCTTTACTCGCGGAGGTGGTCGTGAACTCGATCTTTACAGCGTCTTCACCGGAATCAGCGCGATTCGCGAAACCCTGCAGACTGATGTTGAGCTGGGCGGCAGAGCTCCGCAGATCGACCGCTTCTGTGCCGCGAACCTGCGCGTGATTCAAGGCGCTGTCGAAATGTACAACATGGACCACGCGACCATGATGGACGAACTCGATATCGACGAACTCGTCAAAGGTGGTTATCTGCGAAATAAGCTCTCATGTAGTTCGGGCAGAGAGTATTACGGTAAAAACCTGACGAATAATGGCGTGATCCGCTGCCCGCTGCACGGCGACATCGAAAACCCGACGCCAGATATCGATCAAAAGGCTGCTCCAGGCAAGCTGGTCGAGGTTTCTTCTCTCGAAGGCCCCAAAGCGCCTTCGCATCCATGGCGCAAGATGATCAAAAATCCGCAGCTCGCGCTGCCGCAGACTTATTCGCTGATTCCCGCCGACTGCGCTTTTGCCCATTTTCCTTCTTACACGGCGTTCCGTAAGGCTTTCGACTTCTTCGACGAATGGGCAACTGCTTTTGGCACGCTTTCCGGCAGCGAATCGGGCAATTCGAATTTCAGCATCGAGAAGCGCATCAAAGATCAGCTGCTGCTCAAGACCGATATGCTGACAAAACTTTTCGCTGATCTCGCACTGAGCGATATCGTCTTTGTCGCCGAAGACCCCTTTATTTTCGAGGGAAGCGCGCTGGCGGTAATTCTCAAGATCAGCAATGAAACTCTGCTGCGCGAGAAGCTGGCGATGACTGCCGCCGAATTCTGCAGGGAGAACGCCTCGATCACCGAAAGCACGATCGACATGAGCGGCCGGCAGGTGCAGGCTTTTACCTCGCCGGATTACCGGTTTCGTTCATATCGCATCACGGCCAGCGGGCATCAGATTATCTGCAATTCGCCTGTTCTCATGGAAAAGATCATCGCGGTCATTGACGGCAAGTCTCCGCCGCTGACCGAATACCTCGATCTGCACTATTTCTACGAGCATATCGAAACGAATTTTGCCTCGCCCGGTCGCATTTTTACCTTTCTCTCAGACGCATTTATTCGCAAACTGATCGGCCCGGCCTACAAGATCGCGACCAAACGCCGGCTCGAATGCATGCGCAATACTCTGCTGCAGTCCCACGAAATCATGGTCACAGGGAAGCCTGGCGCCGGTGCTGAGTGCCCGGAAGGGGGCGCCTACGAGTATGTCGATGGCGAGCTCCGCTGCCCGCGCCACCGTTCTTTCGGACGCCTGACGCCGGTCAGCGAGCTGCTGCCAACCGGAGTTTCCAGTGAGGAGGCCAGCAGTTACCAGCAGTTTGTCGCGCAATACAACCAGTATTTTACGCAGTTTTTCGATCCGATCGGGTTCGTTTTCGACACCGAACCGGAATTCCGCGGCCGCCTGCTGATCATGCCGCTGGTTGAGAATAGCGTGTACAGTGAGCTGCAGAAGAACGTGCGCCACCAGGCGATGAATCTGGCGCCGCAGATTAAAACCTGCATAATGAAATTCGGAGCGAATCTCAAGGCCGAAACTCTGCCGGTGCCGGGCACCTGGCGCAGTCCGCAGCTCAGCCGACGTGCCGAGCTGATAAGGAAGTGGTTCACCGGCTGTTTATGGGCGCAGATCGCCGATCACCCGTTGTTGTTCCAGTGGGATTCAAACCTGATGGCGCGCGGCATTCTCGGTTCTCTCGGCGGTGGCCGTGCCGGAGAATTTGCTTTTCTCAGTCCGATGTTGATGAGCTTTTTCTCGCCGGTCATGGTTGCTCTCGAGCTGACCGATGCCGAACACTACCAGGCGATTATCGACTGGCTGCAGATGGAAATCGATTCTGCCCGCAGCATGCGCGGCGGCTTCGTCAGCCCCGAATTCAGCCTGTCGCGCCTTGAAGAGAACGGCGTCGAAATGTATGTGCTTTCGTTCGACCTTTTCGCCATTCGCAAAACCTATTATTTAACCAGTCGCGACGGCTTTCTGCTGATAGCCAGCAAAAAGGAACTCTTCTTCGAACTCGAAAAACCTGCAGAACAGGAGAAGGGTGCTTTCACCGGTAATTTCAACCTGGTGCTCTACCCGAAGAACGTCCGGCTGATGCGCCCCGATCTGCTCGAAATCCGCGCACGTTCACAGCGCGAATCCTGTCTCGAAAATCTCAAAAACATCCATTTCGTTTCGAGCTTCCGACCAGATCAGTTCAAAAGCAGTTACCAGATACTATACGGTGCCGCACCGAGCTGCCCGGCCGGCGGCCGCTACTCGAACGAGCTGCCGGTATCGTGCACAGTACACGGCACCATCTCCGGCGGCGCTCTCAAGCCGGTTCCCGACTTCTTCAAAGGGGTGGGCGCAATCTCGATTCAGAGCTTCATCGACCCCGAAGGCTTTCAAAGCGAGGTCCGCTTTTTCCCGGAATAAGCTGCTCTCAGACTAAGAAAAGGGGCTGTTTCATGCAATATGAAACAGCCCCTTTTGTTGTAATTACTATGGCTGAACGAGATTTAATAGATGATGATGTAGAGATAGTGCGCGGCAATGCCGGCGAGGAGACCGCCGATTGTGTGCGAGAGCAGAGCTTTCGAAGTAAGTTCACGGTATTTGAGTGCGTCGAGCATCGCGGTGTGCGTGCTTAAATAGCCGCTCCAGCACATGCCCATGGCCGTAAAAACCGCGATCTCGTTGCCGGTGATGACTCCGTGGTTTATAAATGTGCTGATCAGCGACAGGGCGGCTCCCACCGCACCGAGACTGGTTATTGGAAAGGCTATCAACTCGGGTGTCTGAAAACCGAACAACAGTCGGAACAACCAGTCGAATTTGCCGGCCAGCCATGGCAGCACCGGCACGCCTTCGTAGGCGATGCCCTGATATCCGGCGGCTGGATCGCCGGGGCCGAAAGTGAAGAGCATGACCATCGAACTGATCACGAGAACGCCTGGAATGATCGCCAGCCCAAGGTCTACACCTTGCTTGCCGCCATCGAGAACTGAGTTGAGAAAACGCAGAAAAATATTGCCCTTTGATTTGAACGAAATATCTTCGACGATGCCTTCTTCGCCAGGGAGTTCTGGCTCAGGTTCTTCAGACAACATTGGCTTTACCAGGCGCTGCATGATGCGTGTTGAAACGATCGCGCCTATGGTAGCTCCGGCCAGCCCGACAAAGGCCGCGCCGATAAAGCCTTTGCCGATCATGAAGGTCATGACGATCAGGCCCATACCAAATGCAGTGCCGAAATTGGTCAGCGAAACCAGTTCATATTTTTTGAAATAACCGCGAAAGTTGCGGTCGTTCGCCAGGCTGATGATTGCAGGGTTGTCAGAGAAAAATGTCATCAGGCCGCCGAGCGCCGCTACTCCCGGCAGGTTGAACAGTGGGCGCATCAGTGGTGCCAGCAGCATTTCCAGCAGGCGGATGACGCCGAACTCGATCATCAGCTTGCCAAGAGCTCCGGCCAGAACGGTAATTCCCATAATATAGAAAACGGTGTTCATCAGCAGGTCATGTGCTGTTTTCATGATGCTGTTGAGCATATTCGACATGCCCATGGTATGCCCGACCGCTCCAAAAATGCCGCCAAAAAGCAGCAGAAAAACGAGACCTTCGATCTTGCGCCAGGCAAGTTTACGCCGTGCTTTGATGAGCCTTTTCTGAAAACTGTTCATATTGTGACTTTTCTCTGACTTAATGATGTGAATATGCTGTTTAAAACGGCTTCAAAATAGCACAAACGTCTGGTAACGGCAAGCTTGCGAATAAACTGATGTTTCCCTGCATTAAATGCTCTTACACGCAGGAATTTTACAGCGTTTTACCCGATAGACTATTCGGCAAGAATGAGCCAGAGGCGGCCGTAGTGGTGCAGATCGCCGGCGTTGTCGCCGGCTTCGCGGCCCTGCCCGTGATAGAGATCGATGTGGCCGGGGCCTTTGATGGCGCCGCCGGTATCGTGCGCGAAGAGAATGTCGTAGCGGTGGCCGGTCAGCACGCCGTGCTCATCGAGCACCGGAATCTCAGCCAGCAGACAGGCACCATACGGAATGCACGAGCGGTCGACTGCGATCGAGTGCATGGCGGTCAGCGGCACTCCGGCCCCGCCGGTAGTGGCGGCCGGTCGCCACTCGAAAAATGTGTAGGACGGATTATTGTTCAGTGTTGGCATCAGCTGCTCGGGATGCGCGGCAAACCATTCACGGATCGAGCGCAGTGAGATTTTTTCGGCAGGAATCGAGCCGTTGCTGACCAGCATCTTGCCGACGCTGCGGTAGGGGTGCTCGTTGGCGCCGGCAAAGCCGATATGTCTGATATTGCCGTCGCCGAAATCGAGCACGCCTGAGCCCTGTACCGACAAAAAGAAATTGTCGAGCAGACTGTCGGTATACGCCAGTTCGAGGCCGCGCCCGGCCAGCGCCTTGTCGTGGTCGATTTCTTTTCGCGTCGGCATTCTGCCTAGTTTCGGCATACCGTAAACCGGGTATTTAAATACATCATCGCGCTTGCTGCGCGCTTGCAGGCGTGGCGTGAAATAGCCGGTAAAATGCACGTTGCCGCGACCATCTTCGCCTTTGATCTGATAGAATGCGAGCTGCTGCAAAACCTCGGTCTGGCTGTACACTGCAAAGCGGCCGATTATTTCAGCGGCTTTTATCAGCTGCTCACCGGTAAGCTGCAGGTTCCCGGCTGCAAACGTCTTGTCGGCAGCGATACGCGCGACATAGCGGGCATTTCGCTGCGCCGCTTCCCGCAGCCCGGGGGTGATTGTCAGTTCGCCAAATTCCGGTGAGCTTTTGATATACATCTGCGCAAACTCGGAGCCTTTGATTTTACCGTTATTCTCGAATTCATAGCCATGCCCGAGCGGTGTCGGCACGTTCTGCGCACTGGCGTAATGCGCGAGCAGCAGTATCTGAATGGCAACCAGCAGTGACAATTTTAACATTTTTATAATCTCCCTGATGCTTCGGGCACGAAAGCGCTTGATCTGGTCATGCAACCAGCGCAGAATTTTTGTCATTTTCATCTACATAACATCGACAAATCATACTAACACACCAGCGCTATGCACGAAAAACAAACTGAAAAGCAGCTGCAATTCTCGGTCAAAATCAATGTCATTATATATTCACCTTGTGGTGAATATATGTGCTGCATGTCCATGAACAGTGATTTGTAAGGAGCTTTCTACCGATAAGCTTCAGGTAGAAAGAAGGAAGGTGAATAAGCTAATCTTTGTCATT
>Ga0209096_1003505_pt1 | contig 13595 bp, 16 predicted proteins | sample AD_UKC034_MetaG_FD_184407 | JGI IMG/M metagenome (GOLD analysis project Ga0209096, IMG submission 184407) | Active sludge microbial communities of municipal wastewater-treating anaerobic digesters from USA - AD_UKC034_MetaG (SPAdes) (version 2) | ecosystem: Engineered > Bioreactor > Anaerobic >... | reverse complement strand
TGTGTCCCCGGGGGGAGAAGGTGTATTTTGATACCCGCCGCTTTCAGGGTCCTGAAGGCGTTGGGCCCCACGTTGCCCGTGATCACCTCTGAAACGCCCGCATTGGCGAGATTTCGAGCCGCCTGGATTCCCGCCCCCTGGGCCGCCTGGATGTTCTGATCATTCTTGTAGGCGGAAAGCGATCCCGTTTCCGTTTCCGTCACGACGAAATATTTGCATCTGCCGAAACTGTAATCGACCTTGCTTTTCCTGTCCTCTCCGTAGGATGTGACGGCTACTTTCATCTGCTTTTTTCCTTTCCTTTCCGGGGGACGTCATGGGCACGGGAATGCCGTTTCGGTTTTGCATTCAACGCATGCTGCCGACAGCCGGGGAGAAAATAACGGGCCTCGAAAAGACGGTCCTGCAGGTAGGCATCAACGATGTCTTCTGTCTTCCCGCGGAGATAGGGGATCACTTCTATGCCCGCCGCCCGGATCCAGTGTTCCAGCCCTTTCGAGATGGCGCCGCAGAGAAGAACGGTGACACCCTTGCTCTTCAGTATTTCAATCCGCCCGATAAATCCGACGCTTTTAAAATCCATGTATTCGCACCGACTGGGTTCCTGGGTGCGCGGGTCGACGAGCACCCAGGTGTCGCAGAAGTCGCACACCGTAGACAGGAACTCGCCCCAGACGGGAATGGCGAATTTCATGGTGACCTCCCATTTTTATACCATACAATTATCGTGCCGCCCTTGTTAAATTTGGAATATGAATAAAAAACAAGGAGATACGATAAAAGTAAGAGAGACGGATCGTGAGGGCGCCGGTTAAGCGTCGCGATTATGCGACTATAAGCCGTTCATTTCGTTTTACCTGTCTTTGAGAGACAGGATGAGGGTGAAGCGGGCCACAGGTTCCGTTCCAAGTTTGTCCGGGACGGTTGCCACTACGTGAACGGGGGCTTCCACCCGCTCCGGGCCCGCGATGGCCCTTTCCACGAGACGGGAGACGGCCTCGCCGTCTTCGCATGTAAAAAAAACGTCCCCTTCCGCCCGCTTGAGAAATTCGGCTGTAAAGCTTTTGAAGACAAGAGAGATGTTACGGCCGCTTTCCACGATGAGGCGCATGGCCAGCAGTCCGCCGGCGCAGTCCGCACCGGCGGACAGGACGCCGAAGTACATGGCGCCCAGGTGGTTTTTTGTCCGCCGCCTCAGGGGAATCTTCACGACGATCCGGCGGCGGTCCATCTCGACGACGGACGGGCGGATGAAAAAGAGAAGCGGGATTTTCACCAATCCAAAAAAACGAAGTTTAATGGTGGCCCGAAGGGTGTCGGGGATCATTTTGAGGAAAGACGCCATGAGACCGTACGCACGTGAATTTATCGCTTCTCACATACCATTTATTTCCCTCCAGATAAAGTAAAAGCCGCGTTCTGGCGGTCGTCGCCGGCCGCACCCCGCCTTTCAGGAGAAGGAAGGCGGTCCGTCAAGTCGCCCGGATGAAAGATAATCCGTTGAAAAGGACGCTTTTATCCCTTATAATTTTTTCGGCGGCGGTTTCACCGCGCCGCTGTCCGGGACCGTCCTCGAAGAAGCTGTTTTTCTTTCAACGCCGGGACTGTCTTCTCTAACGGCGTGGAAATTTTACACCGCAGCGCCGGGGAAGCCGGTGGGGCCGTCGACGGTTTTTTTGAACGGGGAACCGTGATGCCGGTGTGTAAAAAAAGATCGACCTGAGGAGGTGTATCGGTGGAAAAAAAACTTTCCAGCCTGCTGGATCTCGCCATCGCCCGGGAAGAAGAGGCCTGTGCCTTCTACCGGGATCTTCGGGAGAGGATGACCGACGAAACGGCCCGGGACACCCTGGACTTTCTGGCCCGGGAAGAGGAGAAGCACAGGGAATTCCTCGTACGGTACAGGAACGGGGAACTGCCGTCGGGCACCATGACGTTCGCCGAAGCGGTGAACTACCGGGTGGCGGAACACGAGGCGGAGCCATCCCCCGAAGACTCGGGAGATCTCAAGAGCCTCTTCCTCATAGCGGCCCACCGGGAACTTCGGGCCCACGATTTCTACACCGCCCTGGCCGATGCCCACCCCGAGGGTCCGGTGCGGGACATGCTTCTCATGATGGCAAGCCAGGAGTTGAAGCACAAGGAAAAGGTGGAGTACCTCTATGCCAATGCCGCCTTCCCGCAGACGGCGGGAGGATAGACGGCGGTTCCGTCTTCTCCCGGCCTTCCTGCGACGGTTTTTCCTCCTGCCCGTCATTCTGATCCTTTTGGCCCTCGCCGCAGGGTCGGCGGATACCCGCGAAATCTATGCCGAACGGACGGGGAAGGGCTTTGCCTTCTGCCATGTGGAGCGTTCCGGGGGGCCCCTGAATACGGTCGGCCTCGCGTATGTCAGGAACGGGTTCCGGTACCCCGTCCCCGACGAGACCCTGCGGAAGGCCGAGACCCTTCGAAGCCCCTTTCACCGGACGCTCCGGCTCCTGGCGGGGTATCTGCACCTGACGGCGGCGGTCATTTTTTTCGGCGCCATTTTTTATGTTCACATTTTCATCCGGCCGACCCGGCTGCGGGGCGGCCTGCCCCGACAGGAGAGGATCCTCGGCGTTTCCTCCATGATCGTTCTCACGGTCACGGGAATCTACCTGACATGGTCCGTCCTGGGGGGGTGGCGGCATTTTTTCGACAACACCTTCGGTCTCCTGCTCTTTATCAAGATATGTCTTTTCGCCCTCATGGTGTGTGCGGCCATCCTGGCCATCACCGTGATCCACCGGGGGATGGTTCGGGAAGGAAAAGCACCGCCGTCGCCGTCGGGCGAGGGAAAGACGGGCGCGGTGGACCTGGGCCGTCACGACGGTGCCGACGGCCGGCGGGCCTATGTGGCCTTCCAGGGCCGTGTCTACGACGTAACCGAAAGCGACCGCTGGAAAGGGGGGCGGCATTTCGGGAAACACACCGCCGGGGCGGACCTCACCGCATCCCTCAAGGGGGCGCCCCACGGCGCCGAGGTTTTTGAGAGAGTCAAAATGATAGGGGATCTCGCGCCTCCCGGAGAGAGTGACCGACCGGCGGGGCGATCCCACCGCATTTTCGTCGTTCTGGCCTACACCAACCTGGGGCTCGTTTTTCTCATTCTCTTACCATCGCCCTGTGGCGTTGGGGACCCGCCCCGGTTCCCCTCGCCCCGAAGAAGGCCGGGGGGCCGCCCGACGGCGGAACCTGCCTGACCTGCCACCGGGAAAGCATGCCGGCCCTCTGCCTGGACTGGGAGGTCAGCCGCCACGCCCGCCTGGGTGTGTCCTGCCACGACTGCCACCAGGCGGCGGCGGACGACCCGGCCGTTCACAGGGGTCATCTGGAGAACACCGACCTTCCCATCGCCATCGTCGTGACGCCGCGGCGATGCGCCGCCTGTCATCCCGGCGAGGCGGAGGCCTATGAACGGAGCAAGCACGCCCACACCCTGGAGATCATAGGGAAGATCGACCGCTGGCTTCGGGACGGCATGAACAACGACACGGAAAGAGCCACGGGGTGCTATGCCTGCCATGGGACCGTCGTGCGCCTGGCCGAAGCAAGGCCGCTGCCTGGTTCGTGGCCCAATGTAGGTGTCGGCCGCCTCAATCCCGACGGCAGCCTGGGAAGCTGTTCCAGCTGTCACACGAGGCACCGGTTTTCCATCGCCGAGGCCCGGAAGCCCGAAGCCTGCGATCAGTGCCATCTGGGTCCGGACCACCCCCAGATCGAGATTTACAACGAGTCCAAGCACGGGACGATCTACCACGCCGAGGGCGGCGACTGGAACTGGACGGCGGGGGACGGCACCTGGACCGCCGGACGGGACTACCGGGCGCCCACCTGCGCGGCCTGCCACATGTCCGCCGCTTCAGGCGTTTCAAGGACCCACGACGTGACGGAAAGACTCTCCTGGGAGACCCAGGCCCCTCTCACGGTGAGACCGCAGGCGTTCGAGCCCCTGCCCGCCCGGACGGACTGGCGGGTGGAACGGGCGAAAATGACGTCCGTCTGCCGCCAGTGCCACTCGGAAACCTGGGCCGCCGGCCATTTCGAAAATCTCGACGCCGTTGTCCGTCTCTACAACGAAACCTATTACCTTCCCGTTAAACAGCGAATGGATGCCCTTTACGAAAAGAAGCTTCTGACCGAAACGCCCTATTTTGACGACCCTCTCGAGTGGGAGTTCTACGAGTTCTGGCATCACGAGGGCCGGCGGGCCCGGATGGGGGCTGCCATGATGGCCCCCGACTATGCCTGGTGGCACGGCTTCTACGAACTGAAACACCGGTTCGGGGTCATCATGACGGAAGCGGCGGAAATGGAAAAAACGGGCGTCCCGTCGAAAGGGCGGCCCATACCGGGGCAGTTCGGGAAAAGAGAGTGAAAAGCCTCACCCCTGTTTCTTTTTTACCGGGGGTGCTTCCGGTTTGCGGCGTTTCCTGAAGCCGTGGCGAAGGGCCAGGAGGGGGTGGCGGCGCCACATCTGGGGTCCGGCGTAACGCATCACGTCCCGGATGCGTTCCCGGAAGTCGGGCCGGTAACAGTGGACGGGGCACTGGCTGCAGGCCGGTTTGTCTTTGCCATAGGGGCACCGGTCAAGACGGTCGCGGGCGTACCGGAGAAGGTCGCCGCAGGCCGGGCAGAGATCGTTTCCCGCCTGGTGGCGCTCCCGGCAGTAGAGGCGAATCATGGCCTCGATGGTGCCGGCCTCTTGTTGCAGGTTCTTTTCCATGATATCTTGGGCCGCTTTTTGGTGATCCGAATCACCCTCAAGGATGTCTCCCCATGAAGATAATCATCCGCGGCGATCTTTGCAACGGCTGCGAGAAGTGCGTCAACACATGCTTCGAGGTTTTCCACCTCTGGGGCATGTATTTGCGGTCTTCCTTCGAGGTCCCCGACGATACCCCCCACAGGAATAAGATCGGGAAAGCCGTCCTCGAATGTCCCCGGAACGCGATCCGGGTCGTGGAAAAAACGGACTGAGAAGGGGCGGCCCTTCCGGGGTCGCCGCAGACCCTGGTCTCAACGGGCGGGAACAAGCGGCACGATGGAGGAACCATGGCGGATCCGCACGAGGAGCGGCTGAAAACATTCATCAGGGAAAAGGGGATTTCAGCAGAGCACCTGTCCTTTGACCGGCCGTGCCACACCGTGGCCGAAGCGGCCGCCGCCGCTTCGGCCTCCCCGGAGGACCTGGTGAAAAATATCTGCATGATCACGGAAGACGGGAGGATCGTCGTTGCCATTGTCAAAGGGGAAGACCGGGTCAGCGCCTCCCGGGTCGCCGGGGCCCTGAACGTGAAATCGGTCCGTATGGCCAAACCGGAGGAAATCCTGGAACGGACGGGTTTCCCCTGCGGAGGAACACCGTCCTTCGGCTTTACGGCATCATTCCTCGTGGATCCCCGGGTCCTGGAAAAGGAGCGGGTCTACACGGGTGGAGGATCGGAAAGCGCCCTCGTGCGCGTGGAAAGCAATGAACTGGTCCGGGCCAGCGGGGGCCGGGTAGTTCGTGTCCGGCGTTAGCAAGGAGTCAACAAACAGTATAGGAGAATCTCATGAAGCGTCGTGTTGTCCTGTTCATCCTGGTCATGTCGTTATTGGGGCTCACCGCCTGCGGGGGTATCGGGAAAAGCCCCGTTTCACCGCAGGCATCCGCCGATGCCTGTGCGGCCCTTCACCCGTTTTTTAAAGGCGATACTTACGCCTTCGAGGCCGTTCGGGCCCTGGGCGGGGCTTACTATGGAAGCGCCGACATTGGGGAATGCCTGGTCGCCATTCACGGGATCCGGGAAGGGGACGATGAGAGCTGGTACCGGGCGTGGCGGGAAACGGCGGATCGGCTGGAAAGGGAGGCGGACGCCTTCGCGAGGGGACGGGATCCGGTGAGCGCCCGGGAGTGTTACTTCCGCGCCTCCGGGTATTACCGTTCCGCCGAGTTCTTCCTCCACGCCGACCCCCGGGATCCCCGGATCCTCGAAACCTGGGGGAAAAGCCGGGAATCCTTCCTCAAGGGGGCGGCCCTGTCGGGCAACATCATAAGGCCGGTGGAGATTCCCTACGAGAACACCACCCTGCCCGGGTATCTCTGTCTCGTCGACGACTCGGCGGTGAAGCGGCCCCTCCTCATCGTCAACACCGGTTTTGACGGGACGGCGGAGGAACTCTATTTCAGCGTCGCCCGGGCGGCGGTGACCCGGGGGTTCCACTGCCTGGTTTTCGAGGGGCCCGGGCAGGGCCGGGTCCTTCGGGAGCAGAAAATCCTCTTCCGGCCGGACTGGGAAAAGGTGGTGACGCCGGCGGTGGACTTCGCCGTCCGGCAGAAGGGGGTCGACCCGGAACGGATCGCCCTCATGGGGGTCAGCATGGGCGGCTACCTGGCCCCCCGGGCGGCGGCCTACGAGAAGCGCATCGGGGCCTGCATCGCCAACGGCGGGGTCTACGATTTCTTCGCCGCCGTCCTCCATCATCATGCTCCCCCGGGGTTCGCCGAGCTCCTGGACGACCCGGCGGCGAGCGGGGACATAAACCGGGAAATCCTCGAAAACATGAAAAACAACCCCATGGTTCGGTGGTCCTTCAACGACGGCATGTGGAAATTCGGCGCCGCCACCCCGGTGGACTGGCTGAAGGCCCTTCGGTCCTATACCCTGAAGGATTGCGTGGACGACATCCGGTGTCCCGTCCTGGTGGTGGACGGGGCCTGCGACACCCTCATGCCCGGCCAGTCGAAGATCCTCTTCGACCGTCTCGCGGGACCCAAAACCTGGATGCCCTTCACCGCCGACGAGGGAGCGGGCCTTCACTGCCAGGCCGGCGCCGCCGCCCTCTCCAACGAGCGGGTTCTCCACTGGCTCATGGACCGGTTCGGCATGCTCCCTGCGGGGCCTTCACCGTGATGAGGTGAGGGTTCTTCGCCTGAAAAGCCTCGATGACGCCGTGGGTGTCCTCGGTGGTCTTCCAGGAGGGTTCATCGTTTGTCTCCTCCATGCCGTAAGCGTAATAATGACTTCAAAATACCGGCGGAATCATATACGATGACAGGGTGACCCGCAAGTTGGGCGGTAATATTTTATTAAAAAGAGGAAGACGGGAACAACAAGCGGGAATAAACCCCGGGAGGTGTGGCCTATGAACCGCAAGGATCTTTATCTTGTCTGCGTCACGACCTTTCCCTTCATGATCTGCACGGGCATCGTCTATTCCGTCCTTTCCCTTTACCTGGGGACGATCGGCCTCACCAGAAGCCAGATCGGTTTTCTGTTCACCGCGGGGGCCGTTGCGGGGGCTGTCATCGCCCCTTGCATGGGGGTCCTGGCGGACCGGTTCGGCCGGAAGCAGGTGCTCCTGTCTTCCATGGGCCTTTTCGCCTTTGTTTTCTTCGGGTATGCCCTGACGACGAATTATGTCGTCCTTTTCATCGTGCAGGCCGGCGAGGGCATCGCCTGGGCGGCCATGGGCGTGGCCGCCACCGCTCTCGTCGCCGACCTGGTGACGGAAAGCCACCGGGGAAAAGCCATCGGCTTTTACAACATGACCTGGAATCTCGGCTGGATCATCGGACCTACCGTCGGAGGGGTTATGGCCGACCACGCCGGGTTTTACATCATGTTTCTCTTTTGCGCCGGGCTGACCCTCGTGGGGCTTTTTTTCGGCGTTCTCTACATCCCCTCGGGCAAACCCGTGCGGACGGGATAAAAAAAGGTTTTCCCCATGGCCGTCCTGTGGTAGATGCGGGATGATCGATTGTGAACGGAGGGATGTCATGGAACGGTCCTGCCGGTATTTTGAAAAGCCCGGCCCCGAAAACACCCGGGCGGTTCTGAATCGGGTTTCCGAGCGGGTCCGCGAGGGGCGGATCGCCGCGGTCATCGTCCCCTCCTGCGGCGGCGGCACGGCCCTGGAAGCCCTGGACGTTCTCGGTCCCGGTCCGCCCCGTCTCGTCGTCGTCACCCACATGGCGGGATTTTCCAAGCCCAACGTCCAGGAAATGCCGGCGGAAACCCGGAAGACCCTGGAAGAAAAGGGGGTTTCCGTTTTCACGGGGCAGCATGCCTTCGGGGGCGTCGGGCGGGGAATCCGGAACAAGCTGGCCACCTACCAGGTGGACGAGATCATGGCCAGTACCCTTCGAATATTCGGACAGGGAACGAAGGTGGCCATCGAGATCGCCCTCATGGCCGCCGATGCGGGCCTCGTCCGGACCGACGAGGACTGCGTTTCCCTGGGGGGTACCGAGGAGGGGGTGGACACGGCCCTGGTCCTGAGGCCCGCCAACAGCTGCCGTTTCTTCGACTTGAGGGTCCGGGAAGTGCTCTGCAAACCTTTGCGTTTTTAGGGAGAGAACCATGACGGCGAAGCCAAGAGCCATGATGGAACTGACGGAAAAACACCTGGAGAGATATGCCGATGTCCTCCTGTGGGGTCTTTCGACGGCGCGGGATCAAAAATTCCGGAAAAACGAAACGGTCCTCGTGCGCTTCGACCGCCCGGCCCTGGCGCTTGCGGAGATTCTCCACGAGAAACTCCTCAAGCGGGGCCTGAATGTCCTCGTCCGCATGGGCCTGACGCCGAAAATGGAGAAGAGTTTCTTCGACAGCGCCGGGTCCCGGCAGCTCGTCTTCGTCCCTCCCGGGGACAGGGAACTGTTCGAGAACCTGAACGGGAGCATCTATCTCCACAGCCCCGACTCCCTGACCCACCTGAGCCATGTGGACCCGAAACGGATCGGGAAAGCCCTGGTGGCCCGGAAACCCCTGCGGGAAATTCTCGAGAAACGGGAGGAACAGGGGGTGTTCGGGTGGACCCTGTGCACCTTTCCAACGGAAAAACTGGCTGAACACGCCGGCATGAGCATCGGAGAGTACCGGGAGCAGATCGTGAAGGCCTGTTACCTTGACCGGGATGAACCCGTGGCGGAATGGAAAGCCGTCTACGGGAAGGTATCCAGGATCAAGAAATGGTTGAACGGTCTCGATGTCGCCTTTTTCCGGGTCCGGTCGGCGTCGACGGACCTGACGATCACGCCGGGAAAGATGCGACAGTGGATCGGCATCTCGGGGCACAATATCCCCAGCTTCGAAATCTTCCTGTCACCGGACTGGCGGGGAACGGAAGGGACGTATTTCGCCGATCAGCCTTCCTATCGGAGCGGAAATTACGTGGAAGGGGTTCGGCTCGTCTTTCGGGAAGGCCGGGTGGTGGAGGTGTCCGCCGCAAAAGGGGAAGCCTTTGTCAAAAAGCAGGTGGACATGGACCGGGGGGCCTGCCGGGTCGGCGAGTTTTCCCTGACGGACCGGCGTTTTTCCCGGATCGACCGTTTCATGGCCGACACCCTTTTCGACGAGAACTTCGGCGGGTCTCACGGCAACTGCCATGTGGCCCTGGGATCGTCTTACAGCGACACCTACGCCGGTGACCCGTCCCGCCTGACGAAGAGCATGAAGCGATCTCTGGGGTTCAACGACTCGGCGCTCCACTGGGACCTGGTGAACACGGAACCGAAGACGGTCACCGCCCGCCTGGGAACGGGACGGGAGATCCTGGTTTACGAAAACGGTGTCTTTTGCGTCCCCGGCAAACCCCTTTCCTGAAGGTCCGTCTTGCCAGGAGCCCCGTTTACATGGGAAGGGGCAGGGCCCTTTTCCGGTCATAGCAGGTCTGGCAGATCGGCTTGTTCCGAAGGAGCCTCTCCAGAAGATTCTCGAAAACGAACAAGTGAATCATATCCTCGCGGGAATTGACATGGGGAACGAGAACCGTTTCCGTCGTCTCTTCCAGTTCGATCCTGAGAGAAAACCACTCCAGGGCCTTTTTCTCTTCCGGCGTCATATCCTTGAGCTCGTCGAAGGTGTGGATGAACCTGTCCCCATCCTCACCTTCCCGTTTGCCGCAGGAGCGGCACCGGGTCACCGCCTGGGGGAATCGGCTGATCAGAACCTGTCCCATGGGGATGTTTATTCTTCCTTTCTTAGTTTACCTTGGCAATATAATCACCCATCCCGGGGAATCAACCCCGGGGGCGGCAGACAGTCCCATGAAACAACGTCGCCCTCTCTCCTGCGTCATCAGGTGAGTCCGGGGGCCTTTCAGAACCGGACCTCGGGAACCGCCCGGGCGGCCTCGGGGACCTCGTAGAAAGGCTGCTTGTCGAAGCCGAAAAACCCCGCCAGGAGATTGGCGGGAAAACTGCGTATCCGGACGTTGTAGGTTCTGACGGCTTCGTTGTACCGTCTTCTTTCCACGGCGATCCGGTTTTCCGTTCCCGCAAGCTCGTCCTGAAGTTTCATGAAATTCTCGTTCGACTTGAGGTCGGGGTAACGCTCCACGACGAGAAGAAGCCGGCCGAGGGCCGAAGAGAGCTCGTTGTTCGCCGCGATCTTTTCCGGGACGGTGCCGGCGTTCCCCACCTGCGAACGGGCCTTCGTCACCTCGATGAAGACCTGCTGCTCCTGCCTGGCGAACCCCTTGACCGTTTCCACCAGGTTGGGGATCAGGTCATACCGGCGCTGAAGCTGATTGTCCACCTGGGCCCAGGCGGCCCCGACGGCCTCATCCAGGGAGACGAAGGCGTTGTAGGTGTTCTTGACGAAGGAATAGGAAAGGAGCGCCAACAGGGCGATGACAGCCGCAATAACGAGAAGGGATTTCATTCCTCTGCTCATGGTCGAACCTCCTTTAAACAGGTCAGTCGTTCATTCACCCCCGGCGGGCCTTCAGAGGCCGCCGTCACGATCCATCCTTTCGGCGAGGGCCTCGACGGCCCCGAGATACCGTGTGAAAAATTCCGTCATCTCCTTTTCGGAAAGGCGGAGCGTCCCTTCCCGGATTTCCAGGCACTTGAAAAAGATGGACCCGTCCAGGGACAGGTCCCGGGCCGTTTCCTCGATGATTTCCCGACGCGTGCCCGGGATGGCCCGGTCCCTGAGGAAGAGAAGCCCTTGAAAGATGGAAACGAAAGCGGTCAGGGAGGCACCGATGAGCCGTCGCAGGTCCCCCGCCTTTCCCAGCGAATCGAGGAAACCGCTCCGAAGAAGGAGGAGCTTGCCCCGAAGATCCCGCTCGCACTGGAGCCGGACGTGGTCCTTGCGGAAGTCGAGGCTTCCCAGGATGTCGTTTCCGAAGACTGGGACGTGATGTTTCTGCATCGTGAGAAATTCCAGGGGAAACACGTCAAGGGATGCCCGGATCTCCCTTTCGGTCATGAAAAGAGGGACGGCCATGCCTTTTTTCTTCCACGGCCCGACCAAGGGCACCACGCGGGCCAGTGATTTTTTCGCCTCGTCGGAAAGAATGGCGAGGAAATTGATGTCCGATTTCCCGGGGTGGTAGTCGGGAGTCGCCGCGCTGCCGTAAAGGGCGAGGGACAGCAGGCCGTCGCCGAAGATGTCTTTCATCTGCGCCGTTATTTCCGGAAAGAGGGATTCCGGTATCTTTTTCTTTGTCGTCATTCCGTCATCCTCCGAAGATCAGCGGTGCTTCGGGGTCAGAAACTCCTGCCGGCGCCCCCGCCCCCGCTCAGGCCGCCGCCGAACCCGCCGAACCCGCCGCCGAACCCGCCGAACCCGCCGGAAGCGGGTCCCCGGCCACCGCCTCCCAGGGTGAAAAGAAGAATGTAGGGGAGCATGCCCCTTCCCCGTCTCGTTCCGAGGAGGAGAAAGAAAAGAAAAAGCAGGAGGAAAGGGGACAGGCCGTCTCCTCTTTCCCCCGTCCGGGGAGACGCGGAAGCCGCCGGCGGCGGTTCCGATGACAGGGAAACCCCGGCGTCGCGGGCGATGACCGCCGCGAGGGCCTCCATGCCCTTGAAAAGCCCCGGACCGAAGGCGCCTCTTCTCAGGTCGGGCAGGATCGCCGTGTCGATCAGGGAGCCCACGAGACCGTCCGGGAGAAGGCCCTCCAGCCCGTATCCCGTCTCGATCCGTATTCTCCTCTCTTCCAGGGCCAGGAAAACGAGGACGCCCCGGTCGTCTCCTTTCCTGCCGATGCCCCAGGCCTCATAGAGTCTGTTGGCGTATTCGTCGGGGTCTTCCCCTTTCGTGGAGGGAACCGTGGCGACCACAACGGCGGCCCCCGTTTTCGAAAGCAGCTCACCGGCCAGCCGCTCCATGGCCTCCCGGTAGGAAGCAGGGATAATTCCGGCAAAATCATTGACCGCGCCCCGAGGTGACGGAAAGGCCGTGTTCTCCGCCCCGTCCCGGGACAGGGGAAAAAGGAACAGGAAGGCCAGTACGAAAGGGGGAACGATTCGAGACAAAACGCTCAAAGATGGATCTCCGTTGTCTGGGAGAGGGCGAAACAATCCAGTGCCCCCTTCTTTTCCTCGATGATCCTCCGGCAGTTCGTGATGATCCCGTCCAGGGCGTCGTCCGTTCTGTCCTGATTGTGGTGAAAGAGCCCGAGGCTCCTGACACCGGCGGCCAGGGCGAGGCGAAGGGCGTCCTGGTATGTGGAATGTCCCCAGGCTCTCGTTTTCTCATATTCCACTTCGGTGAACTCGGCGTCGTGGATGAGAAGGTCCGCCCCCCGGGAGAATTCCCTGTAGGCCTCGAAGGAAAGGGCTCCCGGGTGACAGTGGGAAAGTTCATTGTCCGTCAGGAAAACGAATCGCCGGCCCCCTTCCTCGAAACGGAAACCCAGCCCCTGGTTCGGGTGGCTGAGGGGGATCGGGGTGACCGTGACCGGTCCGATGGAGAAGGGGTGACGGCAGATCTCGTGAAAGGCGATCCGCCCCCTGATGTCCCGGAACGCCACGGGGAAATAGGGGGCCTCCATGACCCGTGAGATCATCCGGCGAAGGGAATCGCCGGTGTAGGAGCAGCCGTAAATGTCGATCTCCGTCCGTGACAGGTAAAGAGGCTTGAAGAAAGGAAACCCCATGAGGTGATCCCAGTGGGCATGGGTAAAAATCATGGCATAACGGGAGGACGCTTCCGTCATGAGCTGGTTCCCGAGGCGGCGTATGCCCGAACCGGCGTCGACGAGAATGATGTCGTTGTCCCGGCTCCGGATTTCCAGGGCCGTCGTGTCGCCTCCGTACCGGAGATAAGTGCTTCCCGATACGGGGATGGAACCGCGGGCTCCCCAGCAGCGGACGATCATGGGGCTCTCCCGTCACGGAACAGGGCTTCTGTGATATTCTTAACCATGGCACCCTTATACGATTGAATCGGTGGAATTGCAACGTGTCTTCGGGAATTTTTTACCGCCGGGACGTTTACCCGTCCCTGTTTCCATCCGTTTTAATCTTGACAGGACCGGGAAAGTGATATAGATGTTTTCGCTCTCATGAAATTCCGGATGACGACGAATGAAGGAGGATGTTCTTGGCTAACCACAAATCAGCGATCAAGCGGAATCGCCAGTCGGAAAAGAAACGGGCCCGCAACGCCTCGGTCAAGTCTCAGGTTAAAACGCGGGTCAAGGCCGTTCTCAGGGCCGTCGAGGATAAGGATCGTCCCGAGTCCGTCGCGTCCCTCAAGACGGCGATTTCCCTTATCGGCAAAGCCTCGTCGAAGGGCGTTCTTCACAAAAACAACGCCGCTCGCAAGATTTCCCGCCTGACCCGGCGCGTGAAC
>Ga0209096_1003503_pt1 | contig 13600 bp, 15 predicted proteins | sample AD_UKC034_MetaG_FD_184407 | JGI IMG/M metagenome (GOLD analysis project Ga0209096, IMG submission 184407) | Active sludge microbial communities of municipal wastewater-treating anaerobic digesters from USA - AD_UKC034_MetaG (SPAdes) (version 2) | ecosystem: Engineered > Bioreactor > Anaerobic >... | reverse complement strand
GGGTTTTTTCCTGCACCGGTGCCGACATGCTGTAGGAGTTATCGAGGTAGATAACCAGGTTATGCTGCGAAGTAAGTTGCTCGCGGGCAGGCAAAAACGGCTGCGCAAATGCCAGCACCAAAAAAAACAAGAATAACAACCGCGATGCGAGTATGAGGTAGCGCTTCAGTTTCCGTTTTTGGGTGGTTTCCTGTTGTACCTGTTTAAGGAAGCGGGTGTTGGAAAAAAAGATGCGGGTGGTGCGTCTGAAATTAAACAGGTGAATGAGGATGGGTATGGCCAGCGCAGCAAGCGCCCAAAGAAACTGCGGGTAGTTAAAACTCATCAGCGTAAAAATAATGAAACCGTTGGGTTATTAACGTGCCATGACTGCCCCTGTTGTATCATACTACACAAGCGGTTTTTAATCACCCGATTTGTCCTGGTTTGTTACTTCAGGTGATCGGGTTGGGTCTTTAGGTAGTGGGCATTGCCTCTGGTATACAAAACAAAAAAAGCCACGCTCATCGCGTGGCTTCCCCTAAACATTAACCAAAATTTTACTTCTGCTTCGCACCCAGCATGGCCAGGTCGTTCACATTAATTTCAGTAATGTAGCGTTTCTCACCTTTATCGGTTTCGTACACGCGGTGGATTAGTTTGCCTTCCACGGCTACCTCGGCACCCTTCTTTAAATACTGGCCCGCTACTTCGGCCAGCTTTCCCCAAATAACCACGTTGTGCCATTGCGTGTCTTCCACTTTTTCGCCTTTGGCATTTTTGTAACTGTCGGTAGTGGCAATACTAAACGAAGCCTTCTGGCTGTTGCCAAAATTTTTCACTTCGGGGTCTTTGCCCAACCGTCCGATTAACTTCACGCTGTTTCTCACACTTGTCATAATTGTAGTATTTAATTGTTAAACATTTATTTTTCTGAACCCTCAACCGGATTTGTTCCGATTTGATGATGCAAAGGTGTGGTGGCCGCCAAACGTTAGTCGTTTATTAATCAATTAGTTTCGTTTATATTCGTTTATAAACGTTTATAAACGGCTAGCAAAACCATCAAAAACCCCTAAATCATGGCAAAAACAGCAGAAAAGGTATGTTTGGAGTGCGGTGGGAAAATTTCAGGCCGGGCCGACAAAAAATTTTGCTCCGACCAGTGCCGCGTTTCGTACAACAACAAATTGAACCGGGACGAGACTGCCTACATGAACAATGTGACCAATATTTTGCGCAAAAACCGCAGGGTACTGCTGGAATTAAATACCACCGGTAAAACCAAAGTCAACCGCGATAAGCTAAACGATAAAGGCTTTGACTTTAATTATTTTACAAGCCAATACAAAACCAAAGACGGCTCCGTTTACAACTTTTGCTACGAACAAGGCTATTTGCCTTTAGAAAATAACTGGTATCTTTTGGTGGTAAAAGGTGAATCAACTAAATCTAGACCTCAATGAGCTGGACCCTGCAAGGAAAAAAAGTATTAGTAACCGGAGGCACAAAAGGCATTGGGCTCGCTATAACGCGCGAGTTTCTGGAACTTGGTGCGGAAGTCTTAGTGGTGGCACGCAACACCAAAACCATTCAAGGCAAAGTAAAACACTCGGCCAACCTGTTTACCTACGAAGGCGATTTGAACAATGCAGATTTTCGTAATGACCTGGTGAAACGAATTTATGAGAACTGGGGCAAGATTGATGTGTTGGTGAACAATATTGGTACCAACCTGCGTAAAAAATTTGTAGAGTATACTGAAAGTGAAATACGACAATTGTTTGAAACCAATTTGTTCAGCATGATGCAACTGACGCATGCCTGTTACCCGCTGTTACAAAAGGCTGGCAACGCAAGCGTAGTAAACATGGCCTCTGTGGCTGGAAGTATAGACGTACAAAGTGGCCCTCCTTACGGGATGACGAAAGCTGCTATCATTCAATTCACCAAACACCTGGCTGCCGAATGGTGTGCCGATCATATTCGCGTAAATGCCATTTCACCGTGGTATATCGAAACACAATTAAGCGAGCCCGTACTTTCCAACTCTGAAAAACTTACAAAAATTCTTGATCGCACCCCGATGGGCCGCGTAGGTAAACCCGAAGAAGTGGCAAGCCTGGCTGCCTACCTGGCTATGGATAAAAGCAGTTATATAACCGGACAAAACATTGCGGTAGATGGTGGGTTTAGTGTGAAGGGACTTTAGGAATTAAAATTATTTAAGATTCAAGATTCAAGATTTAAGATTCAAGATTTAAGATTTAAGATTTGAGATTTGAGATTTGAGATTTATAAACTTCTGATATGAGATTATTAATTGTTGCAAGCCTTCTTTTACTTATAAGTAGTGTACAGGCACAAACCTTAATTTCTGCCAAACCGGAACAAGCCGGGATGTCTGCCGAACGATTACAACGCGTTGATCAGATGGTTAACGGCTTTCTATCACAAGGACAAATTCCCGGAGCAGTTGTGCTGATTGCGCGCCATGAAAAAATTGTTTACCACAAAGCATACGGTTACAGCAATCTTGAAAACAAAACCCCCTTAAAACCCAACGATATTTTTCGAATTGCTTCCCAATCAAAGGCCATTACCAGCCTGGCCGCAATGATGTGTTTTGAAGAAGGTAAATTTTTATTGGACGAACCCGTATCGAAATACATTCCGGAATTTAAAAACCCGCGCGTGTTGGTAAACTTTAATGAAAAGGATTCGAGTTATTTTACCGAGCCCGCCAAAAGCGAACCCACCATCCGGCAATTGTTAACCCATACATCGGGTATTGACTATGCAGGCATTGGCAGCAAGGAGTTGAGAGCCATCTTCGCGAAAGCGGGCGTGCCCAGCGGCATTGGCAACCACCAGGGTTTACTGGCCGACAAAATGAAAATCTTAGCAAAGCTTCCACTGAAACACCACCCGGGCGAACGCTACACGTATGGATTGAATACCGATGTGCTGGGATACCTGGTTGAAATCTGGTCGGGCATGTCGTTAGATCAGTTTTTCAAAACCAGAATATTTTCTCAGCTCGGCATGAACGATACTTACTTCTACCTTCCTGCAGAAAAACACAACCGGCTGGTTACACTCTATGAAACCCGCGATGGCAAACTTGCACAACCTGCCGGCAAAATTTACGATGGTGTTATACCAGAATATCCCACACTTGCCGGTACCTATTATTCCGGTGGAGCCGGGTTGTCTTCAACTGTAGAAGATTATGCTAAATTTTTACAGCTATTTTTAAATAACGGTGTTTACAACGGCAAGCGTTTACTCAGTCGCAAAACCATTGAACTCATGCTCACCAACCAGGTGCAACCACCCCTTACCAACCAAATGGGCTTAGGATTTGGTTTGGAAACCCTGGCGAACGATCATCAATCTATTTATTCTGTTGGAAGCTTTTCGTGGGGTGGCGCCTTCAATACACACTATTGGGCCGATCCGAAAGAAAAATTAGTAGGGCTCATTTTCACCAACATGTACAACTCGCCCGTGTGGAGTATTGGCGACAAGTTTAAGATTGCTACCTACCAGGCCATTGCTGATTAGCTATTCTTTAAACCGTATTTTGAAAAACAGGATAACCAATGCTAACAGCAGGGTGATGATGTTCCAGAGTATTACCGGAAGTTCATCAATCATGAAACCATAAATCGTCCACAAAAAAACACCGGAACAAAAAAGCAAAAACATAACCAGCGAAAGATCGCGGGCAGATTTTGTACGCCATGTCTTTACTACCTGGGGTACGAAAGCAATGGTTGTTAGAAACCCGGCAACTAACCCTAAAATTTTTGCAGCATCCACAAAACTATTTTTAACAAAAGTACAACTCCTGCTTACCTTCGCAAGGTGAATGCACAAATCTTAGAAGCCACAACCCGGCACGCCCCATCCATAACCCGGCTCCTGAATCAATTGGGATATCCGGATGAGGTGGAAGCCGTAGCGCAACGCATAGAAGAAAACCAACGGCCGGGGTATAAAATTTTCGTGGCAGAAGTTGATCAGCAAATTGCCGGATTTATTGCCGTACACACTTACACGTACCTGCACACGGGCGGGCTGATTGGCCGCATCATGTCTTTTTGTGTAGATGAAGCAGTTCGTGGCACCGGCATAGGAACGCAATTACTTCACCATGCCGAACAATACTTAACTGATCAGCGTTGTGTAAAAATTGAACTTAACAGCAATAACAGGCGTACCGAAACCCATCAGTTTTACAAACAACGGGGCTACACCCAAACCAGCTTACACTTTGTAAAAAAACTGATCTGATTCAGATATCCGATTTCTTAAGTTTTAGGTAAGAGAAGTAATTAAACAGTACCGTCCAGCCTAACGCAATCAGCACCGCAGGAATGGAAACATAATCCTTAATCTCCTGCAGCGCATAGCGGGCAAACGGAAGTGGAACCAGGTTGGTGATGGATTCCAGCGGAAAAAATTGTTGCAACCAACCAATCTGGGTTGACCAACTTTCTCTGAATAGGTTTACTTTAATAATGGCTTCAATCATGTGCGATAACATGAGCAGCACTATTGTTAAACCGGAACGCTGCACCAACACACCCAGCATTAAGGCATACGAAAGAAAGGCAAATACTTCTATGAAGTAAGCTAAAAAGAATTCAGCTCCGAAAAAGAAAAAATCCCATTCAATTTTTGGGGTATAGATAAATCCAGTAAGCAGGGTAATGGACAAAATCATGACCACACTTACTAAACTGAGCAATACGTTGGTAAGAATTTTAGATTGCAGAAATTCCCAGCGGCTCAACCCATCAATCACATTCTGGCGAAGGGTTCGGTATTGATACTCGTTGGTGATAGAAATAACTACCATTACAGCCAGTACAATTTTAAACAAGCCACTAATCCAAATCAGGTTTTGCCAGATATCGGGAAAGTGATACAATGGAATGCGGTTAATATTAATGGAAGCTCCAAACTCAGAACTTTTATTGGCGATCCATTTTAATATCTCCATGCCACTGGCCGTGGTGAACCCGAGGGTTAGAAAATACAAACCACAGATTACCCAAAAGGTTCTGTAGCTGGTCATTTTTTTTAGATCTATTTGAAGCAGGTGTAACATGTTCGATTTAAAATTCAAGATTCAAAAATTCAAAATTCAAGATTCAAGATTTAAAATTCGAGATTCAAGGTTTTTAATTCAGAGCTTTCTGAAATTTTGAATCTTAAATCTTGAATTCAAATTCTATTTGGCGTCTGCCAGAATTTCAAGAAACTGTTTCTCTAAACTCTTCTTACGGGTAGCCAGGTGTGAAGCCACAATTCCTTTATCAAACAAAAACCGGTTCAGGTCTTTGCTGTGAAAACCATCTTTCATCATCACCTGAAAAACTCCATTCTCTTTTTTGATTGGGCCACTTCCTACAAACTCCTGCAACAAAACACCCAGGTCATCATGAAACGCTTGCACCTCCACAATCTCCTCACCTTTTCCCACGTCATCAACCGGACCGATGTGCATGAGATTGCCTCGCTTTAACACCGCAAAGTGTGTACATACTTTTTGCACTTCGTCCAACAAGTGGCTGGCCAGGATAATCGTTTTGCCATCGTTGGCAATTCGCTTAATGATTTCCCGAATTTCCGCAATTCCCATAGGATCCAACCCATTGGTGGGCTCATCCAGAATTAAAATAATTGGGTCACTCACTAATGCCGAGGCAATGGCCAACCGTTGCTTCATCCCCAGCGAATACGTTTTGTACTTATCATCTTTACGCGCGGTGAGTTCTACAATATCCAACACTTTGGCGATATTGTTTGGATCTGCGTTTTTTATCATCGCGTTTAGCTCCAGGTTTTTCTGGCCGCTCAGGTACGGATAAAAAATAGGATGCTCCAGCACAGCACCAATCCTTTTACGGGTTTGGTGTGTGGCTGGCTCGCCAAACCAACTAAAACTACCTGCAGTAGGATTAACTACGCCCATTAACATGCCCAGCGTTGTTGTCTTGCCGCTGCCATTGGGACCAAGCATGCCAAACACCTGGCCGCGTTTTACCTCCAGATCGAGTTGGTTTACAGCGCAGAGCTTTCCAAAATTTTTGGTGAGCTTGTTAACAGATAATACCGTTTCCAAATTTGTGTTGGTTAATTGTCGTTGTTCGGCTTGCCTTGTATTTCCTTCTCTTTCTTTTTATCCCCATCACTCATAAAGTCTTTAATCTTTGTACCAATATCGGTGCTGTTATCGATGGCACTAAAAAACTCCGGCACCTTGTTCATGGCAATCTTACCTAAGATATCAAGTACCATTATCGATTCATTATCTTTAGCCAGTATAACCGTGCCTTTTACATTGCCGTTGCTCTCGCGCAGGTAAACCGTAAACGAGCGGCCATCGGCCCTGCCACTCATCATCTCTTCGTATGCTTCACCTTTGTACCCCTCAAGCAATTTTTTGTAATCTGAATCGGTAAATTTCGAATCTGCTTTATTAATCATCATAAAGCGCATCTTTTCAATGTCTTTAATCAACTCATCAAAAGCAGGGTCGTCCTTCTGATTTAGCATGCGCAATGTATTGCGGTAGAAGAATAAGGAAAGGCCATCGTACTTTTCGTCAAGCACCTGGGTTGTTTTGCTTTGGGCCTCTGCATAGAAGCCGGCCAATACAAACAATAGGGTTGCAATTAATTTCATGTTACTTATTAAGTATAACTTCTGAATTCTCTGATGGCACCAATTTGGCGGGATCAATGTAGCCGGTTAGTTCAATTGCAACAATTTCAGAAGACTCTTCAATCAACATCAGGTACCGGTTATTGGTCCTGGTTTTTCCTTCTTGCACATAGATTGAAACTACATCGTGCTTATCGATGATCTGAGCCAGGTCTTCAAAACCATCCTGTTTCAGCAACGATTTAAATCCATTTACAGTTAAGTTACGATTGTTAAACTCGTGGCGGGGTATGGTAATTAACCGAGCGTACTTCAACTCTTGAATGGCCGCGCGCACTTCATTCTCACCCGCCATATTCAGAATCATGCGGCCAAACCAGCCGTTTACGGAAAAGCTGTGAACATCGGGTTGGCCTTTGAAATTATCTTTCAGTGCATTGTAGCTACGGCTCTGTGCCCATGTAGTACTCAAACCAACAGTAACAAATACCAAGGCTAGTAACAATTTTATTTTCATACGGATTGGTGTAAGGTGCACTTGAAAAACATACTACTAAGACGTAACTAAAATTAAAAAGGATGCATTTGTTGCATCCTTTTTATCCTGATTGACAAGATTAGTTCTTCTTGTCTTTGATGTTCTCCAGGTTTTCCAATCCCTCAATATTCATCTTCTTGCTGATTTTTGAAACCTGCTTTAAATCAATTTCGCCAAACAAGCTAAGCACCATAAATTCTTCGTTGCCACCGGCAACCATAACCAGTTCACTGACTTTGCCGCCCGCCTCCTTGATGAAGAACTTCATGTCTTTATCCTTATCCCGAACGGTCATCAATTCTTCAAAATCTTTTTGTGGAATTAATGCCAACGCTTCCTTATACAACTCGCGCGAGTTGCGGGCTTCTTCTTTTGCAAGAATGCGCAAGCCTTTTATTTTGCTGATCATGTCTACCACTTCCTTGTCTTCAGGATTTTCAACATCCAGGTTTGCCATCAGGCTAAACATCTTGCTGCTGATGTTTACCTGGCTAAACGATTCATCGTTCTGGTACTTGGTGAAAAACTTTGAAACTGCATCCTGGGCCTGTACTGCTACGGAAGCAGTCATCATCATCAATCCAATTATTATCTTTTTCATATTCTTATTTTTATATTTTTTAGTTCTACTTGTTTGAGTTTCTTTTCTTTTGAATCCGCTTATATCTGGTCTTCCGTTTCACCATCCAAAACCTTGCCTTGAATTTTTTGTTCGGCTTGGTTAAATACCTTTAATCTGCCTGCCTCCTTTTCTGCTTTATTAAAACCTTTCGAAAGCATCATCAACGCTTTCTTGGTTTCTTCCAGCGCCAGTTGAGGATCGGAATAGGTATCTGCTACTTCTGCCGGATACGACTTGCGCATTTCCTGTCGTACAAAGTAAGTAGCTACCATTACCACCAACAACCCGGCTGCAATACGCAAGGCAAATGCCAGATTAATCAATTTGCCCTTTGGCCGATGCTGCCGGATTTGCTGTTTCACTTGTCCATCAAAATCCAGACCGCTGATTTCTTTTTGTTGCTGACTTTCAAAGTATCGGAACAACCCAGCCACTTCATCCAGATTTTCGGGCACTTGCCCACGGAAGTATTCGCGCAAGGCACGCTCTTCCTCCAGCGAAGTTTCGCAGTTCCAATACCTCTCCAGCAATTGGTGTATTTGCTTAGAGTCCATAGGCATTAATTTTTACAAACTTTTCGCGCACGGCATTTCGTGCCCGAAATAAATTCACTTTTACCTGGTTCATATCCAGTTCCAGTATTTCACAAATCTCGTTGTAGCTATACCCCTCCACATCGCGAAGGTGTATCACCTGGCGTTGCTTTTCAGGCAGCGCGGCTATCATTTCTGTTATTCGTTGCATGTGCTCATGAATTTCTGTCCTCTCATGAGGCGTTAACGTTTCATTTCTGATTTCGGCTCCATCTTCTATCGGGTTGGTGGCCCTGCGTTGGCGTGCGCGAAGTCGATCGAGGGCGAGGTTTTTGGTGATGCGCATACACCAGGCCTCAATATTCTGAATGGCCGTTAAATTTTCGCGGCCATTCCATACCTTAATCAGAACTTCCTGCACTACGTCTTTGGCCTCTTCGCTGCTTCCCAAAAGCCTGAACGCAAAGCGAAAAAGCTTGTTTTTAGTTGGCAGCACCCGGTTTTCAAAGTCTTCGAGCATCATCGTTTCAAGGGCAAGACGGGCAGGGGAATAAGATGTTACAAGATAGTTAGATTTTTTTTGGATAGCCCGTATTAGGTATTGGGGGGCAGGATTGTTAAATTGATGAATGGGAATGGAAGAACCGGACGACAAAATAATTGTATTTGATGCCTACGATACCATAGTGGCAGCTAATCTTGTAAAAACAAAATTAGATGCGTTTGGTATTCCTTGTTTTTTAACGGATGAAAATTTTGTAGGCCTCTACCCAATCCGCAATGAAGTGTTTCCAGGCATTCGGTTACACATTTTTGAAAAAGACCACGCGCAGGTAAAAGAGATTCTGAAAGAGGAGGTTGCGATAGTTCGCACCTGCCCGGCATGCCGGTCATCTCAAATTAGGTATGAACCCAGCCGTAAAAGCATGGCCACTTACGTGATATCTGAAATTCTGATGGGGTTGTTTCTGCCGGTTAAAAAAGTGTATCGCTGCCAGGATTGTAAAAGAGAGTTTGATTCGGTTGACTGAAAATTCAAAATTCGAAATTCGAGATTGAGATTTCATCCATAATCCAAAATTTTGAATTTTGAATTTTGAATATTAAATCCATTAAATCTTCAACACCGTAAACTCCACTCTTCTATTATTAGCCATCCCTTCTTCGGTATTGTTGGTATCAATCGGGCGCGATTCGCCATAGCCATGTGCCTCTAACCGGTATGACTCAATACCCTGGCTAACCAGATAATCAACCACTGCCTGCGAGCGGCCTTGTGAAAGATTTTGGTTATAAGTATCAGAACCACGGCTATCGGTATGGCCCGCTATTTCAATAGATACGGTTGGATTCTGTTTCAGAAAATCAACTACTTTGTTCAATTCAACAAACGACTCTGGCTTAAGTGTTGTCTTATCATAATCGAAGTAGATATTTTTCAACCGAACGGTTAATCCAACCTCAATGGGAGCCAGAAAAAGATTTTTAATAACCGGTGTAACCTCTTCGCTTTCCACCTGCACACTATCTGTGGCATTCAAATAACCTTCCGCGGAAGCGGTAAATAAATACCAACCCAAACCGGCAATGTTTTGCTGATACTTACCCGTTGTTACCGGAAGGTTGTACTTAACCGTGCGATCCGGTTTATATACAATATCAACCTTGCCCACATTAATTTTCTGATCGGTCTTCTTATCGATTAAATCGCCAGCCAATACGAGTTGTTTGGTTAAGGGGGTCAGGTACACATCTACATGAATAGTAGTATCGCTGTTAATACGCGGCACTTTGTACGATTGCGTAAATGGCATAAAGCCCGTTGCGGCTACATCTAATGTGTATGCATCAATTTCGGGAACCCGTGTTTCAAAAACACCATTGGGTGTTGTTTTTAAATGTACCGGTTGCTGGTCTTTCATTTTAACATCTACCAGCGATTGCACCGTAAGATTTGTCTTTTGATTGTAGGTGGTTCCGGTAAGTACAATTCTAAAGTTACGGGGTTTAAGAACAAACAAATCATAATTTCCACCATCTATCCGTGCCCCTGCCCGCGCAGTAAAAATATTTCCGTGTGCATCTATTGAAAAATATGCATCGGCCACAGGCGTATTTACCTGTTTACCCAGATTTACCGGCTCGCTCCAGTTTAGCCAGGTGTCATCTAAACGAGTAACTTTATAAACATCCGTTCCACCTACTTTGTCTTTGTGATAGCGGTCGCTGGCGAAATACAATGTTTTTTGATCGGGTGCCAGAAACGGGCTAAACTCATCGGCCGGTGAACTGATTTTTAACTTAACCGGTTTACTCCATTGGCCGTTTACCAGATTGGATACATACAAGTCGCTGAATTTATCTCCTTGTTTTTCGCTCATATAAATAACCAAATGGTTGCCATCGGCAGAAATCGTACCTCCATTAAAAATTCCTTTATCCATATCGTTGAACCCGGGAATATTTAATTCCGTCCAACTGCCTCCGGTTGTTACAATCGAAAATCCCTTTGAGTTTTTTGCACGACCGCCCCGCACAAATAGCGAACCATCGGGCAAGACATTAAACACCTGGTTGTACCGATTCTGATTCAAGGGTGGACCTAGCCGTTTCCCTTCCGACCATACACCCTTATCATCTAACGTTGAAACCCAGATATCCTGGCTGCCTTCTTTACCATATGTGTTTTGCGGGTGATTACCTACAAAATAATACAACTTGTTTCCATCCATTGAAATAACTGGAGAAAGCTGGTGGTAAAGCGTATTGATTTTATCGTTCATCTTTACCAACTCATAGCGTGGACTAATCTCCTGTGCCCATACTGACAAGCAAGCCAACCAATTAACAAGAATAAGAATGTATTTCATAAGTATTGTAAATTACGATTTACAAAGTTTAATTAATCGCCACTATACCTCAGGAAAACTGAAAAAGCCACGCCCACTCATTGCAATGGCACCCAGTATAATAAGTAATGCAATTAAGTTAAAAATGAATAAGCGTTTGTGTTTGGCAACAGCATCGGACATTTTTTTTGAAGTGGTGCGTGCCAGGGTTATTAAAACTACCGCTATCAGCATCATGCTGATATGTTCCACCAACCAATAGCGTGCTACTGCATTCTTCATAGAACCACCGTCAAAAATTACTAACGGGCTGATAAAATAAAGGATTAAACCAATAAGCAACTGTGTATGCGTAAGGATAAAAAGCCAAAGACTTACTTTATTATCGGTACCGGTAAAAGCATTTTTATTTTGCCAGCCTTGAAATGAGCGGTAGAGCAGAATAAGCAAAAACACCAGTATAAAATACCTTAAAGTTGAGTGGGTGAGTATCAGCAAATTAGTCATAATTGAAAATCATGTGTTTATCTCCGAAAATTACCAAGATTTTCGCTTATCCGGCCAGTTATCTCTAAAATTAGTGGCTTGACGGAAAAAATAAATTATTGGACATCCACATGAATTATATTAACAGTCGCTATTTGTAATCAAATCTGTATTATGAAAAAAATACTCTATCTGCTCATTTTAACTGCTTGCAGCACCTATGCGCAGGAAAATATCGGTTATCAACGCCCGCCAGAAGCAATTGCAAAATTGCTGGAGGCACCATTAACGCCTTTCGTTTCATTCTCGCCCGATAAGCAATGGATGTTGTTGCTGGATCGGTCTGATTTTCCAACCATTGAGCAGCTTTCCCGGCCAGAACTTCGCATTGGTGGCTTGCGCATCAATCCGCAAAACTTTGGCCCCAGTCGCAGCAACTACACCATCGGATTAAAAGCAAAGCGACTAAATGATGGCGAAGAACTCACCATCAAAAACCTTCCTGATCCACTACTTGCCAGTAACATTTCATTTTCGCCCGATAGCAGGAAGATTGCATTTCTTCAGAACGACATTGACAAGATTGAATTATGGTTGGTTGATGTAAATACGCTTACAGCCTCAAAACTTACCGAACGTAAAATCAACAATGTAATGGGTGGCTACACCTGGCTTTCCGATTCGCAACAAATTTTGTTTGCCGCAGTACCAGAAAATCTAAAACCTCTTCCCGAAAAATCAAGAATACCCACAGGCCCGGTAGTGGAAGAAAACCTTGGCAAAAAAGCACCTTCCCGCACCTATCAGGATTTGCTAAAAAACCCTTACGATGAAGCAGCATTTGATTATTACACGCAATCTGATCTGGTTCTGAAAAATATAAGTGGTTCTGAAAAAACGCTTAACACAAAAGCCATTCATTCGGGCTTTACTCCATCGCCCGATGGCAAACTCATTCTTACTGAAATTATTCAGAAGCCTTATTCATACTTAGTACCAGCCTATTTATTTCCTACAACCATTAATGTTGTTGATTTGAATGGTAAGCTTATTAAAGAGATTACCAAAATCCCCTTGCTGGATTACATCCCCACAGGCTTCAATGCCACCCAACGCGAACCACGCGCACATACCTGGCGAGCCGATAAACCGGCTACTTTGGTATGGGCTCATGCACAAGATGGGGGCGATCCAAAAGCAAAGGCTGACATTCGCGATAAAGTGTATATGTGGGATTATCCCTTCAGCGGCAACCCAAAAGAGTTGATTAGTTTACCGTTACGCTTTTCGCGGATTGCCTGGGGTAATGACAATGTTGCCTGGGTATATGAACGATGGGTCAGTGATCGCAAAGAACGCGTGTACCAGGTTAACCCAACCACGGGTGTAAAGAAGACAGTATTCGATCGCAACTACGAAGATGCCTACAACGACCCGGGCAATGCGGTCACAACTCCGAATCAATACGGACGCAGCGTATTATCTATTACCAACAACACCGTATTCTTAACAGGTGCCGGTTCTTCACCTGCCGGTGATTTACCCTTTCTGGATAAAATGGATTTGAATACGGGAAAGAAAACACGCCTCTGGCAATGTGCGGCACCTTACTACGAAACATTTGTTACTTTTTTAGATTCGAAGAAAGGAACATTTGTTACCTCGCGCGAATCCAATACTGAAAACCCGAATTATTACACGCGCACGGTGGGATCTGGCAAGCTGAATGCGATTACATCGTTTCCGCATCCCTATCCACAACTTAAAGATGTTACCAAGCAGGTATTGAAATACAAACGTGCCGATGGTGTTGAACTTACAGCCGATTTATACCTGCCACCCGGCTATAAAAAAGAAGATGGCCCGTTACCCGGATTTGTGTGGGCATATCCCCGCGAGTTTAAATCGGCCGCAG
>Ga0209096_1003501_pt1 | contig 13601 bp, 12 predicted proteins | sample AD_UKC034_MetaG_FD_184407 | JGI IMG/M metagenome (GOLD analysis project Ga0209096, IMG submission 184407) | Active sludge microbial communities of municipal wastewater-treating anaerobic digesters from USA - AD_UKC034_MetaG (SPAdes) (version 2) | ecosystem: Engineered > Bioreactor > Anaerobic >... | reverse complement strand
TAGCAAGTTAGCAAGTTGGCAAAGCTATCTCGCATCTGGCTTCTCGCATCTGGCTTCTCGCATCTGGCTTCTCGCATCTGGCTATCTCGCATCTGGCTTCTCGCATCTGGCTTCTCGCATCTGGCTTCTCGCTGCTCCCCATTAATTTAATTTTCTTAATTCTTTTAATTTCTTTACTTCGCTTTCTGCATCAAAAATGGCTGTGGCACCTGGATACTTTGCCACCACCGCTCCAAGAGCACAGGCATCTTCCAGGCAGACCTGCAGGGGAAAACCCGAAAGTTTTCTGGAGATAAACATGGCCAAAAACGAATCGCCGCTTCCGATGGTGTCCTGCACTTCAACCTTAAAGCCCGGATGGTCGTGGGTACTGTTTTTTTCATAGCAGGCGGCCCCATCCCCGCCGCGGGTGACCAGGATCAGGCTTGCCCGGGGATATTGGGCAAACAATTGCTGAACCTGGTCTTGTTCGCCAGGCTCCGGAGCGGCGTTCCACGAATTGATCAGGTCCAGCTCCTCATGATTGATCTTTATCCAGTCGGCTTTGGATAAAAGATCATGAATCAGGTCCTCTGAATAAAAAGGGGCGCGGAGGTTGATATCGCAAATCCTGATCGCGGCTCCGGGAAGCAATCGTTCCAGGGTATTTCTGCTGACTTCATGTCGACAGGCCAGAGAACCATAGACCAGGACCGGGGACTGATCGGTAAATAAAGTTGCGATGGATTCGGTCCATTCGATGTGATCCCAGGCGGAAGGATATTCAATGGTGTACGTCGCTTCGTTTTTTTCATTGAGTTTCACCAGGACCTTGCCCGTGGGGTAGGAATTCCATTGAATTAATCCGGTTGGAATATTTTTACTCTTCAGAAATTCCATCAATTCGCGACCCAGTTCATCCCGGCCCAGGGCCGTCAGGGGGAAAACCTTTTCACCCAGGCGGTTTAAATGAAAAGCCACATTCATGGGGGCGCCCCCTGCCAGTTTGCCCGCCGGCAACATATCCCAGAGTATTTCCCCGAAGCAAATGATGGTTTGTTTGGTTGAAGGCATGGCTGATGGGTAGGCCTTATTTCAGTTATTGACAATCCGGGATATTAATCCGGCAGAAACTGGGAAACAAACTTTTTTGCCGTTTTGATGGAAGCATAGACGTCTTCCCTGCTTCCTTCGTAGGCTTTGTCTTCCACTTCAATACAGACCGGGCCGCGGTAACGGACGCTGGTCAGCGCGGAAAAAAAGTCCCGCCATCGCACATCACCCAGCCCGGGCAGTTTCGGACTGTGGTACTGGAGGGGATAGGCCATGATTCCATGCCGGTTCAAGCGGTCGGCATAGACCTTGGCGTCCTTGAGGTGGATGTGGTGCAGCCTTTCTTTATAATCATAAACAGGCTGAACTTCATCCATTCTTTGCCAGATCAGGTGGGAAGGATCATAATTGAGCCCCAGGGTCGGGGAAGGGATGATTTCGAACATCCGGTCCCAGATGGCCGGAGTGGTGGCCAGGTTTTTGCCTCCGGGCCATTCATCCCGGGTAAACAGCATCGGACAGTTTTCAATCCCGATCCTGATCTCCAGGCTTTCGGCATACGCTACGATCGCAGGCCAGACTTCTTTAAAACGGTCCAGGTTGTATTCAATCGACTGGCCGGGGTCCCTGCCGATAAAGGTGTTCATGACCGGGACCTCCAAGGCCCGGCAGGCTTTGATCACTTTACATATGTGATCAATGTAAAAAGCGGATTGCACGGGATCGGGATCCAGGGGATTGGGGTAATAACCCAGGCCGGATATTTTTACCTGATATTGGTCCTGCAGGCCTTTGATCCGCGCGATGGCCCCTTCATCCAGACGGTCCACATCAATATGACAGACTCCGGCATAACGGCGGGTATCTGTACCCGAGGCCGGCCAGCACATCACCTCAATGCATTTGAATCCATTCCCGGAAGCAAAATCAAAAACTTCTTCCAGGGAATGATCCCCGAGAATAGCGGTTACAAAACCCAGTGAGAGCATGAACGATAGACGATTGGTTGATTAATACCCTTTATTTTCCTGCGGTTCCATCATAAAACCCGGGAGGCCCAGTCTTCTTTTGGCTTCCTCCAATATGGCCACACTGGAGGTCGCACCAATGCGGGTGACGCCCAGGGACCGGAAGAGCAAGAGGTCGTCCAGTGTGCGGATTCCCCCAGCTGCTTTGATCTGTATGGAAGGATCACAATATTTCCTCATGAGCATCACATCCTCCGGGGTGGCCCCCCGGTAATGATAATCCCCAGTGGCCGATTTGACATAACCGTATCCCGTACTGGTTTTTACAAAGGCTACCCCGACCGCATTGCAAATCTTGCACAGCTTGATCTTGAGTTTGTCATCCGGTAAAAAGTCATTTTCAAAGATCACTTTAAGGATTGCGCCGCCTTTTAAACAGGCCTTGTTCACCGCAGCGATATCCCGCCGGATATAGGGCCAGTCCCTGCTCAAAACTTTGCCGGCGTGCACGACCATGTCTATTTCGGTCGCCCCGTCCTGGATAGCCAGGCGGGTTTCGGCGACCTTGATTTTGATGGCATGGTTGCCATGAGGGAAGCCGATCACCGAACAAACCCTGGTATTGCTGCCCGCTGTAAGCTCCGCAGCTTTTTTAACAAAATAAGGTTTGACACAGACTGTAGCCATCCGGTAGGCAACAGCGGTCTTGCAGCCGTCCATCATCTCCTCATCGGTAAGGGTGGGATGGAGGAGGGAATGATCGATCATGCCTGCCAATTCATCTACGGTATAGTCCATATCCTTGTTTGGTGTGAAGTTAAAGAGAAAATGGATGCGATCAACGGGAGAGGTGAGATGAGTTTTGAGCTGTGATCCTTATCCTCTCCCATACTTGTTCCGCGGACTCCTCCCAGTTATATTTCCCGGCCTGGAGAAAACCGGCTTCCACCAACGCCCGTCTTTGAAGGATCGCTTTTTGCATGGCTTGGACTACGTCGGCAGTATCGTGCGGATTGACCAGAAGGCCTGCCTGGCCACAGATCTCCGGATAACAGGACCGGTCGGCCGCGATCACGGGCGTACCGGCCTGGAAGGCCTCGACCAGGGGCATGCCAAAGCCCTCGTATTCCGAAAGGTTGATCAGGGCCTCGGCCCCTGCGATCAAAGGGCCAAGGTTGGGTTCCGCGACGTAGCCAAGTATGAGGAGGTCCGCCCTGTTTCCGGATCTTGCAATGGCCTTACGAACGCGCCGGTGTTTGCCCATAAATTTTCCTGCCAAGATCAGTTTGTGAGGACTGCCCTCCTGTTTTTTGAAGGCATCAAAGGCCGCGATGATTTGATCTACATTTTTACGTTGATGCAAGGCGCCCACATAAATGAAATAGGGATGTCCATCCGAAAATCGATTGCGGAGGCCTGCGGAATCCGTTATGGGTTTAAAGGAAGGCCGGGCCGCATTATACACCACACTGATCTTTCCCGGGTGGACCTGCAAAATCCTGAGGATTTCAGACCTGGTGAATTGACTCACGGTGAACAGGTGGACGGCTTCCCCCGCATTCTTTTTTATAGCGTATCGGTAATACCACCGGTGGGCAAGGGGGAGGCTGTGCGGCAGGATCAGGGGCGATAGGTCATGGAGGGTGATCAGGCAGGGCACAGAGATCCCGGATGGCATCAACACTTCCGGGGAATAAAAGACCTCGATGCGGTGATTCCTGCAAGCATGGCCAAGGGCCTTGCACCACCACCAGATCAACAGGGGATGGCGACTCGGCGGAAACTTCACAGCGGTTTCAATGTTTTCCCCTTCAGGGATCAGGATGCCCTCCCTGCGGTCATAAAAAAGGATAAATTGGTGTTCCGGATGGTTCCGGATCATGCGCCGGATGATTTCCCAGGCATGCCAGCCTATGCCCTCGAGCCGGTCGCGGAGTAGGAGGCGGGCATTGATTCCGATGCGCATCGGGCAAAAATAACCATTGCCTTTGATGATTGATTTGACCGAGGGGGCCCGGATGACCATAGCCTTGGTACTTTCCGACTCTGCAAAAATCTTATTTTTGCACAGTCAATGGACAGCGGGCCGATTGGTATTTTTGATTCGGGTTATGGTGGGCTCACCATTCTCAAGGACCTGATATCCGCTCTGCCCGGTTACGACTATCTCTACCTGGGAGACAATGCCAGGGCTCCCTATGGCCAGCGCTCCTTCAACACCATTTACGAATACACCCTTGAAAGCGTCCGCTGGTTGTTCAGCCAGGCATGCCCCCTGGTGATCCTGGCCTGCAACACGGCCTCGGCCAAAGCGCTTAAAAACATCCAGCTTTTTGCTTTGCCGGAATTGGCCCCGGACCGGAAAGTGTTGGGGGTGATCAGGCCTACAACGGAAATCATCGGCAACTATACGGCCAGCAAACACATTGGCATCCTGGCCACCACGGGCACTGTGGTTTCAGGGTCTTACCTTATGGAGATCAAACATTTTTTCCCGGAGATCAATGTTTTTCAACAGGCCTGTCCGCTTTGGGTGCCTTTGATCGAAAACAATGAATTCCAGAATCCGGGCGCGGATTATTTTATCGAAAAATATGTCGACCAATTGCTGGCGCAGTCCCCGGAGATCGATATGATCCTGCTGGCCTGTACCCATTATCCCCTGGTGCGTGATAAAATCATAAACTTTTGCCCTCCCGGGGTCAATCTCATGAGCCAGGGACCCATCATTGCCACCAGCCTGAGGTCATATCTTCAAAAACATCCGGAAATCGAATCCAGGCTGAGTAAAGGAAGCAGGTATGAATTCTATACCACCGATGCGGAATCCGATTTTGATTCCCATGCGAGCCGGTATTTTGGTTCTCCGGTAAAAGCCCGTCACACCCACCTGGATCACCGGTAAGTCAGATATGCCAAATCATCAAGATTTGGCATATCCGAAGTACTTTTGAGGCTTAAAACCTCATTTTGAATACAACCGATGTCTTGATCATTGGATCCGGTGTGGCGGGATTGTCAACAGCCATCCAGCTGGCTATTCTCCGTAAGGACCTCAGCATTACGGTCCTGACCAAGACCGTCCAGGGGGAAAGCAATACCCGGTATGCCCAGGGGGGAATCGCTGCCGTCTGGGACGAGACCAAGGATAATTTTGACAAACACATCGCGGATACCCTGGATGCCGGGGCCGGACTCTGCAATCAGGAATCGGTCTACAACGTCGTCACCGAAGGCCCCGCGCGGGTGCAGGAAATCATTGACTGGGGCACCCGTTTCGATAAAACCAAATCGGACCTCGATTATGACCTGGGCCGGGAAGGCGGCCACAGCGAACACCGGATCCTTCATTATAAAGACCTCAGCGGGGCGGAGATCCAGCGCGCCCTGATCGCCAAAGCGGCTTCCTTTGCAAACATCGTTATAAAAGAACATTATTACGCCATCAACCTGATCACCCAACATCACCTGGGTTATTCACTCACCCGTGTATCCCCCAATATCGAATGTTATGGGGCTTATGTTTTGAATAAGGCTTCCAAGGAAATTGAAACCTGGATTGCGCGGGCGACCATCTTGGCCACCGGGGGTACCGGGCAGATTTACAAATCCACTACCAATCCCCAGATTGCCACCGGCGACGGGATCGCCATGGTGTACAGGGCCAAGGGCAGGGTGGAGAACATGGAGTTTGTTCAGTTTCATCCGACCGCCCTGTTCAACCCGACCGGTGAAAATCCGGATTTCCTCGTTTCTGAAGCGGTGCGCGGCTTCGGGGGCATCCTGAAAACCCGGGATGGGCTTGAATTCATGCACAAATACGATGCGCGCAAATCTCTCGCTCCCCGTGATATCGTCGCCCGGGCGATAGACAATGAAATGAAGATCCGTGGGGACGATTTTGTATACCTGGATTGCCGGCATTTGGACCGGGACGCCTTTATAGCCCATTTCCCGACCATTCATGAAAAATGCCTGAGTATAGGCATCGATCCCATGAAGGCCATGATCCCGGTCGTGCCTGCCTGCCATTATATGTGCGGAGGCATTCAGGTCGACCAGTTGGGGCGTTCTTCCATAAAATACCTCCATGCTTGCGGGGAGTGCAGCTCTACCGGCCTGCATGGAGCCAATCGCCTCGCCTCCAACTCCCTGCTGGAAGCCCTGGTTTACAGCAAACGCATCGCGGCTTATCTGGCGGACCATTTGGATGGGATCGGCCTGCGAACCCAGCTCCCGGAATGGAACGCCAGCGGTACCACAGAACCTAAGGAGATGGTGCTCATCACCCAAAGCTGGAAGGAACTCAAGGAAATTATGAGTTCTTACGTCGGTATCGTGCGCTCCAATGTGCGACTCAAGCGCGCCATGGACAGGCTCCATATCCTTTATCATGAAACCGAAGATTTGTACAATACCACCGTGTTGTCCCCCCAATTGTGCGAGCTCCGCAACCTGATTTCCATTGGTTATTTGGTCACGCGCTCGGCCTCCCTGCGAAAAGAGAGCCGCGGCTTGCACTTTACGACAGACTACCCGAAGGAATATGGATTTTTGGAAAATACCTTGCTTTAGAAGTCAATAGTCAATAGTCAATAGTCAATAGTCAATAGTCAATAGTCGGTGGTCAAGAGTCAAGAGTGAATAGTCGAAAGTCAATGGAGCCTTGGAGGAGGGGTCAGACCTCTTGCCCAAACTGCAGGAGATATCCATTATTATCATAGATCGCAAACTCCCTCATTCCATATTCAAAAGTTTCCAGTTCATAGCAGACATTGCAGGACAAGCTTAATTTTTCCCACCATTGGTCCACCTGATCGGTTTTGATATACAATGAACCGCTTAGGATGGCGGAAGGCAGATTGCGGTGCGGATTGGGCCGGCTGAACATGATGGTAATTTCATCCTTGGACAGGGAGGCCCAGCCCCATTCTTCTTCATAGGCGTCCACATTAAAAGACAGGATTTCAGTATAAAACCGAAGTGTGGCCGGAAGATCATGGGTTTCCAACATCGGAGTCAGGGAATAAAGCATGGGCAAGCTCTTTATTTGCCTTTCTTATTCCGGTACAGAATGGAGCCCAGGACCAGGGCGCAAATCATCAGGCCGAGGAATTCGCGCATATTTTCGATATAGGGCGTTTCGGCCTTCATCTGGCCTGCGATATTGGGGGACCCTTGCTGAAAATAATCCCGAACATCAGGCAGGTAAAATCCTGCCCAGGCCAGGGTAAGGAGCATCGCAGGCCATACCAGGAGGGAATAATATCGCTTCAGCGCCTCCAGGAAACAGAGTATGGCTATGAAGAGATAATAACTTCCCCAGATATAGGGGTCCGGATCGTTGTACTGTACGGCGGCGAAGGCTACAAATAACAATCCGAAGATAAAATACCCGATTTTCATGGCGGTCAGTATTCAATGGTAAAAGAAATATTGGGCAGGATGCCGAGTTGATAATTGAATGCGGTCTTGCCCTGCACATAATCAAAATAGGAGAAGGAAAAATTCTGCTTATTCGTCAGGTTCTGAATATCCAGGGCCAGGAGGGTGTTGATTTGTTTGTAAAACTTCCGCCGGTATATTCTGAAGTCCAGCCGGTAAAGGTCAGGACGGCGGACGGTGTTGAATTGATCGAACCGGTAAACGGGGTACCCTGAACTGAGAGAGAGGGCTTCATCCAGCGGCGTATCCCGGAGTGCCCCGGCGTAGCTGACCTGGGTATGGATGCCAATGATCCGTTTGGCATCGGTTTTGGTTTTTTCCCATTCACGGCCTATGCCGCTGTGCAGGATGTATTTCTGGTCAAAGCGGCTGGAATACACCTTGCCCGAAGGGGCGATCAGCTGCGATCGGAAGAGGGAAAGGTTTCCGGTCCAGTTCCATTTATCCAGCGGGGCCTGGAAGTCTGTTTCCAGCCCGTAGATCCGGCCTTTGGATCCGGCCTGGGCGATAAAGGAATTGTCATAAGGATAGTCATTGATCAGGGAATAATATTCCCCGCTGTTGGGAATGTCCCGGTGATACTGATAATAGAAGGCAAGGCCCCATCCGGAACGAGCATTGGTCTTGCGGTATCCGGCCTGGGCCTGATAGGAGACCATGGGATCCCTGAGTTCTTTGGGATAATAGGAGATGGGGGAAGGGACCTGGCTGTGTTTGCCTGCGTTGAGTTGAAGGGATTGACTCCCGCTCAGCTGGTATTGCAATTGAAACCTGGGTTCAATGGATACGGCATTCATGATCATGGAATGCAGGCCTGCCCCCAGGGTCCAGTTTTGTAATCGGACAGAATAATGAGCATAGGGCTGAATGGAATAATAAGGGTCCGGACAGCAATCGAAATTGGGCCTGGGGACCACATCCTCATAATGGGCCTGGTCAAGATTGGACTGCGCCTGGAGTCCCGCCGTCAATACCGCGTTATTTTTAAAGGCGGATACCACTCTGGAATGCAGGCTCCATTTTTCCTGCCGGAGCCGGTTCACATTTCCGAGGACCATGCTGCCTGCGGGACCAAATTCCCTGAGACTCCGTGCCTGCGACCAGACCAGGTCATTAACCCATCGGTGCATCGCACCCAGCCTCCATTCATTGCTGATCCCGGCTATAGCCTGCCCGCCGTCATAAAGAATGTCCTGGCTTTCTTTATCGATGGTACGTTGGGTGCTGTCCTCGATTCCGGCATATTTATTCTGATGATCTCCGGTAAAGAAAAAAATATTCCAATCTGAATTTTTTGAAGGAAAACTGAGGTGGCCCATAAGGTCCTGGTAGTTGATGTCCTCTTCCCCGAATTTGGCGCCCAGTTCAGAAAGCAAACCTACCGTGGAGTACCGGTAGCGGAATAAAAACGAGCTTCCCCGATCCGCAGAAATCGGTCCTTCCAGACCGGCTTCCATGCCCAATAAACTGATCTGGGCCTCAGTGGTGAGCTTATCGGTCCGGCCGGGCCGGAGGTTGACATCCACGAGGCCCGCAAGGGCATTGCCCAGGCCGGCCGGGCTCGGTGCTTTATTGAGATAGGTATTGTTCAATACGGATGCACTGATCATGTTTACACCTCCTCCGCTGGCGCTGGACTGGTCCGAAAAGGTACCCGCATTGCTCAGGTGATTGGGATTGATGATTTCCGTGCCGTGGATCATCCATTTCACAAAAGCGGGATTATTCCCCCGAATCACCAGGTGGTTTGCTGCATCGTTGAGAGGACTTATCCCGGCCTGGTTGGTAAATAAACGGGCAGGATCAAAAAAGCCGGCGGACAAGCGCTCCGTTTGTTCCCTGGAGATGACCAGTTTATTGGACAAGGGATGCAAAAAGGCCCCGGTGCTTCTGCCCGTGATGGTTACTTCCGGGAGGTCCGAAACCCTCGGTTCGAGATCAATGAACAGGGGAATATTGGTGCGCCCGATAAGGTAATCGGATATCCTGGTTTCTTGATAACCTTCAAGGCTGACCAGGATTTGGTGTCTGCCGGCCACTACCCCTTCAAACCGGAACCGTCCCAGTGAATCGGTCAGGGATTCCCGGCTGGCTTGGGCAAGGTCTTCAATTCGGACCCTGGCCCCGGCCAAAGCGGTCTGGGTATAGGCGTCCCGCACATAACCATTAAACAGGATTTGGGACTGGATAAAAAAAGGAAGCGCCAGAAAAACGGCGGACGAGAGGGCCTTCAAGCATGGTACAAATTTGATCGTCATATCGGCCCGTAAAGTTAATTTCTTATCCTGCCGATTTCAGTTATTTTTATTTTTAGAATATGGAAGTTGCAAAACCACCCTTCGAAATCTTCCCTGCCACAGCCCTTGATTTTAATAAGATCCGTGAGGCCTTAAAACAGGCAAAACTGGTCTACCAGGATCTGGACCCCGCGCTCCGGCATTTTTTTGTCGCCCGAGCAAATGGGCAATTCCAGGGTTGCATCGGCCTGGAGCACTATGGCCATTCCGGTTTATTGAGAAGCATGTGGGTGGACGAAGGGTACCGGAACCAGGGCATTGCCGGCGCCCTGGTCGCTAAGTTGGAAGGCTATGCCTCCTCCCTGGGATTGCATGCCCTTTATTTATTGACCGAAACCGCGGAATCGTATTTCGGAAAACGGGGCTTTCAGCAGATGGACCGGGACCTGACACCGGAAGAATTAAAAGCCAGCGCCGAGTTCAAGTCCTTATGCCCGGCCTCCGCGAAACTAATGGTTAAGTGGCTGAATTGATGAATTGTTGAATTGATGAATTGACTTGCGATTACTTACTAACTTACTAACTTACTAACTTACTAACTTGCTAACTTGCTAACTGACTAACTAACCAACTTTTCTTTACATTAGTCCTTTAAACCAAAACTACGGATGCAGAGTCTTCAAATCAAAGAAAGTCCCACTGAATACGATGTCGTCATTGTCGGTTCGGGTGCCGGAGGTGGAATGGCCACTTATATCCTGGGGCAAGCCGGTCTTAAAATATGTCTTCTCGAGGCCGGCCCGATGTATGATCCCAAAAAGGACGTTACCCAGTTTAAATGGAATTGGGAATCGCCCAGGCGCGGAGCAAGCACCAAATTCCGCAATTTCGGGGATTACGATGCCTGTTATGGAGGATGGGAATTGGACGGGGAGCCCTATACCCAGAAACCCGGCTCGCGTTTTGACTGGTTCCGGGCCAGGATGATGGGGGGGCGTACCAATCATTGGGGCAGGATCTCCCTGCGATTCGGACCCCGGGACTTTAAACACCGGAGTCTAGACGGCCTGGGTGAAGACTGGCCGATCGGGTATGAGGACCTTAAGCCCTATTACGACCGGGTGGACCAGATGATTGGGGTATTCGGAACCAACGAAGGCCTGGTAAATGATCCGGATGGTTATTTTTTGCCTCCACCTAAACCCCGGTTGCACGAGCTTTATATCAAAAACGGGGCCATGAAGGCCGGGGTCAATGTCATCCCTTCGCGCCTGTCCATGCTCACCAAAAAAATAAATGATGAGCGGGGGGTCTGTGTTTATTGTGGCCAATGCGGCAGGGCCTGCCAGTATTACGCCGATTTTTCGGCTTCCTCCTGCCTGGTGATCCCGGCGCTTAAAAATAAGAATGTGGAATTGGTCTGCGATGCCATGGCCCGTGAAGTGACCACCAACGCGGAAGGGCTGGCCACGGGCGTTTCCTATGTGGACCGCAACACCCTTCAGGAATACCATATCAAGGCAAAAGCCGTGATCCTGGCAGCCAGCGCCTGCGAATCGGCCCGCCTCCTGCTCAATTCAAAATCTTCAGCCCACCCCAACGGCCTGGGCAATTCCAGCAATATCGTCGGCAAATACCTGCACGACAGCACCGGCAAGGATATGGGAGGGGTCTTGCCAAGACTGATGGACCACGAACGGTATAACGAAGACGGGGTCGGCGGCGCGCATATTTATTCCCCCTGGTGGCTGGACAACAAAAAACTCGACTTTCCCCGCGGCTACCATATCGAATACTGGGGCGGCATGGGGATGCCCGGTTACGGGTTCATGGGGGGAATCGAAAACCTCAACGGCAAATTCCCCGTTAAGGGCAAGACCAAGGAAGCCGGGGGGTACGGCGCCTCGCTCAAGGAAGACTACCGGGCCTTCTACGGCGCCATGGTGGGTATGTCGGGCCGGGGAGAGGCCATCGCGCGCGAGGACAATTATTGCGAGATCGATCCCAATGTGGTGGATAAGTATGGCATTCCGGTGCTCCGCTTCCATTACAAATGGTCCGATTACGAAATCAAACAGGCCAAACATATGCAGGATACCTTCCAGGAAATCCTCACCCAGATGGGCGCCACCATCACTTTCGGGGTCGATTCCAAAGAAAACAACTGGGGACTCGCCGCCCCCGGCCGGATCATCCATGAAGTGGGAACGGTGCGCATGCACGACGATCCTAAAAAGGGCCCCTTGAATAAAAACTGCCAGGCCCATGATTGTAAAAACCTTTTTGTAGCCGATGCCGGTCCCTTTGTCTCCCAGGCGGATAAAAACCCGACCTGGACCATCATGGCCCTGTCCATGCGGACCTCCGAGTATATCCTGGATCAGATGAAAAAACGCGAAATCTAGTTATGTTGAATTGTAAAATTGTCCAATTGTCGAATTGTAGCTATTTCTAACTTCAATCGATATCTATTAACCCCATCGTATTAAGCACAAAAAAATCCTCCAAATCCTCCAAATCCTCCAAATCCTCCAAATCCTCCAAATCCTATAAATCCAACAAATCCTATCAATCCTATTAATCCTATTAATCCTACTATGAAAAGACGCGAATCTCTCAAAACCATCGCCCTGGGTACGGTCACCGCCGCCGCCCTGTTAAAATCCTGCAAAGCGGAGGAACCGAAACCAGGGGATACCTCCGCCTCTCCTGCCGCGCCCGGCAAGACCCCACCGGAAGGCCCCGCACGCCGGCCGGAAGAGATCGCCCATTATAAGGAAGTCATCTCCAAAACCTTTTTCACCACGGACGAAATGGCCTCTATCGCCATCCTGGCCGATATCATCATTCCTAAAGATGAGGTGAGCGGCAGCGCCACCGAAGCTGGAGTTCCGGACTTCATCGAATTCATCGTGAAAGACCAGCCCCATTACCAGGTTCCTATGCGGGGCGGACTGCGCTGGATGGACCTGCAATGCCTACAGCGCTTTCAGAAACCTTTCAAGGATTGCAGCGCCGCCCAGCAGCTTGAAGTGGTTGACCTCGTGGCTTATCCCAAAAAGGCAAGGCCGGAACACTCCCAGGGGGTCAGTTTTTTCAATACCATGCGAAACCTGACGGCCACCGGTTTTTATACCTCAGCCATGGGGGTGAAGGATATTGGATTCAAAGGCAATACCCCCAATCAATGGGCCGGGGTGCCGGAAGACGTGCTCAAGGCGCATGGGCTGGCTTATACAGAGAAGGAGTTGAAGGAGTGTATCTAGAACCTTGTCAAGGGCGCAGTCCCATTAACCGTTTGGCCTTTCAGGTACTCAAATTTATTTTCATGCTTAAACTTTGAATATGCATAAAATCAGGCTGTTTGCGATATGCTGCATGGCACCCTTCCTTTCCCCCGCCCAGGCCAATATGGATGACGCGGTGATTTCCACGGTCAAAATCAAAGATCATATCCATATGCTCCAGTGGCAGGGCGCGGGAAATATGATGGTCCTTTCCGGTAAAGACGGCAATGTGTTGGTGGACGACCAGTTTGCCCCTTTGGCAAAAAAAATCAATGAAGCCATCCAGGCCATTCATCCCGGCATGGTCAAGTTTTTATTCAATACCCATTACCACGGCGACCACTCGGGGGGCAATGAAAACTTTGCCAATATGGGCGCAACCATCATTGCCCATCAGAATGTCCGGGCCCGTCTTTCGGCTGACCAGCGCATCATCAATTTTTCACAACCCCAGAAAGCCGCTCCGGAAGCCGCCTGGCCCGTCATTACTTTCGGCGATGAGCTCAATGTCTTTCTCAACGGTGAGGAAGTGATGATCTTCCATGTGGAACATGCCCATACGGACGGAGATGCCCTCTATTACCTGCCCCGGAGCAACGTCCTGCACACCGGAGACTGTTTTAAAAAAGACC
>Ga0209096_1003499_pt1 | contig 13612 bp, 9 predicted proteins | sample AD_UKC034_MetaG_FD_184407 | JGI IMG/M metagenome (GOLD analysis project Ga0209096, IMG submission 184407) | Active sludge microbial communities of municipal wastewater-treating anaerobic digesters from USA - AD_UKC034_MetaG (SPAdes) (version 2) | ecosystem: Engineered > Bioreactor > Anaerobic >... | reverse complement strand
CGAGATCGCGCGAACGTCCGGGCGGGCGCAGAGCGCCTCGCCCGCGGTCTTGCCGTAGCCGTGCACGACGTTGAGCACGCCCTTGGGGATGCCGGCTTCCAGCGCCAGTTCGCCCAGGCGCGCGGCGGTGAGGGGGCTCAGCTCACTCATCTTCAGCACCGCGGTGTTGCCGAAGGCGAGGCACGGCGCCACCTTCCAGGTCGCGGTCATGAAGGGCACGTTCCAGGGGCTGATCAGCGCGCACACGCCCACCGGGTGATAGAGCGTGTAGTTCAGGTGCGTGGGCGTCGGGTAGGTGTGCCCGTCGACGCGGGTGCACATCTCGGCGAAGTAGTGGAAGTTGTCCGCCGCACGCGGGACCAGGCCCTTGCCGGTCTGCGCGATCACCTGCCCGGTGTCCATGGTCTCGGTGCGCGCGATCTCCGCGACGTTCCTCGTGATCAGCTCACCAAGCGCGCGGATGCGCTTGGCGCGCTCAAGCGCCGCCATGCCGGCCCAGGCCGGGAAGGCCGCCTTGGCCGCGGCGACGGCCGCGTTGACCTCCTCGGCGCCGCCGCTGGCCACGGTGGCCAGCACCTGCTGGTTCGCCGGATTGAGGGTCTCGAAGCGGTCGCGGCTGTCGACGGCCTCGCCGTTGATCAGGTGTCGGATGTGCATGTTCGGCTCCTTGGTTCAGGCGGCGAGGACGGCATCGGTCGCGCGCCCAAGACGGGTCCAGATCTCGTCGACCCACTCGCGGTGCTCGGGCTTCATCAGGCACGAGCGCAGGCAGGTGACGCGCTCGGCGTCCCACTGCAGCGGCCAGTGCGGGAACATCGCGCGCGGGAAGCTCGCCACCGCCAGGTGCAAGTCCTCGCGCGCGGCGGCCTCGAACACGGCCTGCGTGCGCGCCGAGACTTCGCTGGCCGTGGCACCGCGCGGCGCCCAGACGACGATGTCGAGCTCGGGCGTCGGGCCGGCGAGGAAGCGCGCGTCCGCGCCGATCCGGCGGTGCAGTTCGAGCGCCGCCTCGCGGCAGGCCTCGAGCCCCTGCGCGAAGGCGCCGCCGCGCTGCAGCGGGAAGCACTGCATCGTCGCCCACAGCGCCACCGCGGAGGCACCGGCGCGCGAGCACTCCAGGCTGATCTCGCCCAGGTGCAGCTCCTTGGAGCTGAAGTAGGTGTAGGGCGAGTCGTGGCGGTAGAAGCGGCCGACCGACGGATCCTTGAAGATCACGCAGCCGCAGCCGTAGGGCTGCAGGCCGTGCTTGTGCGGGTCGACGACGATCGAGTCCACCTCGCTGATCGCTTCGAACGCGGCCTGCGCCTCGGGCGCGAGGTTGCCGGCCAGCCGGTAGTAGCCGCCGTAGGCCGAGTCGACGTGGATGCGAAAGCCGTAGCGCTCGCGCAGGCGCAGGATCTGCGGCAGCGGGTCGACCGCGCCGGCCGCGGTGGTGCCGAGCGTGGCGACGACGGTGCCGACCTCGCCGGCATCCAGCGCCGCCTGCAGCGCGGTGAGGTCCATGCGTGCCTGCGCATCGTGCGCGATCGCCTGGAACGGGATCTTCAGCACCTCGGTGATGCGGCCGTGCGTGTAGTGCGCCTGCTCGGAGGCGACGATGCGCCGATCGGGGTGCAGGCGTCCGGCGACCCACAGCGCCTCGAGGTTGGCCATCGTGCCGCCGCTGGTCAGGTGGCCCAGGTGCGCGTCCCAGCCGAACATCGCGGCGATGCCGGCCACCGCCTCGCGCTCCATCGCCGAACTGGCGCGCCCGCCGTCCAGCGCGTGGTTGTTCGGGTTGACGAAAGTCGCCAGCGCATAGGCCAGGCGCGCCACCGGGTGCGGCGGCTTCATCATCTGCCCGGCGTAGAGCGGGTGTGCGTAGGGGAAGTTGTCCTGCATGCGCTCGGCTGCGCGCATCAGCACCGCGGCGATCGCGTCGCGGTCGGCGGCGGGCTGCGGGCCGCCGGCGAGCGCTGGGAGCCTGCCGTGGCTGCTGGCCATCTGCTGCACCGCGGGCGCGAGCAGGGCGAGGGTTTCGGTATCGAACATGGAAGATTCCCCTCGGGACGTTCAGACCGCCGGCGGCGTGTCGGCCACCAGCGTGTTGACGAGACGCCCGATGCCCTCGATCTCGCAGACGACCTCGTCGCCGGCATTGCAGTTCACGGTGCCCTCGGGCGTGCCGGTGAGGATGATGTCGCCGGGCTCGAGCGTCATGAACTCGCTCAAGTACTCGATCAGCGCGGCCACGCTGTGGATCATGTTGGCCGTCGTGCCCTGCTGCACGACGCGGCCGTTGACGGTGGTGCGCAGGCTCAGCTTCTGCGGATCGGGCACCTCGTCGGCGCTCACCAGCCAGGGGCCGAGCACGGTCGCGCCGTCGCGGTTCTTCACGCGCAGGTTCGGGCGGTACCAGTTCTCGAGGTAGTCGCGGATCGCGTAGTCGTTGCAGACGGTGTAGCCCTGCACGTGCGCGAGCGCGTCGGCCGCCTTCACGCGCCGCGCGCGGCGCCCGATCACCACCGCGAGCTCGCACTCGTAGTGCATGAAGCTCGCGTCCACCGGCCGGCGCGTGTGCGCCCGGTGCCCGATCAGGCTGCCCGGCGTCTTCAGGAAGACGAGCGGCTCGTCCTTGCTCGTCTGCGTCAGCTCCTTGGAGAGCTCCTTGACGTGGTCGGCGTAGTTCAGGCCCAGCGCGATGATCGTCCCGACTTCGGCCAGCGGCGGCAGCCAGACGACCGCATCCTCGGCAAGCACGCGCCCATCGCTCAGCTGCAGGCCGTCTGCGTGCGGAACGGCGTCGTGGATCGCGCCGTCGAAGGCCACGCGTGCGCTTCTCATGCCGCCTCCTCGGGGACGAGTTCGAAGGCGAGCGTGCCCAGACCCTCGATGGCCACACTCACCGCATGCCCCGCGGCGACGCGCGGCGCGCCGGCGGCGACCCCCGTGAGCAGCACGTCGCCCGGCGCGAGCGTCATGAAGGCCGACACGTCGGCGAGCAGCTTCGCCGCGCCGCGCACGCGCTCGCCGGTGCTCGTCTCGTGCACCGTGCGGCCGTCGACGGCCACGCGCACGCAAAGCGCATCGACGTCCTTCACGGTGGAAAGCGGCCAGACGCGCGGGCCGATCGGGCAGAAGCCGTCGCGCGCCTTCAGCCGCACCGAGGGGCGATAGAAGCTCTCGTGCGGCACCGAGAGGTCGGCGACGATGACGAGACCGGCGACGCGCGCCAGCGCCTCGTCCTCGCGCACCCGGCAGGCGCTCTGCCCGATCACGAGGCCCAGCGCCGCCCCCACTTCCAGCTCGGGCACGCCCGCGGGAACGACGACGCGCGCACCCTGCCCGACCTGCGTGTTGCGCGGCTTGACGTAGAGCACCGGCGCCTTCGGCGGCGCCTTGTAGGGCGCGGCGTGCACCGCGTCGCCCAGCGCCGCGAGCGCAGCGCGATGATTGAGCAGCGCGCCAACGACGGTGCCGGAGAGGCGCCAAGGCGCGAAATCGAGACTCAGGGCAGCAGGCATGGTGCGGCAGCGGAAAGCAGGGCCGCACTGTAATTGCTAATATGTGAGTGAGTCAACCGCAGCACGGCTCCGCCCTTGCACCCGCGTGGCCAAGCGCAGCGGCCCTGCCCCATCGAAGCGGAAGGGAAACCGATGAGCGGAGCGCCGCAGCACGCGGCGCGCGGCGCGCCTTGCGTTCAGCTGCGGGGCGCGGGTTCGATCCAGCCGCCGCCCAGCGCCTTGTAGAGCTGCACGTCGGCGACGCGCTGCGCGAGCTGCGCCTGCGCCAGCGCCTGTTCGATCGCGAACAGCGAGCGCTGCGCGTCGAGCAGGTCGAGGTGGCTCGCAACCCCGTTGCGGTAGCGCAGCTCGACGAGCTCGAAGCGCGCGCGCTCGGCCTGCGCCTGCACCCGCATCGCGGCAAGCTGCTCGTCGAGCGTGCCGCGGCTGGCCAGGGCGTCGGCGACTTCTCGGAAGGCCGACTGGATCGCCTTCTCGTACTGGGCGACCGCGATCTCGCGCGCGGCCTCGGACGCCTCCAGGTTCGCCTGGTTGCGCCCGCCGTCGAAGATCGGGAGCGTCAGCGTCGGCCCGAAGGACCAGGCCCCGCTGCCACCGCTGCCGATCAACCCATCCAGATCGGTGCTGACGCGCCCGAGGCTCGCGGTCAGCGTGATGCGCGGGAAGAAGTTCGCGCGCGCTGCGCCGATGTTGGCGTTCGCCGCGATGAGCTGCTGTTCGGCAGCCCGGATGTCGGGGCGGTGCAGCAGCAGGTCCGACGGCAGCCCGGCCGGAATCGGCGCGAAGCCGGGCAGCTCCGGAACCGGCTCGACCGCGCTCACGGTTTGCGAGAGCGTGGGCGTGCGCGCCGGCTCTGCTGACGGCCGCAGCGGCGGCAGCAGCCGCTCGGGCAGCGGCGCGCCGACGAGCAGCGTCAGCAGATTGATGTCCTGTGCACGCAGCCGTTGCTGCTGCGCGCGTGCCGCCTTCGCGACCGCGATCAGCGACTCGGCCTGGCGCAGGTCCAGCCCCGACGAGGCGCCATGCTCGAAGCGCAGCCGCACGAGCGAGAGCGACTGCTCGCGCGTGGCCAGCGTCCGCTCGGCCAGCGCGAGCAGCTCGGTGTCGGTCCGAAGCTGCAGCCACGCGCTCGCGACCCCGGCGACGAGGCTGATCTGCGCCGACTTGCGCGCCTCCTCGGTCGCGAGGTAGTTCGCGAGCGCCGCATCCTTGAGCGCCGCGATGCGGCCGAAGAAGTCGAGCTCCCAGCCGGCCACGCCGAGGCCCACGCTGTAGAGCGAGTTCACCTTCGGGCCCTTGTCGCCGGCGCCCGGGTTGGGCTCCGAGCGCTGGCCGCTGGCGGCTGCCGCGACGGTCGGCAACTCGTCGGCGCGGCGCACCTGGTAGAGCGCGCGCGCCTGCTCGATCGCCTTCACCGCGACGCGCAGGTCACGGTTGTTCTCGAGCGCCATCCCGATCAGTTCGCGCAGCTGCGCGTCCTGCACGAAGTCCTGCCACGGCAGCTCGGCAGCTGCCCGTTCGCCCGCAACGGGCGACGGCAAGGCATCGGCCGACGGCCAGTCGGCGGCCACGGGCGCCGCGGGGCGCTCGTATTTCGGCGTCAGCGAGCAGGCGGCCAACGAGGCGGCCAGCGAGACGACCAGAGAGGCGCTTGCCAGTGTGAGCCGGCGCGGGCCGCGCGGCAGCGACGAAGCGGTTCGTTCGGACGGCTTCATGACGGATCCTTGTCGGAACGGGGCGGCTTCTCGTCCTGCGCGTCGAGCGCGCGGATCTCGGATTCGGGCAGGCCCTCCTCTGCATCGTGCAGGATGCGCGACGCGGTGTCGCCGGCCAGGCCCGCGTGCGCCGCGTGCTCGGCATAACGCTCGCGCTGGCGCGGCGAACCCTTGAAGACCCGGCGCACGACGACGAAGAACATCGGCACGAAGAAGACGGCCAGCGTCGTGCCGACGAGGATGCCGCCCATCACGCCGGTGCCGATGGCGCGCTGGCTGGCCGAGCCCGCGCCGCTGGCGATCGCCAGCGGCAGCACGCCCAGCGTGAAGGCCAGCGAGGTCATGATGATCGGCCGGAAACGCAGGTGCGCCGCGGCCAGCGCCGACTTCACCGCGCTCATGCCCTGCGCCTGCAGGTCCTTGGCGAACTCGATGATCAGGATCGCGTTCTTCGCCGACAGGCCGATGATGGTGATGAGGCCGACCTGGAAGTAGACGTCGTTGGTCAGGCCGCGCCCGGTCACCGCCAGCAGCACGCCCAGGATACCGAGCGGCACGACCAGGATCACCGCCAGCGGGATCGACCAGCTCTCGTAGAGGGCGGCCAGCGCGAGCACGACGGCGAGGATGGCGAAGCCGTAGAGGACCATCGCCTGGTTGCCCGCGAGCTTCTCCTCGCGCGACTGGCCCGTCCACTCGAAGCCGAAGCCCTCGGGCAGGCGGGAGGCGAGCTGCTCCATCTCGCGCATCGCGTCGCCGGTGGAGAAGCCCGGCGCCGCGCCGCCGGCGATGCGCATCGCCGGATAGCCGTTGTAGCGGATGGTCTGCATCGCGCCGGTGATCCAGCGCGTGCTGGCGAAGGCCGACAGCGGCACCGCCTGGCCGCGGCTGTTCAGCGCCGTGAGCTTCAGGATGTCCTCGGGCTGCATGCGCGCGGGTGCGTCGGCCTGGATGACCACGCGCTGCAGGCGCCCGCGGTTGGGGAAGTCGTTGACGTAGGCCGAGCCGAGCGAGGACGAGATCGCGTTGTTGATCGCCGCGAAGCCCACGCCCAGGGCCGCCGCCTTGTCGCGGTCGATGTCGACCTGCAACTGCGGCGCGTCCTCGAGACCGTCCGGGCGCACGCCGGCCAGCACCTTGCTCTGCATCGCCATGCCCAGCATCTGGTTGCGCGCGGCCACCAGCGCCTCATGGCCCTTGCCGGCGCGGTCCTGCAGGCGGAAGGTGAAGCCCGCGCTCGCGCCCAGCTCCGGGATCGGCGGCGGGTTCAAGGGGAAGATGAAGGCGTCCTTGACGCCCGAGAGCGCGCCCATCGCGCGGCCGGCGACCGCGGTGGCGCTGTGCTCGGGGCCCTTGCGCTCTTCCCAGGGCTTGAGCGTGACGAAGGCGATGCCGGCGTTCTGGCCTTGCCCCGAGAAGGAGAAGCCCATCACCGAAACCATGCGCGCGATCTCGGGCTGCGCCAGCAGGTAGCCCTCGACCTGCTCGACGACGCGCCGCGTGCGCTCCTGCGTGGCGCCCGGCGGGAGCTGGATGTTGACGAGGATGTTGCCCTGGTCCTCCTGCGGCAGGAAGGAGGTCGGCAGCCGCGTGTACATCCAGCCGACCACCGCCGCGAGCGCGACGTAGACGATCATCAGCCGCCCGGCACGGCGCAGCAGCTTCGACACCACGCCCTCGTAGGCGCGCGTGGCGCGCGTGAAGCGGCGGTTGAACCAGCCGAAGAAGCCGCGCTTGTCGTCATGATGGCCGGCGGCCACGGGCTTGAGCAGCGTGGCGCAGAGCGCCGGCGTCAGCGACAGCGCCATGAAGGCCGAGATGAAGATCGAGACGCCCATCACCGCGGCGAACTGGCGGTAGATGTTGCCGGTCGCGCCCTTGAAGAAGGCCAGCGGCACGAACACCGAGATCAGCACCACCGTGACGCCGATGATGGCGCCGGAGATCTGCCCCATGCCCTTGCGCGCGGCCTGCAGCGGCGGCAGGCCTTCCTCGCTCATGATGCGCTCGACGTTCTCGACGACGACGATGGCGTCGTCGACGACGATGCCGATCACCAGCACCATGCCGAACATCGTCAGCACGTTGATCGACATGCCGAAGGCCAGCAGCGCGCCGAAGGTGCCCAGCAGCGCCACCGGCACGACGATGGTGGGGATGATCGTGTAGCGCCAGTTCTGCAGGAACAGGAACATCACGAGGAAGACGAGCACGATCGCCTCGGCCAGCGTCTTCACGACCTCGGTGATCGAGATGCGCACGAAGTCCGAGCTGTCGTAGGGGATGCTCCAGCTCACCGTCGCCGGGAAGAAGGCCTGCAGCTGCGTCAGGCGGTCACGCACCGCCTTGGACGCGGCCAGCGCGTTGCCGGTGGGCGAGAGCTGCACGCCGATGCCGGCCGCGGGCTTGCCGTTGAGGCGTGCCGAGGAGGCGTAGTTCTGCGCGCCGAGCTCGATGCGCGCGACGTCCTTCAGGTAGACCGCCGCACCGCTGCCGCTGGCGCGCAGCACGATGCGGCCGAACTGCTCGACGCTGCCGAGCTGCCCGGGCACGACCACCGTGGCGGTGATGCCCTGCCCGGCCACCGAGGGCAGGTCGCCGATCGCGCCGCCCGAGACCTGCGCGTTCTGCTGCGCGATCGCGGCGGCGACATCGGCCGTCGAGAGGTTGTAGCTCTGCAGCCGCGCCGGGTCGATCCAGATGCGCATCGCGCGCTCGGCGCCGAAGAGCTGCGCCTGCCCGATGCCGGGCAGCCGCTGCAGCTCGGGGACGATGTTGCGCGACGCGTAGTCGGTCAGCTCGTTGATGTCGTAGTCGGGGTCCGACGAGGACAGCATCGTGAAGAGCAGGAAGTTCGAGCGCGACTTCTCCACCCGCACGCCCTGCTGCACCACCGCCGGCGGCAGCCGCGGCGTGGCGCGCGCGAGGCGGTTCTGCACCTCGACCTGCGCCAGGTCGGCGTTGGTGCCGGGCTCGAAGCTGATGGTGATCGAGCCGCTGCCGTCGGCCTGCGCGACCGACTCCATGTACGCCATGCCCGGCGCGCCGTTGATCTCGCGCTCGATGACGGCGAGCACGGCATCCTCCAGCACCTGCGCCGAGGCGCCGGGGTAGAAGGTGCTGAGCACGATCGTCGGCGGCGCCACCGGCGGGTACTGGGCGATCGGAAGCTGGGTGATCGAGGTCACCCCGAGCACCATGATGAAGAGCGCGATCACCCAGGCGAAGATCGGGCGATCGATGAAGAACTTGGCCATGCGTCGGTCCTGCGGAGGCGGGTCAGCGCGAGGCCGCGGGGGCGGGCGCGGGAGCAGAGGCAGGAGCCGCGGCGGAGGCCGCGCCCGGCGTCATCGGGGCCGCGGAGGCAGCCGGGGCCGCGGCCGCCGACGGCTGCCCGGCGCCGCCTTGCGGCTTCTTCGGCGACCAGGGCACCGGCTTGACCACCTTGGCGCCGAACATCAGCTTCATCGCGCCCTCGACCATCACCTGCTCGCCGGCGGCAAGCCCGTCGGTGACGATCCACTGGCCGTCCTTGACGCCCTCGATCTTCACCGGGCGCGGCATCACCTGCCCGTCGGGCGCGACCACGAGCACCGAGTCGCCCTGGTTTCCGCGCGTCACCGCCTGCTGCGGCACCAGCATCGCGCCGTCGATCTGTGCCTGCTGCAGGCGCGCACGCACGTACATGCCCGGAAGCAGCAGGCCGCGCGGATTGGGAACCTCGGCACGCAGGCTCACCTGCCCGGTGGCCGGGTCGACCGTCAGGTCGGTGAACAGCAGTCGGCCCGGCGAGCCGTAGGGCCGGCCGTCCTCGAGCACGATGTCGACACGCGTGGCCTCGGCCTGCCCGGCGCGTGCCAGCTTGCCGGCGGCGAGCGCCTCGCGCAGCTGCAGCACCTCGTTCACCGACTGGGTGATGTTCAGGTAGAGCGGGTTGATCTGCTGCACCGTGGTGAGCTGCGTGCCCTCCTGCGCGCTGACGAGCGCCCCTTCGGTGACCATCGAACGGCCGATGCGCCCGCTGATCGGCGAGACCACCGTCGCGTAGGCCCGGTTGATGCTCGCGCTGCGCACCGCCGCCTTGCCCGCGGCCACCTGCGCCTGCGCAGCCTGTTCGGCTGCGACCGCGGCGTCGTATTCCTGCTGGCTCACCGCCTGCGCGGCCACCAGCGGCTTGTAGCGCGCGGCCAGCGCGCTCGCCTGTGCAAGCTGCGCCTGCGCCTGTGCCAGTGCCGCCTGCGCGCTCTGCAGCGCGGCCTCGTAGGGTGCCGGGTCGATGCGGTAGAGCACCTGCCCGGCCTTGACGTCGCTGCCTTCGGTGAACACGCGCTGCTGCAGGATGCCGGTTGCCTGCGCCCGCACCTGCGCCACGCGCGAGGCCTCGAGCCGCCCCGGCAGCTCGGTGCTCAGGCTCACCGGCACCGGCTGGACGGCAATCACCGCGACTTCCGGCGGCGGCATCTGGCCCCCGGGACCTCCCGGTCCCTGCTGCTGGCCTTCACGGTTGCCGCAGGCGGCCAAGGCGACGGCCGTGGCGAGGCCGAGAAACGCCAGGCGGCGCGAGGGCGGGAAGCGGTTGGCGTGGGTCTGTTGCATGTGACGGAACCGGGCTTTGCAGGCGCAGGAATCGGGTGGCCGCGCTCACCGAAGGCGAACAGGGCCGGAACAACGGATCGCGATGCCCACCGGAGTGAGCTCGGGATCGGGGCAATCAGGGGGACCAGCGATGCGGGACGAAGATCCGCCCGCTGCATGCGCTGCCGTCCTTCCGCATGACGGCGCGCATTCTACATACATACACGAATGTATGTAAAATCAACATCATCGAATTGGCGCGGGCGCGACAGTGCCCGCATTTTCCAGCACCCCAGAACGATGGCCCGACGCACCAAGGAAGAAGCCCTGGCCACGCGCGAGGCACTGCTTGACGCCGCCGAGCTCGTGTTCCAGCAGCGCGGCGTCTCGCGCACCGCGCTCTCGGACATCGCGCACGCCGCAGGCGTCACGCGCGGGGCGCTCTACTGGCACTTCAAGGACAAGGCCGCGCTCTTCAACGCGATGATGGATCGCGTCACGCTGCCGCTGGGCTCCGAGCCGGCCGGCGAGGCCGACGGTGCGGCAGACCCGCTGCAGCAGCTGCTGCAGCAGCTCGAGCGCGCGCTGCACCAGATCGTGCACGACGAGCGCACCCGGCGCGTGCTGCGCATCGCGATGCAGAAGGTCGAGCACGCCGAGGACATCGGCCCGGTGATCGCGCGCCACATCCAGATGCATCGGCTCAACACCGACCGCGAGCGCCAGGTCTTCGAGGACGCCGCGCGAGCGCGTGGCTGCGCGCTGCCCGCACCCTCGGACCAGCTCGCGCACGGCTTTCACAGCATGGTGCACGGCCTCATCTACAGCTGGCTGCTCGACGAAGGCTTCGACCTCGAAGCCAGCGCCGCGGCCTCGGTGCAGGCCTTCCTGCGCGGCATCGGGCTCGCGGATCCGCCGCCGTGAGGCGCCTGCGCGCGGCGACAGGTGCGGCGGCAGGCCTGGGCCGGCGGCGGTCGCCCGCGGTCGTTGCTAACATGTGAGCAAGCATCGTCCCGACCCCATGGCGAACACGAACGACGACACCGCACGCGTCTTCGAGCACCGCAACCTGCCGCTGCTGCTGCTGCAGGCCCGGGAACGCGTGATCGCACGCTTTCGCCCGGCGCTGCAGGCCGCCGGCGTGACCGAGCAGCAGTGGCGCATCGTGCGCTGCCTCTTCGAATCCGGGCCGCTCGAGCCGCGGCAGATCGCGCTGCTCTGCGCCTTCAGCAGTGCCAGCCTCGCGGGCGTGCTCGCGCGCATGGACGACATCGGCCTGGTCACGCGCACGCGGCTCGGGCACGACGCGCGCCGGGTGCAGGTCGCACTCACCCCCAAGGGCCGCGCACTGGCGCGGCAGCTCGCGCCGCGCATCGAGGCGATCTATCGCGAGATCGAGGCGGCGATCGGCGCGCCTTTCGCCCGCAGCTTCTACGACACGCTCGACGAACTCATCGTGCGCCTGGATCCCGGCAACGCAGCGGGCGAAAACGACCCTGACTGAGCACCAAACGCCCGCGTCGCCCTTGCGGCAGATCAGGTATTTGCCCCAATGGAAGCGCCGGGCACGACTCTGAGAATGGTCCAACCCCCGCCGGGGCAGCCCGCATGCGGAGCCTGCCTGCCCGACCTCCACTTGCGAAGGAACACCTCATGAGCACCAGCCGCCGATCGATCCTCTCGCTCGCCAGCGCCGCCGTCGCCAGCGCCGCCCTGCTCGGAATTCCCGCCGCCCAGGCGCAGGACGGCAAGGTGCTGCGCATCGTCCCGCACTCGAATCTGGCGATCCTGGATCCGATCTGGACCACCGCGTACATGACGCGCAACCACGGCTACATGATCTACGACACCCTCTTCGGCACCGACGCCAACGGCAAGGTCAAGCCGCAGATGGTCGAGACCTGGACCGAGAGCCCCGATCACCGGCTCTGGACCTTCAAGCTGCGCAAGGGCCTGGAGTTCCACGACGGCAAGCCGGTCACCGGCGACGACGTGATCGCGAGCCTGCAGCGCTGGGGCAAGCGCGACGCGATGGGCGTTGCGCTGATGCAGTTCGTCTCGAAGATGGATTCGCCAGCGCCGGACACCTTCCGCATCTTCCTCGGCGAGGCCTGCGGCTTCATGCTCGAGGCGCTCGGCAAGCCCGGCGCCAATGTCCCCTTCATCATGCCCAAGCGCGTCGCCGAGACCGACGCCTTCAAGCAGATCGACGACTACACCGGCTCGGGCCCCTACATCTTCAAGAAGGACGAGTTCAAGCCGGGCGACAAGTCCGTCTACGTGAAGAACCCGAAGTACGTGCCGCGCAGCGAGCCGCCCTCGGGCTCGGCCGGCGGCAAGCAGGTTCATGTCGACCGCGTCGAATGGAACCTCGCGCTGCGCGACCCGCAGGCGCAGATCAACGCGCTGCAGAAGGGCGAGGTCGACATCATCGAGCAGCTCCCCGCCGATCACCTGGCCACCGTGAAGGCCGACCCGAACCTGCAGCTGCCCAAGTACTCGAACTACGGCAACCAGTACATCGGGCGCTTCAACCATCTGCACAAGCCCTTCGACAACCCGAAGGTCCGCGCCGCCGCGATCGCCGCGCTGCGCCAGGAACCCTTCCTGCGCGCGCAGGTCGGCGTCAAGGAGCTCTACTGGACCTGCTACTCGATGTTCATCTGCAACACGCCCTACGGCACGACCGCCGGCAGCGAGATCCAGTCCAAGGGCAGCATCAAGAAGGCGCAGGAGCTGCTCAAGGAAAGCGGCTACGACGGCACGCCGGTGGTGCTGATGAAGCCGACCGACCTGGCCAGCATCCAGAAACTGCCCGACGTCGCCGCGCAGCTGCTGCGCCAGGCCGGCTTCAAGGTCGACCTGCAGGCGATGGACTGGCAGACGCTGGTGAGCCGCCGCGCGAAGAAGGACGCCCCCGACAAGGGCGGCTGGAACATGTTCTTCACCGCCTTCAATGCCTTCGACATGTGGAACCCGCTCGTCAACGCGATGACCGACACGCGCGGCGAGCAGTCGGGCTGGTTCGGCTGGGCCAAGGACGACAAGATCCTCGAGCTGCGCAACCAGTTCATGCGCGCCACCGACGAGGCAACGAAGAAGAAGCTCGCCGAGCAGATCCACGCGCGCATGTACGAGATCGGCACGCACGTGCCGGTCGGCGAATACGACCAGCCGATGGCGGCGCGCAAGAACGTGAGCGGCTTCTTCGTCACCAACAGCAACATCTACTGGAACCTGAAGAAGGACTGACCGTCTCCGTGCCGCCGCGGCCTCGCTGCGGGGTCGCGGCTTCGGCCACACGCAAGGGCATCGATGCTCAAGTTCCTCGCCCGACGGCTGCTCGCGACGATCCCGGTGCTGCTGATCGTCTCGGTGCTGGTGTTCCTGGTGCTGCGCCTGACGCCGGGCGACCCGGCGGCGGTGCTCGCCGGTGACGCGGCCAGCATCGACCAGATCGCCAAGATCCGGCAGGGCCTGGGGCTGGACAAGTCGGTGCCCGAGCAGTTCTTCATCTGGTTCTCGCGCATGCTCACCGGCGACCTCGGTGAGAGCTACTACTACAAGACCGAGGTCACGACGCTGATCGGCCAGCGCCTGGAGCCGACGCTGTCGCTGGCGCTGATCACGATCACGATCGCGGTGCTGATCGCGGTGCCGCTGGGCGTGCTCGCGGCCTGGCGCTTCGGCAGCTGGCTCGATCGCGCGCTGATGAGCTTCTCGGTGCTCGGCTTCTCGATCCCGGTGTTCGTGCTCGCCTACATGCTGATCTGGCTCGTGAGCCTCAAGCTCGGCTGGCTGCCGGTGCAGGGCTACAAG
>Ga0209096_1003497_pt1 | contig 13616 bp, 15 predicted proteins | sample AD_UKC034_MetaG_FD_184407 | JGI IMG/M metagenome (GOLD analysis project Ga0209096, IMG submission 184407) | Active sludge microbial communities of municipal wastewater-treating anaerobic digesters from USA - AD_UKC034_MetaG (SPAdes) (version 2) | ecosystem: Engineered > Bioreactor > Anaerobic >... | reverse complement strand
CCGTGCGAACTCGATGACATGGCGCACAAGCACAAGGGCGTCGAGCACGCAGTGGGGATCCTGGAGGCGCGGGACTGGCTGGCCGCCAATGGCTTCGACGTGGACCTGGAGCCGCAGGCGCGGCTGTACGATGAGGGTGAACCGTTTGGGGCGCGTACGGAGCCGGATTTGCTGGCGACGGTTGGGGGCGTGAGTTGGTCGGTCGAGGTGCAGCGCGAGGTCCACGAGCGCAACGGCGACAAGTGGCGTAAAGCTGTGGAGCTCTACGGGCGCCTGATGTTGATCACGTTCAGCGAGGCAGCCCGCGAGAAGCAGGTGCAGTTGCTGCGGGCAGAGATGGGCCGGTGGGGCTGGCCCACCGGCACAATCAGGGTGGGGAGCCTGGAGGCATTGGAGCGTGGCGACGGCGCTTTCACTGTGCTGCAAAATTGAATCCCACGGGATGCAATTATTCAGCGATGAATCGTGAATGGAAGGGGAATAGTCATGCAATTAACGGCGGTTTTGTTGGTGGATTATGAGCGCTGGATGGCGCGGAAATGGGGTTCAGTGCTCCGCTTAACGGCGGTTAATGTCCGTTAGCAGCCATGCAAAACACGCGGCGCTTGCGTAAGTCGGTGTGCATCAATGTAGCGGTGCTAGAGCGGAAAACCCAGCGGTATTTGACGGTCCAACCGTGGTATGAGTACAATCGCGGTCCGGGAGGGTGGGGGGCGCTTTCCCGGCTGGCGCTGGATGCCGACCTGGTGCAGCAAGCGCCGGTGGTGTGGGATTTCGTTTTCAGCCGGTTGATGGACCTGCAGGAGACGGCGCCCGCTGCGAGCGTTAGGGTGAGCGTGGATGGGTTGGATGTGGTCAGGGCGCTGGCGACGGTCGCGGCGCTGGAGTTGGGGTTGATCAGTGCTGTACCACAAGCAACAGAGATAAAAAACTGCACTTGAACTGTTGTTCTGTTTGTTGTATACTATTAGTGTGCTTACCGATGGCGCATCAACCGATGATTTTTGGAGCCTCATGGTTGTGGTCCGGCGCGCGTTGCTGATGGTCGTGCGGTGGATCGAAGATGGTTTGAAGCGTCGCGGTATGGCGTTCTAGTAGAGCCGCGCTACATCGTGATGTAGCCCCGCTCACCCTGAACAGGGTTGCCGGCAATGCCGCCCATCCTGGCGTGGATTAGTCCATGTCGGGGTGGGCGGTTTTTTGTTGGCTAGAGGAGGTAAGCATGACGGCGGAATCGTTGGCTAGTTTAGCAGGTGTTGTACTCTCATTGATGTTCTCCTATGTCCCTGGGCTGCGTGATCGCTTCGAGACTCTTTCCCCCACTTACAAACGGCTAGTGATGCTGGCTTGTTTGCTGTTTGTGGCTATCGCTGTCCTGGCACTCTCGTGTGCTAATCTGTGGAGTTTCGTGCAGTGCGATAAATCCGGAATTCTGAAGCTGGTTGAAATCTTTGTGGCAGCGGCGGTGGCTAACCAGGGCGCCTATCTGTTGACGAAACCGGAAAGCCATGGATAGCACCGACAACCAGATTGTTCGATTAGCAGTAGCATTGCTGGCGGTAGCTGGCTGTGTCATCTGGTCGTACATCTGGTTGCATGCGCTGGAAACCCGACGTGGTCGCCTTGGCATTATGCTGCGGGCGCGGGCGATTGTTTTTCTGTCATACATCCTCAACGTTGGCGCCATGTCCGTCCTTATCCTCATTCCCGGAGTAATGGAGGGCAGTCGCATCATGTTGATATGGCGCAATATCACCCGGATTCACTCAGTCCTGGCGCACGTTATCGTGGGCTTATCCATTGTCTGGAGCGAAATGGGGAAAGCAGATGAATGATGGACTAGTAGTGGTCATTGCGGCGCTCGTCGGTTCAATCCCCAGTATCTACGCCATCATCGCCGGGAAACGGAAGTCTGATGCCGAGGCTCGCAAAGCACGGGCAGAGGCCGTGAACAGCATTTCGGATGCAGCGGTGCAGCTAGTCGATCCGCTGCGGTGTGAAAATCGCGTTTTGCGGGAAGACTTAGCGAAACTCAAAGTCGATATGGAAGCGCAAGAACAGCGTCTATCTGACCAGGAAAAGCGACTGTCCGAACAAGATCAGAAGATTGCGGAGCAGGGCGCAAAAATTACCAGTCTTGAACAAGAGAACGGTGAACTACACGCGCGTGTCTCGCAGCAGGATGAGAAGATTGCGGGTCTTGAACATGAGAATGGCGAGCTTCGCGAGAAGCTGTCCAACCAGGGTGAGGAGATCTCGGAACTACTGCAGGGCGTGGTCTTGTTGACGAGTCAGGTAGAAGCGCTGGGACAGAGACCAGTGTATCAGGCTCAGCCTATGAGGAAGCGTTAAGATGGTCAATTTACTAATCAATGGTGGTTTTGAGGGCGGCTATCGCCCTCTCTGGGATGAAGTCACACAGACCAAGCCGCATCATACCGCCTACGTCTGCGAGGTGGACCGCACTGGCGGTCCAATCACCAAACACTACACCGTCGAACGCGGTGAAATTCATAATCCGGTGGGCTGGTGGGCCTGGTATGCGCACCAGCGCAACGATGAGACGCCGGTTCCGTGGGACCCTGCCAACCGCATCGGCTGGAGTGAGCCGGAAATCCGCCTCACCGAGACCGTCCACCAGCGGCATCGCTCCGGCGCGACCGCTGCCTACACCTTCACCTGGCGGCGCATTCACGAAGGCGGACTACTGCAGCAGGTGGCAGTGACGCCCGGAGCGCGCTTGCGTTTCACTGCGTATACGCATGCCTGGATTGGCGACGATGATCATCCGCCAACCTGGTCGCTCCCCGGTTACGGCGCGCTGGCCTGGCCTGCCAGCACACCCGGATTGAACGACAATCAGCGCAGCGTCACTCAAAGCATCGGCATAGACCCCACCGGCGGCACCGATCCCTACGCGCCTACCGTGGTGTGGTCCCCCGGATGGCATATCTTTAACGCCTATCGCGCAGAGCCGCTGGAAGTCGAGGCGGTTGCTGCCGGCGCCACGGTTACCGTGTTCTTGCGGTCCTCGACACTCTGGCCGGTCGTACACAACGATGTAGCCTGGGATGACTGCGCGCTAACAGTGGTGGGCGAGGACGAGACGCCTCCAGCGCCACCGGCGACGGGCGCGGGTCCATACATTGCCCGCGGCGCCAAGATCGGTTATCACTGTCTCGCGCCACGAAGTGTACCCGAGCACGTGCTGCAACTGGCGCGGCAAGGCGCACCCGTGCCGCTGGTTAAGTTCGTGGATGATTGGTGGGGCATGGCTACGGTCAAGACCGCCTCGCCGCAGACGTTGATCATGGCGCGCAAGACCTTCGGGCTGGAGTTGGAGCTCGTGGGCGGGCTGGCAGAGATGTCAGATACCGAGATCGAGCAACACGCTGCTTACCTGATGAGTTTGCTACGGCAGAAGTGTTTACAGGAAGCTGCCCGCCTGCAGTACATTGACTATCTGGAGACGGTGGTTAATGAGGCCGACCCCAAGAGCGCGGACGGTCACGGTTATCGCAACCTGGCGCTGCTCATGCTGCACATGCTCGATATCGCCGAGAAGTGGGATCTGCCCTGCAAGAAACTGGCGCTGTTCTCCCTCAACTGCGGCACCCCCGAATGGGTGGACTACGTCGCGATGGTGGAGACCGGAGTCTTTGAGCGCATGGCGGCTGGCGGGCATGTGATCTCGCTGCACGAGGGCACGCTGGCGGTTGCCGGTTATGCCTGGGAGGAAGCTCCCATTGATCTGTGGTGGGGACCTGAACACACTATCCCCGGCGCGCCGGATGTGGCAGGCAGCGGTTCGCTCTCATTCCGGTATCGTTATCTGTTGCATCTGCTACGGCAGCGTGGGCTGTATGTGCCCATCGTGATTAGCGAGTTCTACGCCGGCGGCGGCTATGCTGGCGCAGATCCGGCGGCGATTCTGGCGCGGATGCGCTGGTATGACGAGCTGGCAGCGGCTGACCCGGAACTGCTAGCGTTCACGCCCTTCACCTTCGGCGGTATGGGCGTAGGTTGGGATGCTCAGGACTACGACTTCATGCTGCCGGCATTGTACGACTACACGTTGGCAGTCAATGCGCGGGTCAATGCGGCTCCCACGCAGCGCCCAGCGCCTGGCGGTTTGGAGCATGTGGTGACGGTGAACCTGTTGCCACAGGACACGACGCTGGTCGAGTTGCAGACGGTGACGGCATACCTCCATCCGGGGCGCCGGTCGTTTGTGTATTCTGCGGATGACGCCGCCTACCTGGTTGCCGGTGGCAAACCGGGTAGCAAGGTCGTGGTATGGAATGCCGAGCGCTGGAATGGCGACATCGAAGCCTACCTCAAAGCGCGGGGCGTGGCTGAGGTAGTAATGGCTGAATTTGGCGAGTTCGAGACGCCGGTTGCGCCTGGAACTGTGCCTGCCTACAGCCAGAACGATCCACGCTGGAAGAATCTGGTCTACAGCGGTGACGCGACCTTTGGTTCTTCCGGTTGTCTGGTCACGTGCGTGGCCATGCTGGCCGGGGTAGAGCCGCCTGAGACTGCACAACAATTGGTGGCGGCAGGGGCGTTCAGCGGAGCCTATCTCTCGAATCCGCAGCGCATCCCGGAGGCGTTGCCGCAGTTACAGTATGCCGGTGTCCGGCACTGGCGCGAGACGGAGCAGCTCGCGGATTTGAACCTGCTCAGACAGGAGATTATCGCGTATGGGGCGACAGTCTGCGAGGTGCGCTGGAATCCCAGCGCCGGTGGACCGCTGCCGGGCAACCAACACTTCGTGGTGGTGGAGTCCATCGCGGTAGATGACGCGACCATCGTGGACCCCTGGGACGGAGAGCGTAAGTCGTTGCGCGGGTCACGGTATTGCCTGGCGGACGAGACGGCAGCGCAAGCACTGACCGGGGTGCGCCTGATCCGGCGCGGGGGAGAGGCTACGCCGCCACCGGTGACCCCACCAAGTGGCCCGGTATTGTTTGGTATTCATGACGAGAACGGCGAGAACGACGCAACCGGCGCTCGCTGGTTGATGACGCGGGGGCTGCGCGGGCTGATCGTGCGCCCCATCTATCTTGGCACACATGCGCAGATGCTCGATTTCAGCGCCGAAGAAGCAGCTGGACTTCGAGTGATCGTGAATCTGCGCTATTCGTTCGCCCGCGACAACGGCGGCCAGGGGACTTTGCCGCTGCCGGGTACGCCAGCGTGGGCCCTCTTCGTGGAAGCGGCAGCGCAGACGATGATCGTCTCTCGCGGCGTGTGGGGTTGGGAAATCGGCAACGAGGTGAACAATCCCCGCGAGTTCCCGGAAGCAGGGGCATTAACTCCGGAAAGCGTTGCGGAAACGTATAACCAAATTCGGGCGCGCGTATGGCAGAGCACGGCGCGCCCACGGATGGCTCCAGGGGCGCTCGATCCATACAACGCACAGGCGGGTGATCCGCGGCAGTGGCTGCGGGTAATTTGGAATGGGATCAACGGAGCGGAGTTTACCGCTGCGCACGGCTATGTGCGCGGACCGGATCCAAAACTCATCAATTCAGCGGCTCAGTTCGCGGATCACCCGCTCACCTGGCAGTTCCTCAACTACCCGCGTTGCGTGACAGCCTTGCTGAACGTCTTTCCAGCACAGTATATGGCGCTGCCCATTTACATCACGGAGTTCAACCATATCTGGCGGGATGGCGGCGAGGGAGATTGGGGTTGGGTGAGCGACGCGCGCGCGGTGGAGATTGTGCGTCTGGCGCACACCGCGGCTGCGGAGTGTGGCTTCGCCGGCGTGGCGCTCTATCGCTGGGCCGGGGATGAGTGGCGGATGCAGGGCAATGCTGCGGTTTTAGGCGCCCTGGAGGATGTGCTCAGGGCATAGGAGTGGACGGATGCTACGGGCGCTGTGGCTGCAATTTCTGGCGACGGTGTGTCATATCTGGCTATGGCTGTTGCATACAGCCCATGACCATTATTGTCGCGAGCAGTGGCGCAGCGGTCATGCGGCTTTGAGTTTCGAGTTGTGGCGCCGGCGGTGAGATGCCACGGGCAAAACCGTTTCAATGCCGGCGTTGCGGGACGTTATACACAGGTGGTCGTTGCCCGAAGTGTTATCCGGCGCAGAAGCGCCGCGTGACACGCGGGCGGAAGTCAGGCGGGGGTGCAGGGAGACGGACGGCAACGAGTGTGTTGGGGCGTTGGTCTCCCGTAAATGTGGATTATCTCGAAGAAGCAGCGGCGACGGCAGCCAAAGCCACGAGAGGAGGTGATCCAGAAAATGCGGAGTCCGCGAGCCGAAGCGGGGTATCGCCTTCCCCATGGGGGGAGGGGACGAGTGGAACGGTTGAGGGCGCGGAGACATAGCAAGCGCCAGGTACGGCGAGAGGAACGCAAGATCGCCGGGTTAAAACGCAAGGGCAGGTTATGCGCAGAGTCGTCATCGGAGTGGTCTCGGATACTCATGGTGGTCATAAACTCGGATTACTGAATCCCGAGACCACGTTGCAGCAAGAGGACGAAAGTGGCAATCTCGTGCCATGGATTCCGAAGCTCACGGCGACTCAGGAGCATTTGTGGCCGCTGTACATGGACCACATCGCCAAGGTAAAGTCTTTCGCCGGCGGCGATAGATTGGTGCTCATTCACAATGGCGACGCGACCCAGGGCACGAAATACCCTGATCATCTGGTCAGCACCCGAGTTGCAGATCAGATCGTGATCGGGGTGCAGAATCTCAGACCCTGGTTTGAACTGGCAGATGTGACCTGGGCAAGGTTGACCAAAGGCACGAGCGCTCACGTTCTGGGTGAGGGATCGAGCGAGATTCTGATTACTGAGTCATTGCGGTCGTTGTATCCAGAGGCAGATATCGGCGTTCTTTACCATGGTTTGCTCGATGTGGATGGCGTAGAAGCAGACTATGCTCACCATGGCCCATATCCTGGAAGCCGCAACTGGCTGCGGGGTAACGTGGCGCGATATGACGTGCGCTCGTACATGCTGGATGAGTTGAGCAGAGGACGGACGCCAGCGCGGCTACTGTTACGCGGTCATTATCATCAATGGATTCCGCCAGAGTCTCTCAGTTTGGAGTTTATGGGCGAGGTGTACACCACGACGCTGGTAATGACGCCGAGCTATTGTGGCATGGGCGCGCACGGACACCAAGCGACTCGCAGCGCATTTGCGCAGACTTTCGGCATGGTCGCCATCGAGATTGTGGATGGTAAGTTGGGTGAAATTCGAGTATTCAAGGAAACGGTTGATCTGCGCACGAAGGAGCGACTGGATGACTGATGAGACACGGCGCCGGATACTGGAGGAGTTCAGGCAGTTCAGTGTGCGACCCTCCCTGGAGCCAGACGAAGTGACTGTCACGGATTACGCTGAGGAGTATGGGTGCTCGCACCAACTGGCTTCACAACGGTTGAAGCAGCTGGTTGCAGATGGGCACATGACCATGCGTAAGGGTATTTACGACCCACGTTGCGGAAAAGTAGTCAATGCCTACCGCGCCAAGCAGAGTGCAGCTAATTGTTCTTAGCAGCGGTTTCGAGCGGTTTTGCAGGTGATTTTCGATGGATTGCAGGCTGCTTGGAGCCTTTGAAAACGGCAGTTAATGCGGGGTGAGATGGAGCAGGGGTTAGCAGAACCTACAGCAGAATTCCTGACCGAGGCGTGTCGGGAAGCGTTGCGCGCCATTCGCGGCAAGGAAGCGGCGAAGAAGCGGGCGACGGTGCTGTTGTTGGCCAGCGCTGCTGCTTCAGGTACGGCAATCAGCAAAGTTTTCAAGGACCCACGCGCCTGCTCTGAAGGAATCTGGTACACGAAGTGGCAATACGATCCGGCAGTCAAAGCCGCCCTGGAATTGTTGAAAGCGCGGGCACTGGAATGGTGCGACCAGGAAACAGCGCGTACCGAAGCCTATGCGCTGCAGGAGCGGCGCAAGAAAATCGCGTTGTTCTCACTGGATGCGCTGGATGGACTGCGCACGACCGCAACGAATTCCGAGGATCGCGCCGATCATCGTACCGAAGCCAGCGCGATGTTATTGGCGCTAGCGGACGAGGAATTGGCGGCGCGGATTGTGCTACTGCGCAAGGGGGCGACGGTGCCGGTGGAAGTGGAGGGACTGGATGCCCTCATTGAGCACGAATTGGCGCGAGTGGCCGCCACAGGCGAAGGCAGCGTTGTTGGCGCGGCTGCGGGAGATGTCGGAGCAGGCCAGTTCGAGCGAGGCGGCACGAGCGGGCCTGATTGAGTTTACGCGCCGGACGTATCCGCGCTATGTGGTGGATCCGGCGCACCGGTTGATTGCAGAGCACCTTGAAAAGGTAAGTTCCGGCGAGATAGACCGGTTGATGGTGTTCGCTCCACCGCAACACGGCAAGAGCGAGCTGGTCAGCGTGCGTTTCCCCGCCTGGTGGTTGGGGCGACGGCCTGATGATCCGGTCATTCTGGCGAGTTATGCAGCTAGCCTTGCCGAACGGCATAGCGCGGAGGCTAGAGCCGTTGTCGAAAGCGACCTCTTCGAGGAAATCTTCGCGGGGGTTAAAACACGGCAGGATAGCCGCTCGAAGCAGTTATGGCGGTTAGTGGGGAAACGCGGCGGTTTGCTGGCGGTAGGTGTAGGCGGCCCGATCACGGGACACGGAGCGTTACTGGGGATCATCGACGATCCTTTCGAGAATTGGGAGCAGGCGCAGAGTCTCACGGTACGCAACAAGGTGTGGGACTGGTGGCGCGGTACTTTTAGAACACGCATTTGGGAACGCGGGGCGATCATCCTGGTAATGACGCGCTGGCATGAGGATGATCTGGCGGGGCGGCTGCTTTCGGAGCAGGGCAACCGGTGGCACGTATTGCGTCTGCCGGCATTGGCGGAAACGCAAGAGGAGCGTGATGAGGTAGCCCGATTGCAGGGACTGCCAGCCGGTCAACCAGATCCGTTGGGACGCGCGCCTGGCGCGCCATTGTGTCCACAACGGTTCAGCGCTGAGGCCTTGGCTGCCATCCGTGAGGATGTGGGCAAGCTGGTCTGGGGGGCTGAGTATCAGGCTTTCCCCAGGCCGCTGGAAGGCTCACTGTTCAAGCGGGGGTGGTTTAGCACCGTGGATGCGCTGCCCTCCGGAGCCGTGAAACTGCGCTACTGGGATAAAGCCGGGACGCAGGGTGATGGCGACTACACTGCGGGAGTGTTGCTGGCGTTGCATGCCGGGCGCGTTTATGTCGTGGATGTGGTACGCGGACAGTGGAGCGCCCACGAGCGCGAGCGGGTGATGCGCAACACGGCAGAACAGGACGGCCAAAGTGTGCCGATCTGGGTAGAGCAAGAACCTGGCAGCGGCGGTAAGGATTCTGCAGAGGCGACGGTACGGAACCTTGCGGGATTTAACGTCAGGGTGGAGAAGGTCACCGGAGATAAACTCACCCGGGCTTTGCCCTACGCCGCGCAGTGTGAAGCGGGTAATGTGTCATTGATGCGAGGGGCGTGGAACGCGGTCTATCTGGACGAGTTATGCGCCTTCCCGAATGGCGCGAATGACGATCAGGTAGATGCCAGCAGTGGGGGGTTCAACCGGCTGGTTAATGCGGGCGGGATGGCGTACCTGGATTGGTTGAAACAAGTGAGTGAGCAGAAAAGCGAATGAGCGATTTGAATAAGCCAACATTGTGGGACCGAATTACAGGGCGGGCCAGCTTGCTGGAACGGGTAAACGCGCTGGAACGCGCGATCAGCGAGAGCAAGCCCCGTATTCCAGGAATCATCGCTTCTGGCAATGCCGACCGCGACCGGATGAACTCCTGGCCGCGTTCTGGAAGGGTAGATGCAGCATTGTTGCGGCAGGTGGCCGATCACACTGCCATCGTGCGGGCTGCGATCAATGCCAAGAAGCGGCATGTGTCGGCGTTGCATCCGGTGGTACGCGGTCCCGATGACGCGACGGTGATTGCCCTGCAGGGCTTGGTGGATAAGCCGACGCCTGACCATACCTGGCGACAGTGGGTCAGCGAGGTTCTGGAAGATGTGTTGATCCTGGATGCTGCCTGTCTGTACGTATGGCCCCGGCGCAGCGGCGCGTTGTACGCGCTCTTGCCGGTGGATGCGGCGACGATAGCGATCACCCCGGATGCGCGGGGATTGTTACCGCAACCGCCCGCCACGGCGTATGAGCAGCGGGTAAGCGGATCCGTAACCGCTACCTTCACTGTTGCGGAGATGCTGTACGAGCAAATGAACCCGCGGGCGCACAGCCTGTATGGGCTGTCTCCGACAGAGGTGGTGTTGCACACGGCGTTGACGGCGTTACGCCGCATGGCGTACAGCGCTGACCTTCTGGATGGCTCGAATGTGCCGGCGTTTTTCGGCGAGGTGCCGGATAACTGGAACACGGCGCAGATTCGCGAGTTCCAGGAGTATTGGGACCAGATGACCACCAATCGTCCCCACCGGGGTGTCTGGGGTCCGAACGGCACCAATGTACGCTTTCCGCCGCAGACTGAAGTGCGGACAGAGTTCGATGTGTATTTGGCGCAACTGGTTTGCGCAGTGTTCGAGATTCAGCCGCAGGAGTTGGGATTCACAGGCGATGTGAACCGGGCGACCGGTGAGGTGCAGGAGGAGATCACGCAGCGGCGTTCGGTGCGCCCGCTGGCTGAGTTGATCAGCGAGGTGTGGCAACAGGCTTTTGCCCTTACCGGCTACGGTGAGTACCGGCTGGCTTGGCCGGAATTGGAAGAGCGAACGAATACTGAGATTCGCCTGGATGCGCAGGTGTTGGTGCCGCTGGGGGTGCTAACTCCCAACGAGGTGCGTGCAGAGCTTTACCTTGACCCGCTTCCTGGCGGTGATGAACCGCGGAGACCGGGACTGTTGGGCTTTGCTGCCCAGCCCGAAATGACGCGGGCCAGCAGCCGCATTCCGTTGCAGGTGCCGGCGCCCGATGACCAGGTGGTGTTGTTACAGCTCCAGGAGACACTCCAGCGGGGTTACCTGGAAGCCTCGCAGCGGCTGGCAGTCGAAGCGTTGCTGGATACGTTGCGCGAGGCCAGCGAGCGCGGTGAGCCGATCACTGCAGCCATGATCAACGAGGCGGCGGCTGCGGTTTCCAACGCGCACGGTGAAGCCATTCGCCCAGTAGTCATTCGCAGTTTGCAGCAGATGGCGGAAGTAGGCGTTGAGGCGGGCGCGGAAGCGTTCACGGCGGCGGTGAACATCGGACTGGACTGGACGCTGGCTAACACGGATGCCGCGAATTGGGCGCGGCAGTATGGCGGCAAACTGATCAAGGGCTTGGACGATACGACCAAGGCGCGGGTTGGCGCTGAAGTCGGCGCGTGGGCTGAAGCCCGTGAGAATTACCGCGATTTGGTGAAGCGGATTCGGACCGTGATTGATGACCAGCGCCGAGCCGAGTTGATCGCGCAGACGGAGCCGACGAATGCCTATGCTGCCGGGAACATGGCGGCGTGGAAAGAGGCTGAAAACGAGCTGGGGCTGAGCATCGTCAAGGTGTGGAACACGGCGAATGATGACCTGGTGTGCGCCATCTGCGGACCGCTGAACCAACAAGAGCGCCCGCTCGACGAGCCGTTTGATGGCGGTATCGAGCGCCCGGCAGCGCACCCGCGTTGCCGGTGTGGTCTTGGTTCAGTGGTGATCTTAAATCGGGCAGCGCTGGCGCGGTTCCCGTGGCTACGATCACGTGTAGCGGAAGTGGGGCACTGATATGCCAGTCCAATTTGATTATGAAATCCACGGTCTCGCAGAAGCGATAGATCAGTTCCTGAAAGGCAATCAGCGTGTAGGTAAGGCTATACTCCGTGCTACGTTTGCTACAACACAACTGCTTGCAGAAAGGATGCGAAAGTATCCAGATAAGAGACCTGAGAGTAGATACAATCGAACATTTACACTAGGCAGAAAGTGGCATGGCAAGGCCAAGATGACCAGTGATGATGTTTTGGGGCTAGTTGGGAATACTGCCCCGTATGCGCCCTACGTGCAAAGCTACGATAAGCAAGCAGCTATGCACTGGGGAACCTGGCAGACGGATAAACAAGTGGTCAATGAAAGCAATGAAGAGGTTATGGAGATCTTTGCGGAAGAAATATCGCGGGCGATGTTGGCCGACAAAGATTAGCAGCGGTTTTTTGGTGAGGCTAGAGGCGCTTTAGAAGCGGCTAAATGCGGTGTAAAGGACAAAAAACAGCGGTTAAGGCTGGTTAGCGGAGGTACACATGATTGGAGATTATCTGCATCGTTTTGGACCCGTGTTAAGACGGTTCAGGGATATGTCGGATGGCAGCCACGCTGAGGTAGTGGCTGTGGATGGGGATGTGACCATTACTGACGGTGGTGGCAGCATCACCGTTGACGGCCCGCTCACTGATGAACAACTTCGCGCGGCAGTGGTGCCTGTTGCCGATGGAGGTGGGAGCCTCACGGTTGACGGTCCGCTGACAGACGCGGAACTGGCAGCGCGGTTGCCGCTGTCGGTAAGAGTTGATCTGGGCACGCCGACAGTCAGCATTGTGACGTTGACGCTGGCAAATACGGAGTACAACGCCGCAATAGCCAAGGGGCGACTTGAATTCAGGGCGCGAACGGAAGTTGCAGTGCGGTTTGCATTCGCAACGGGCAAGGTTGCTAGTTCAACCGATCCGTATGCCACGCTGAGGGCTGGAGAGGCATTCTCTAACGATGTGGATGCCTGCACGTTGTACCTGGCGAGTGCTTCTGCCGGGACCGTTGTGGAAGTTATCAACTACGCGGTATAAAACCGCTAATGAGTGATTAGCAGAACAGGAGGCATAGAGATGCCGATTACGCAGACAAACGCATTGACACAAGCGCAGCTGACCACGGTGGTGGGGCTATCTGCTCCAACAGTTGTCAGTTTCACCAGCGTCAAGATTGACCTTGCGGCAACGACTGCCAACCAGGTGCTCGTCGCGGCTCCCGGCGCGGGGAAGCAAATTTGGGTCTACTCCGTCGCGTTCCTGTTTGACACGGCGGCGGGCACGGTTGTGTTTCACGACAGCACGCCAACGGCGCTCACTGGCACAATGGCGGTAAGCGATGAGGGCGGCCTGGCTATCGCGCCGTCTGGAAACTTCGCCATGCCCATCTGGAAATGTGCCACCAACACGTCGCTTCAGGCGTCAACGGGCGCAGGAACGGTTGACGGCTGGCTCACCTATGCGATTGTGAGCGTGTAGCATGACCCAACTGACATGTACGGGGGCGGGGAAGAGCGCGGCAGCTGCGGGACTGCCAGATTACTGGACGTTCAACGTTGTCACGACCGCGCCAGGGGAAACGTTCACGCTGCAAGCCGTAGGCGTGAATGCTATGCAAACGTGTGTCGTTGACTGGGGCGACGGCGGCGCTACGGAGAACTGGACTGGCGACGCTTCGCGCTCGCATGTCTACGCGGCTGCTAGTACATACACCGTGACGGTGACGAACGCGGCGGAGATTTGGAAGATCGACATGCGCGATGCCAAAACATCGTGGACGGTGAGCGATGCTGCGCCGATGCCCGCTGGCATCACGTATATGTACATGAACACTCTCGCAGGATTCACCTGGAACGTGGGTAGCGTGGCGGGCGCGAATATGCCCGCTGGCA
>Ga0209096_1003494_pt1 | contig 13627 bp, 11 predicted proteins | sample AD_UKC034_MetaG_FD_184407 | JGI IMG/M metagenome (GOLD analysis project Ga0209096, IMG submission 184407) | Active sludge microbial communities of municipal wastewater-treating anaerobic digesters from USA - AD_UKC034_MetaG (SPAdes) (version 2) | ecosystem: Engineered > Bioreactor > Anaerobic >... | reverse complement strand
AACCCCGGGATGGATAGGGGGACAGGCTCACAGTCAACCCCGGGATGGATAGGGGGACAGGCTCACAGTCAACCCCGCGATTGCTTTCGTGTGCTGGGCCGATAGGCTTCAAGGCGGGATTGCCATGGTCTGTGCAAGATTGGAGCGTGTGGTGTCTCACCACACCAGTTTCTTCACAGACCCCGAGATGAGCCTGATGATGAATCGTGTTCGCTGCCATGGCGTCGCGCTCCTGGTTCTGGCGCTGGGGACGGCGGCGATGCTGGCTGACGCCTCGTCGAGGCGAGCGGCCCAAGGGAGGCGTGCCGCCGAGGTCGAGGCGGCAGTCCGGCTGTTGGGGACGGCGGATCTGGCGTTGTCCAGCGCCTCGAGATGGCTGCGGCACCCGTCGTTGAGCGAACCGGGCGCCGCCTTTGCCGACGCGCCGGCGCTGCTGGATGCCGATCCTGCCGGCGCACTCATCGGGCCGCCCTTCGAGGTTTCGGGGCCCGGCGCCGGAGGGACGGCGGGCCGAACCATGCCATGGCGATCTCGATGAGGCGGCACCTGGCGCTTGCGCGGTTTGCCCTGGGCAGCGGCGGGCGGCGGGCGGGGCGGACGTTGACGCTGACACTGGCGCTGGCGCTGGTCACGGCCGCCTTTTCGGCAGTCCTCTTTCTCACGGAAGCCCTGCGGCGCGAGTATCGGCTGGGGGTCGGCCTGTTGCCGGATCTGACCGTGCAGCGGCTGGTTGCGGGCCGGCCCGGGTTGATTGCAGAAGCCCACGCCCGGGCGATCGCGGCGATCCGCGGAGTGACGCGCGTCGAGCCCCGGGTGTGGGGTTACTACTTCGTTCCGGCGCTGGCCGGCAATTTCACAGTCGTGGGAGCGGACTTCGCCGGGCCATCGGCGGGGGTGAACCCGGGAGTGGTCCTAGGCGAGGGGCGACTGCCGGGCAGGGGAGCCACCGGGGAGGCGGTCCTGGGGGAAGCGCTCGCCGGGTTTCTGGGGCTGAGCGTGGGCGACGCCATCGAATTGCCGGTCGGGAACGGCAGCCAGCGGTTCGAGGTGGTGGGGCTCTTCCGATCGAGCGTAGCGCTGTGGAGTGCGGATGTTCTCCTGTTGAGCCTCGAGGACGCGCGGCGGTTTCTGCAAGTGCCGGAGGGCGAGGCCACCGATCTGGCGGTCCGGCTGAGCACGCCCGACGAGGCGACCGTGGCGGCGGGCAAGATTGCGGAGCTTGTGCCCGGCGCACGAATCGTGGATCGGCAACTCCTGGATCGGACCTATGACCTGACCTTTGACACCCGGGGGGGGCTGATGGGCGCGATGCTGCTGCCGGCCCTGGCGGCGTTTCTCGTTCTGGCCTGGGACCGTTTGACCGGCGTGGGTCCGGGCGAACGCCGGGAGATTGGCGTCCTTCGGGCCGTGGGATGGAAGACCAGCGAGATCCTCGAAGCGCGGCTTTGGGAGAACCTGCTGATTGGCGCCTACGGTGCGGGCCTGGGTCTGCTCGGAGCGTATGGGTACGTCTTCCTGCTGGGCGCCCCGGGTTTGCGGGAGGTGCTGATGGGTTGGAGCTCGCTCTATCCGGCCTTTGATCTCGCCCCGGCGGTGACGGCGGGCCAGGTGCTGGTGGTCGGGACGCTGGTGGTGGTTCCCTTCGTCACGCTCAGCCTCGTACCGGCCTGGCACGCGACGACCCGCGATCCTCACGGCCTGCTGCGAGGCACGACATGAAGGCGACCTCCGACATCGCCATCCGGGCGCTTGGCCTGACGAAGCGGTACGCGAGCGGCCGCTCCGAGAGAACGGCCCTACGGGAAGTGAACCTCGAGATCCCGGCGGGCGAATTCTGGACGGTGAACGGCCCGAGCGGCTCGGGCAAGACGACGCTGCTGGGGCTGCTGGCGGGAATGATCGCGCCCACGGCGGGCGAGGTGCACCTTGGCGGCCGGTGCATCAGTCATCTGCGGGATTCGCATCGCGCGCTGGTGCGGCGTCATGCGGTGGGCATGGTGTTCCAGGAATTCGCCATGATCCCGGGAATGACCCTCGAGGAGAACCTCCATCTCCCGCGGGTCCCCGAGGGGGGACCGCGTCGCGCGGACCGCGATCGGGCGCGGGCGCTGCTCGATCGGTTCGGGCTGACCGCGCTCGCCGGCACCCGGGTTGAACGCCTGTCGGCCGGGGAGCTCCAGCGCGGGGCGATCCTGCGCGCGCTCCTGGGTGACGCTCCGATTCTGCTCCTGGACGAACCGACGGCCTCGCTGGACGCGGAGAATGTGGCGCGGCTCCTTGACCTGTTGGTCGGATTGCGGAACGAAGGGCGGACCCTGTTGGCGACAACACATGACCCCCGGGTGGTCAACGACCCGCGTTGGGACGGGGTGCTGCGGCTCGCCGACGGGGCGCTGGTTTCGTGAGAAACGGCGATGGTCACGAACTTCCTGAATCTCTGGATCCTGGCGCGGTTGATCCAGGCGGGGGCGGCGGCGCTGCTTTGCGCTCTGGGCGCGGCGGCCGGGTGCCGAATCGTCCGGCGCTGGCGTTCGGGCCAATCGTGCGAGGCGCAGCTCGCGCTCGAGCGCCAGGCGGAGCTGGTGGCCTCGGTGATGCAGGGGGTGTTGCTGCTCGAGGTGTTGGGCCTGGCGCTGTCGATTCTGGTGACCGACCATTTGGTGGGTGGGATTCGAGGGGCGATGTGCGCTTTCGGGGTGCTGGCCGCCACGCGGACGGGCCACCTGGGCCTGCTCGTGAGCGCGGTCACGGCGGTGGCCTGTGCGCTGTGGATGATCTTTCACGCTTTTGACCTGACGCTGGACGCGCCGGTCTTGACCCGGCGGAAGTTCTTCGCCCTGCTGGCGGTGGCTCCGCTCACGCTCCTGGACTTCGCACTGGCACTGCAATTCGTGCTCGATCTGGATTTCCAGGTGATTGCCTCATGCTGTTCGACATGGGTGGACGGCGCCGCGATCAACACGCGAGCCGCACGGCTGGTGTTGTCGCCCACGCCGGCCGGTGTTCTGGCGCTCACGGTGACGGGGCTGGCGCTGCTGGCAGGGGCGGTTCAGTGGCGTCGGCCACGTCGGGCCATGGCGTTTGCGGCGGCCGCTGTGTCCGGGCTGGCCCCGGTGGCCGTCCTGCCGGCGATCCTGGGTGTCGTAGCGCCCTACGCGCTGGCGACGCCGGGACACCTCTGTCCGTTCTGTCTGTTCCATGCCCAGGGGGGATACGTGGGCTGGCCGCTGTTCGGGGCGATGTTCGTGGGCAGCGTCGCCGGCCTGGGATCCGGCCTCGTCGAATGGAACCGGCGCGGCGCCGGTGCGGACGGGCCCGCGGACGCGATGGAACGTACGCTGGGCCAGTGGTCGGCGCTGGCGTGGGCGCTGGCGGCACTAGCCGGCCTGTTTCCCGTGGTCCGGTACTTGCTGCGTTCCGGAGGCATCGCCGTCTTTGGAGAAGTCTGAGCTATGAACCCGAGGATGTCCTGGTTGGCCGTTGCCTGGTTGGGAGCGGTCATACTGATGGCCGGTTGCGACGTGAAAGGCGAGCGGTGTCGCAAGTGCGGCATGCGGGTCGAGGACCACCCGCGCTGGATCGCCGGCTTGACCACCGATTCCGGTGCAACCGAGCGCTTCTGCAGTCCCCGCTGTCTTTTCGCCCATTGGCGGAGCGAACGGGGCGCCGGCGCCCGGCACGCTTGGGTGACAGAGTACTACACGCAGAAGCCGACCCCGGTGAACGAGGTCCTTTTCGTGGCGGGCTCGGACGTCATCGGGCCGATGGGAACGGCGTTGGTGCCGATCGCAGGCCGGGCCGCCGCCGAGCAGTTTCTCGGAGACCACCACGGGACGCGGCTGGTGAGCGCGGACGAAATCACCGTCGAGTTCCTCCGCGGGTTGGCGGCCAAGCCGGCCAGGCCGACGACCGAGGACTGAGGATCGGTGCGTCGGTGCGCCGGTGCGCCCTTGCGTTGACTGCCCCCGCCCGGAAGGAAACGCAAAGGCTCGAAGGCGCCAAGGCGCCAAGGGAATTCGCTTTGCGTTAGCCTCTTTGCGTTGATGCCCCCTCGGCCGGTTGCGGGGCTCTTTGCGTTGCCCCCTTGCACCCGCCGCGGTCATTGCCTGCGGCTACAAACGCAGCCCGGGGCTGCAGATTGCAGTCCTCGCGGAGCCGGCTCTCCCGCTTCCCCAATCGGTGATCCGGCCCGAATCTGTGCGGAACTTCCCCTCGCCGATTCAGGACGGAGCGCAGATTGCCGTCCTCGCGAAGCCGCCTCTCCCGCCCCCCCCAATCGGCGATCCGCCCCGAATCTGTGCGGAACTTCCCCTCGCCGATTCAGGACGGAGCGCAGATTGCCGTCCTCGCGAAGCCGCCTCTCCCGCTTCCCCAATCGGCGATCCGCCCTGAATCTGTGCGGAGACAATCCCTCGCCGATTCAGGACGGAGCGCAGATTGCAGTCCCCGCGAAGCCGGCTCTCCCGCTTCCCCAATCGGCGATCCGCCCCGAATCGGTGCGGAGACAATCCCTCGCCGATTCAGGACGGAGCGCAGATTACCGTCCTCGCGAAGCCGGCTCTCCCGCTTCCCCAATCTGTGATCCGCCCCGAATCTGTGCGGAGACAATCCCTCGCCGATTCAGGGCGGAGCGCAGATTGCAGTCCTCGCGAAGCCGCCTCTCCCGCCCCCCCAATCGGCGATCCGCCCCGAATCTGTGCGGAGACAATCCCTCGCCGATTCAGGGCGGAGCGCAGATTGCCGTCCTCGCGGAGCCGCCTCTCCCGCTTCCCCAATCTGTGATCCGCCCCGAATCTGTGCGGAAACAACCCCTCGCCGATTCAGGACGGAGCGCAGATTGCAGTCCCCGCGGAGCCGTCAAGTTCAGGGCACCAGCCGGCAACGGTAGAACTCCCGGTCCAGATCGGGAATGACCGGTTCGAGAAACAGCAGGGTGCCGGTGCCGTCGGTGAATTCGAGTTCCAGAGAGGGGAACCAGGCCGAGAAATCGGGGCTGCGCTCGAACAGGCAACTCTGATCCGGCTGGCCACCCAGGAGGAAGACATTGTGCTCGGCGGTCCGGTCGTAGGCGAGGAACTGGACGGGTGTCCGGACGGGGACGATCTGACTGCGGAGGATGATGCCTTCGACGCCGACGGCGAGGAGTTGGCCGTTGCCGGCGGCGGCGCCGAAGAGCGACTTGCGGGTAAGCGTTCCGAGGTTGGACCATGCGGTGAGGTTGGTGCTGGCGAGGACGGCGCCGCCGGTGCCGACCACGAACCAGGTGTTCTCGACAAAGGCGGCGTCGGTCAGCCATTCGGTGGTTCCGCTGGTCCGGGGCGTCCATTCCGAGCCCTCCGGGCTGGTGACGAGCGTGCCGTTTTCGCCCACGACCATCAGGATTCCGCCCAGGGAACGGGCCCGCCAGAGCCAGTTCGTGGTGGCGAGGGAGCGTGCGGTCCAGTGGGTGCCATCCGGGCTGGTCAACAGGGTGCCGGCGTCGCCCGTCGCCACAAAGCCGCCGGGGAAGGCCTCGACCGAGGAGAGGAAGGCTCCGGCGAGCGGCGGCTCGAGCGTCCACGCGAGGCCGTCGGGACTGGTGAGGAGCGTACCCCGGGCGCCGGTGGCCAGGAGAAGCCCGGGACCGGCGGTGATCCCCTGGAGATCGTTCGTGGTCGGGCGCGGCTCGATGACGGCCCATGTAACCCCGTTGGTGCTACGGAGGATGGTTCCGGCACTGCCCACGGCAACGAAGAGGTTGGTGGTTCCCGCCACGCCGAGGAGGACCGTGTTGGTGACCGTGTCCGGGACGAGGTCCAGGTCCCAGTCGATGCCATTGTCGCTCGCCATCACGGTGCCCCGGTCGCCGACGGCGAGGTAGAAGTCCGGTGTTCGCGCCACGGCCCAGAGCCACTGATGGACCGAGAGATTGGGTTCGTACCACAGCGTGTCGCCGGTGGCGTTCGTCTTATAGCCTTGGATCCAGAGGCCGGTCGCGCCTCCCAGCCAATAGGAGGCCCCATCCCAAAGCCCGCTGTAGTAATCCCACGGCGGCGCCGGGAAGGGCTTCGACGCGCGGAGCTCATCGGCCCAGGCCCCGCCCTCCTTGAGCCGGACCTCGGAATTGCCGGCGACGAGCTGGCTTGCGGAAGTGCCGGCGGCGGCAAAGAGAGCCTGGGTCGCCCCGCACGATTGGGCGGACCATGAGCTGCCGTTTTGACTGGTGAGAACGACGCCGCCGTCGCCGATGGCCCAGTAGCGGTCGCCGATCCAGGCCACGCGGTTGAGGTGCTGCGACACCCCGCTGTTGCGCTGGCGCCAGCTGCTGCCGGCGGGCTTGTTCATGATGAAGCCGCTTTCGCCCACCGCGACGAATCCCGGGTTCCCCCAGGCGACGCTCCGCAGCCAAGTCGAGTAGCCGGTGCTCGAGCGTGTCCACGTCACCGCATTGGTGCTGGTATAGACCGCGCCGTGGTCGCCGACCGCCACCACCGAATCCGGCGATGCCGCGACGCTCTCGAGCCAGTCTGTGGTTTCGAGTTCGACGAGGTAGAACTCGGTGGGGTGGTCGGAGAAGAGAACAGTCCCCTGCTCGCCGGTGACGACCATGCGTCCGCCGAGGAACGTCACGCCGCGCAGGCTCCGATCCGTATGGCTGTCCCGGAGAGTCCATGAATCGCCGTCGGTGCTGGTGAAGATCTGCCCGCGCTCGCCCACCTGGACGTAGAGACCCCCGGCGAAGGCCGCATCCGCGATATTCGCCCCGTGGGGCGCCGGATTGGACCAGCGCCACGGCAGGACGTCGGCGACCGCCGGTTGCGGGCTTGTGCCGAGGATCAAAGCGAGGGCGAGCGCCACGCCGGCGGGGCGGCTCGTGGCATCGCCCTTGGCCAGCAGGGACTGAGGCAGGACCAGTGCGAACACGCATCCCGCCGCCGTGCTGCGCCGGAGCTCGAGCACGGCGCCCAGGTGCCGGGCGAGCTGCTGGCTGAGGGCGAGGCCGATCCCGTTGCCGCCTGGCTTGGTCGAGCGTCGGGGCACGAACAGGTCGCTGCCGACTGCCTCCGGGAGCCCGGGCCCTTCATCGGCAACCTCGCAGACCACGCCCTCCCGGCACGGGTGGATTCGGAGACGAACCGTGCGGCTCCGGGGGGTGGCCTGCACGGCGTTCGTCAGCAGGTTTTCGAGAATCAGGAGCACGAGATTCGCGTCCCGGTTCGAGAGCGCGCCCTTGGCGGTGACCTGCGACTCGAAGAGCACGCCGGTGGCGGCGGCGGCGGGGCGCGCCTTCGCGGCGATGACTTGGGCGAGCTCGGCCAGGGGGAGCTGATACTGGGTGCCGTCGGTCTGCTCGCCGAGAGCGCGCACGACTTCGCCGATGAGCGTCTGCATGCGCTGGGTGGCGCGCAGGGCGTCTTCCCAACCCTCATCGGCACCGGCATGGGCTGCCACGTAGCTCTGAAGGCCGGTCAGGGGACTGGTGAGACCGTGGAGGACATGAGCGGTGATCGCCCCGAGGGCGGAGGTCTTGGCGGCGAGGGCGAGCTCCTGGTTGGCGCGACGCAGGTCAGCCACGTGGCTCTGCAATTGGCGGTTGATGGCTTCGAGCCGGCGAAAGGCCCAGCCCAATCCCACGCTCAGAATGCCTCCGCCGACGATGAAGACGATCAGGGCCTGGCGGGCGAGGTTGCGATCCAAGGCTGTCAGTTCCCGGGCGATGCCGGCTCCGTCGCGGATCAACTCTGCCGCGGCGAGCACGTTGGTGCTGCCGGGTTCCCGGATCGGAATCAGCACCGAAAGCAAGGGAACGGACTGGCCTCCGGCCGCGCTGGGATCGGGGGGGACGAGGAACTCATCCGAGAGCCGGGCTGCCGGAGTGTAACGGCTGAACGGCTTCAACCGGGACAAGGCGGCATGTTCGGCGGGGGTGAGGGTTCTCTCCCTGACGAGAGTGGGCACGGCGGCGACGAACTCGCCCCGGTCATCGAACAGGCGCGTGGCCACCACTCCCTCGCACAGCCTCGAAAGACGGAGGGCCAGGGTGAGCTGCCCGGCCGTCTCCTCGAGCTCGTGCGCGAGACCATCGGTGGACCCGGCCCCAAGGGATTCGACCGAGACCACCGCAGCCAGGACCTCGGCGTCGCGGTCGAGGATCTGGCGGCTGATGGTCGTGCGGAGCTGGTGGGTGCCCAAGGCGATCACGCTGGCAAGGGAGACCAGGGCCAGGGCAATGCCTAGCGAGGCGCGTTTCAGACCCAGTCGAGTCCTCAGGCTCATGAAGACCTTGTTATGCTTGTTCGCCCTCTCCTCCTCGCCTCGCTAGAGTCCTCGACTTGTGGAATATGTGGCAAACAGGTCAAGTTTGGCCCCTGCCGTTCCAAACCCGCACCCCCCGCCTCCGAGGACTCTACATTAGCGAGGCGCGGAGGCAGGGTGCCCCGCTGCCCCCCACGGTTTCTCTGGACTGCATGTTCCATTGGTCTGAGGCGGCGCCTCGCTAGAACTCAAACTCGATTCCGCCGCTGACGGTATTGGCTTTGTAGCGGTCGGTGTCGCGGTTGGACAGGGACTGTTCGTAGTCGTAGGCCGCGTAGAGACGCCAATGTCGGGAGAGCTGGCGCTGGCCGCGAACGGCGGCGTGGACGCTGGTGCGCTGACGGGCCTGGGCATCAACAAGGCTGACCGGCTGGTTTGGGAACTCGAACCAGGCCACGGACGCCTCGGCGCTCAGCTCCCAGCCACCGGCCCGGTACCGGAGTTGTTCCGCGACCCGATACTGAGTGTAATCGTAATAGCCGGTGCCGTTATCCTGGCTGGACTCGAAGCTCAGGCGGGTTGTGCTTTGCCAGCGGCGTGGTTCGTCCCAGACCTGGATCCAGGCGAGTTCGACGGTCTGAGGGAGGTAACGGAGGCTGGTGCCGGACAGCGGAGCGCCGGTGGCATCGACTTTCTCCCGGGTATCGTAGAGGAGAGGTGACACTTGATAGCTCAGGGAGAGCTCGGAGCCTTGGCCGTAGTAATGTCCCACGCGCACTTGCGGTCCCGCCTGCCAGTAGTCATCGAGGGGTTCGCGGAAGACGTAGCGGGAGCCCGAGACGTCCAGTCCGGCCCACCACGAGCCGACAGTGTTGCGGATTCCCTGCTCGAAGGTCAGCCCGTGGCCGAGCACCTGCTGGGGGAGGGATGTTCCGTACGTGGCGGAGACATCCATGACTTGATTGAGGAACGCATAGCGGAGCGTCGAGATGCTCTTCCAGCCGCGGCCCAGGAACCCGACGAACTCTCCCGAGACGGCGGCGTTTTGCTCGGCGTCGACGTCCGGCGTCGGATCGAAATAGCGGGTGTCGCTGCCGACAGCCATGAGGCTGATCTGCCAGTTGTTCCAGGGGAGCCGAAAGAGCATGACCTCGGCGCTGGCGATCTCGAAGGCGCTGTCCGGGGGATCCACATGGCTCAAGGTGAGGTTGTCCTTGTACCCGAAGCCCACGCCGACGGAGCCCGCGTGCTGCCAGAGGGGGAATCCCTCCGGCAACTCGAGGGACTCCGCGGCAAGAGGGGCAGGGAGATGGCTCACGGGGAGGAGTAAGAGTGCGACGGCGACGAGCGGGTGTTGAGCGAAGCGGGGTTTCATCCACGCAACGGTGCGCCGGACGGCACGGGCCGTCCGGCGCGAGGGTCACCGAGGATGTGGCGGGCTGGCGGGTTCATCACCGCCCCCGGGGGCCGGTGCCGCCGGTTTCACCGGAAGACGACCCCGGCGCGCCCACGCGATTCACCAGGCGCTGGTGATCGCGCAGTTGCTCGGCCATGCGGTCGCACTGCTCGCGCAATTGCTCGCGGAGGCGGGCTTGCTGTTGTTTCCACTGTTCCATCTGGGTCTTCAACTGCTGGCGGAGCCGCTGGCGCTCCTGCTCGGAGGCGCCCTTCATTTGCTGTTCGAGAACCCGTTGCTGCGCCATGAACGCCTCCCGGTCCTGCTGGAACTGTCGGACCATCGCCTGGACGTCGGCCGGAGTGATCGGACCTCCCGGACGGGGACCTGGCGGCTCGACGCGGGCTCCGGTTTGGGGAGGCACCACCTGCTGTCGGGTGTCGACCTTCTTGGGGACCGGGCCATTCGAGAAGCGACTCGTGTTCTTCCACCACTCCCCCTCGGTCGCCGGGTCGCCAGTCGAGGTCGACCAATGGTTCTGGTATTGGGCAGAAGTGCCGGACGGGGAGCCGGTGTCGGACGGCGATCCGTCGCCGGACTGAGAGCCGCCCCCCTGATTCTGCTGGGCCAGGACGGCCTGGGCTGCCAGCAGCAGGACCAGGCTGGCCAGCCAGTGGATACTTGTGATTGCCTTCATCGTCTTATCGAGTTGTGCGGGCACTGATCCCGCTGCTGCATGATTCCAGGCAGGTTGCGTGCCATCCCGTGCGGTCCGCTCAGGGCAATTCCAATCTACTGGAATGCAATCGGTTGTGCAAGAGGCTTGATCCCGGAGCACACAACAGCCTTGGGGAGTATTCGGTAATCCTCCCTCAGATTCGAGCGACGCTGGGAAATAGTCCCCCAGCGAGGCGCGGAAGCAGGGTGCCCCGCTGCCCCCAACGGTTCCTGTGGACTGCATGCTTCATGGGTCTGAGGCACGCCTCGCTAGTGTGGTGTCCCTCAAATGGGTGGACATTCGCGGCCAGGAGTTTTGCCGCCAGACAAGGACTTCGGCGAGCTCAGTCGAGCCGCGCGAGCGACGAGCATATCCGCAGAGATCTGTGAGAAGCGAGCAACGCCGTCTGGTGGCAAAAGAACGGCCGCCCAAGGGGTTGCGCCGAAAACGGCCTGGGGCTTCGTTGCTCCGTCGGTCGAGTATCGCCAGGGATACACTCCCTCCTCGCGCGGCTCGACCGAGCTCGCCGAGGTCCTCGTCCCAGGCCGTTTTGGGCGCAACGAATGTCCACCCATTTGAGGGACACCACACTAGGGGGCTTCAGGTTCGTCACGGTGCTTTTTCTCGAGCCGATAGCGGAGGTAATCGCGCGGTACCCCCAGAAGCCGGGCCGCCGCTGACATGTTGTCGCCGGTCTGTTTCAGGGCGTGCCGGATGATGCGCAGGATGGCTTCTTCAATCGAGAACCCTTCGGCGGGAAAGACGAACTCCTCGTGGAACCAGTCCCCCGGCCGGAGAGGTGGAGCGGCATCGTCCGATCGCAGGTGGGGGAAGTCGAGAGTCTCACCGGGCTCGAAGACAACGGCTCGTTCGAGCTCGTGGGCGAGCTCGCGGACGTTCCCCGGCCACGGATAGGCGAGCAGGCGCCGGGCGCCCAGGGGCGAGATCCGGCGGGCGGCGAGGCGATGGCGCTGGCAGATCGGGGCCAGCAGGACTTCAGCGAGCCGCAGCACGTCGCCGCCGCGCTCGCGCAGCGGCGGCAGCCGGAGCCGGAAGAGATCGAGACGGTGCAGCAAGTCCTCACGGAAACGCCCGGCCGCCACGAGATCCTTGAGCGGCTGGTTGGTCGCGGCAATGAGCCGGACATCGACCTCGATGGGCCTGTTGCCGCCGACGCGGCGAACAACGTGGTCATCGAGGGCGGTGAGCACCTTGGCCTGCAGCGCGGGCGAGAGACTGGGCAGCTCGTCCAGGAACAACGTTCCCCCCTGGGCAGCCTCGAACAGGCCCATCCGCGACGTCTTGGCGTCGGTGAACGCCCCCCGCTCGTGGCCGAACAACTCGGATTCGGCGAGGGTCTCCGGCAGGGCGGAGCAGTTGACCTCGACCAGGGGTTTGGCGGCGCGCGGCCCCTGGCGATGGATCCAGCGGGCGATCGTGGTCTTGCCAGTGCCGGTCTCGCCCTGGATGAGCACCGGCGCCGGGATTCCCCGGACGCGCTGGTCGGCAGCGAGGATCGTGTCGAGTTGCGCTTCGAGCTCGATCAGGGCGGCGCCGAAGAAGAAGTCCGCACCGGCCACGCCTTCGCGGCGATGCTCTTCGCGCCGGGCGGATTGCCGGGCCTGCCGGGCCCGGCCCAGCACGAGCGGGAGCTCAAGGGGATTGAACGGCTTGACCAGGTAATCGAGGGCGCCCAGCTTCATGGCCTCGACAACGCTCGGGACATGGCTGTTGGCGGTCATGATGACCACGCCGACGTTGGCGGGAAAGACCGCGTCGCGCAGCAGCTCCATGCCCGCCCCATCCGGCAGGTTGAGATCGAGCAGGGCGAAATCGAAATCGAGGTCCCGGGCGTACTGCCGCGCGGTGCGCAAGTCCGACGCGCTGGTGACATCCGCGCCAAGAGACTCGAGCGTGGCGACGATCTGACGCCGTAGGAGCGGGTCGTCCTCGACGATCAGGACGCTCTGTCCGGTTAAGGTCGGGGATTGCATCGCTGAGTCGCTGTCAAAGACGTGTTCTGGCACATCCCCGGGCGTCAGACCAGCAGGAAAAAGGACAGCGCCGGCCTCGATCGCCGCCGCTGTCCCCTGTGGAATTGAGTTGGTCTCCCGGACTACTCGCAGTCGGCCAGCCGCAGCCTCAGCTGGGCCAGTTGCTGCCCCTTGAGCTGGGCCTTTTGCCGCGACATGATCTGCGTCTTCGGCTTCGGGGGCTCGACTCGGGGCGTTGATTCCACGACGCCCACCGTGTCGGAGCCGACGAACGCGAGCCCTTCGACGGTGGTCCCTTCGAGCGTCAAGACGGTCGAGGGCGGCGCCAGCAGCGCCTTGAGTTCCGTGAGGTCAAACTTGGCCACCAGGTTGCCGCGGTTGTCGGCCTTGACGTAGTCGACCAGCACCCCGTTGAGATAGATGGGCTCGTCGGTGTCCACGGCCGACAGCGGAATGTCCGTGTGCACCGTGAGCCAGTCGCCGCTGGCCACGGAATCCAAAACCACGACCGAGGGCGAGCACTGGATGTCGACAACCTCCTGCGCCTGCGCAGGGATCAAGGTGAGGGCCAGAACGGCCGCAACGGCGCCACAGCGGCGGACCCAACGGAGCGGATTGTGTTGTTGTGCTTTCATCGTGATAGTCTTTTTTGTTCCCGATTCGGTGTTTCCCGACAGCCAACCATTGGCGTCTTACCCCGGAGCACTCGGAATGCCAGCACGGGTCGAGTCGCCCGCGGGCCGCACGCCACGAGGAGACGGCCATGGCGGTGGAAAGCCACGATCGGCCTGTCACCATGGCCTTTCGCTGATGTCGTGCCGGTCGAATTCTCGACGGCCACCGGTCGGGGCTGGTGTTTCGCGTCGCGGACCGCGTCGGTCGGCGGCTTGGGACTATTCCCCAGGCGGCTGAGGCCGATTGCAGATAATTCCCAAGAAGACCCGGGATACACGGCGAAGCCGCCTCTCCCGCCCCCCCAATCTGTGATCCGCCCCGAATCTGTGCGGAACTTCCCCTCGCCGATTCAGGACGGAGCGCAGATTGCAGTCCTCGCGAAGCCGGCTCTGCCGCTTCCCCAATCGGTGATCCGCCCCGAATCTGTGCGGAGACAACCCCTCGCCGATTCAGGACGGAGCGCAGATTGCCGTCCTCGCGGAGCCGCCTCTCCCGCTTCCCCAATCGGTGATCCGCCCCGAATCTGTGCGGAACTTCCCCTCGCCGATTCAGGACGGAGCGCAGATTGCCGTCCTCGCGGAGCCGCCTCTCCCGCTTCCCCAATCGGTG